>JAEEGK010029472.1_pt1 | contig 10938 bp, 1 predicted proteins | sample 8958771 | NCBI WGS metagenome assembly JAEEGK01 (sample SAMN16246547, study PRJNA631951) | gut metagenome | biome: gut microbiome; feature: rumen; material: SC-attached | host: Bos | place: Iran: Karaj | collected 2018-10 | reverse complement strand
CCCAATCCCCAATCCCCAATCCCCCATCCCCAATCCCCAAACCCCAATTTTCAATATTTAAAATGCTTTAATTATATAAAAAAATAAATTAATTAAATAATAATTGTAAAAAAATATTAAATTAAAAATATTTTCATAAATAATAATTAAATAAGTTTGTGTTATATTAATAAATAATAATAATTATTATTAATAAATAATATATACCAAATTTGTTTATTAAATTAATCTAATTCATTTTGATTATCAAGCAATAAATTAGTGTCATCTTTTCCAGTAGCTCCGCTTTGAATAAATGAAATTTTATTAACTTGATCTAATAAATCTTTATTCTTAGAATTATACATAACAATAACAATAACCAAAATTATGACGACTATAACTAAAAATGCGCTTACTCCAATAATAACATATATTCCTGTCTTTTCATCATTCTTTGATTTACTGTTATCAGTAGGGTTAGGCTCAGGGTTTGGATCTATAATTTCTACAGGTTTAGGGTCAATGACATCATTACCTTTTATATCTGTACCTTGATATGCTACATATTCAATAATTGAGCCTTCTTTAATTTTTGCAATTGCTTGGATATATTTAATAGTGCCAGAGACGCCCAATATTTCACAAATAACTTTATTTGAATTTTCATCCAGCGTACATAGTTGTGCAGCTGAATTTGACTCTGTTATTGAAATCATATTGGCATTTTCATCTTTTATACCACTTTCAAATGCATATTTAGCTAAATATTCTATTTCCATATTATTGTTACCTTTAATTGGATTGAAACTCACTTTATATTTATTATTGTCAGATGATGTAACAGCAATCTTTGGATCATCATTTTCAATTTTATATTCATGAAAATCTTCGGATTTATTAGCATTTATATATTTAAATACATAATTATTAAGAGCTTCATCTTTAGAATCTTGTCCCAAAAATATATTTAAATATAAATAATCTACATCTTTAGGCTTTAAGAAAGTTGCATAGACTATACCTCTTTCAATTTTAGTTTGAATTTCAGTAAATGTCATATTTTTTCTGACATTTGGTTTGTCATTTATGCCGAAATTTACATATTTACTATTACCTGAAAATTGAATTCTCATATAATTTGTGTTTTTATCGGCTCTTAATAAATAACTATTTATACTATTATAATCTTTCACTTTGCCGAATATATATAATTTTTGAATTGTTGGTGAATCTCCATTAATAACTGTAAATCCTATTTCTCCTCTTATTCCATTAAATATAACATCTTTTATTTCATTACTTTTTTCTATTCCTAAATATAAAGTAGGCCTTTCATTTTGAGAATTAAAATTATCTTTTGAAATTATAATATTACCTGCTTGCATAGTAGGATCATATTTTCCTTTTATTTTCATTTCAGGTATTATTCCATCTTTTTTAATTTGGAATATATTTTCATCTTTGACTATTCCCCCATTGAAAATTATTTCAGTTGATGTCATTTTTCTTTTGGAAACAGAAGTTGGATCATTATAAATCAAATCATGCAAATAGAAAAATATGCTAATATCCTTTTGCGCATCAAATATTTTTGAGTAATAATATACAGGGAAATCAATATTTTTATAAGAGAATTCAGAGAGTTCATCTATCTTTAATTCATCTAAATTTAATTTTGTTGTTCTTTTCTTAAATTCAACAAGGAATATGAATCCAGGATAATTGTTATCAGGTTCTTCTTGATAATTTAAATTTTCTATAGTTATTAAAGAATTTGGGCCGTCCTTTTCTGGTATCATTAATTCAAGACTATCATCTCTTCCTCTTAAATAATATTTGGTTTCTGGATATTTTGCTAAATATATATTGGCTTGTCCATATAAAGATATTATATTTATAGCTAAACTTTTTGTAGTTATAAAATCAATTTCTAATTTTTGAATAGATAAATCTAAAGAATAAACTTGGGCTGAGCTTGGGTTAGGACTTAATTTATTTTCAAAAGTAATCATTGAAGTATATAATTCAATATTATCACTTTTATCAGATATTACACTCACAAAAACATTTTTTTTGAAATCTCCATAATTCAAGAAAATGAAATTAGATTTTTCTTTTTTAGTATTATAATCAGAATTTTCATTAGGGATATTTTTTTTTAATTCCTCAACATTATATGAATCATATATTTCGTTATCTATATAATTTGCATACATATTAGTTATTGCTGCTGCAGAATAAGATTTTGCATAGATTACCAAATCATTCAAAAATTGACAATCTTCATAAACAATAACAAAAAGACATCTATATTGATTATTTCCTAGATTATCTGGTTTACATATTACTTTTTGATCAGAAACTACTTTATATATATTTAATTCTGGTTGAATGAAATGGGCTCTGAATGAATAAACTGTGGAATCTATAGAATCAAAATATTTTGTATATATACCGAATATTAATTCCATATTTTGTATTGTTTGCTCAATATATTGACCACTATTATAAGCTTCAATAATTTGCCTTTTAGATATGAAAATAGTAGTATCTCTTCTTTCAGTATAATTGAAATTTGCTCTATCTATATCTGGTCTTTCTCCTCCTGCATTTATTAATAATACAGCGGTATCTGATTGCCAATCTATTTCAATTCCTGAAGCATCATAAGGACAAGTTAAACTATAATAATCATATACACCCTCATTTCGATAATCATCTTTTTCATAGAGAGAGCCTATTACATATTCTTCTGCATTTATCATAATTTTTTTTTGAATAAGACCTTTTGATTCATAATTCTTTGGAGAATAATCAACTAAAATTGTGAAATATTGAAATTCATAATCCAATGCTAATTTTTTAATGACTGATGTTTTTATACTTATTAAAAGATAACATCCTGAATGTTCACATTTAGATGTATCAGTTTCACTAAACATAATTTTTTTATTATAAAAATCATAATATAAAGATTCTTCTTTAGTTCTCGGGAAATGGAAATTTCTCCAATCGGCATCATTATCTACACTTTCTTGATTCACTTGAACAACTTTTGAATAAATAAAACCACTTCCTCTATAGAAATTAACTGTTATATACCCTTCATCTTTGCCTATATCTGTATATAAGAATAAATAAGCATCTCCTGAAATGAAATCAGTTCTTAATTCTCCTCTTGGAAGATAATATGGTTCATTTTTCACCTGTTTTATTGTTGTTTCAACTATTGGCTCTCGACCTTGGAAATCACATTCTTGTTCTAATTCCACTGTAATTGAGCAAAGCTCATTTTTTCTGCATCCTTCATTTATCCATTCTCTTCTAATATAAATTACTGCACTTTGTGTATAAGTTTCTTCTTGATTATATGTTTGATCTCTGAAGAATATTTTTACTTTGAATTTTCCTTGGACAATCATTTTAATACCAATAGTTATATTTTTTTCAGTGTTAGCATGAGGATATATATATCTTATTCTTTTTAAATCATTCTCAAATATTACTCTATGTGGAACACCTTCACTTAATAAAATTTCTTTTCTTACATTAGAATCACTTGGATAAATTTCAAGTCCTGAAATATAAACCATACACATACCTTTATGATGATAAGATTGCTTCTCTTGTCCACTTATTGCTATTGAATAACTATTTCTAGAGGTGAATTTATGATCTTCATCTATAAGATAAAAATCTTGAGCATAATCTCCAAATGAAGGAATTGGTTGTTCTCCCTCAGAATCATATCTCTTAATTTCTAAATGACAATTTAATGAATAAAATGTAGTAATATATGATTCTGGCGTAACTATATTTATACTATTTATTCCTATACTTTTTATATTTTGATCTGCTGTTACGAATATTGGTATTAAATAATCAATTGAAGAATATATTTCATTCATTTCTTCATCTTCAGGATTCCTTATCACTTTATATTCCATAATATAATATGAATGTATTTTAGCACTAACCTCTAAACTTATTTTTTTAAGTCCGACATTCGTTTTGGCAGTTTCATTTACTCTTATACTATAAAATATTTTATTTCCTAAATAATATTTATGTTCATCTATTTTTTTACTTTCATCTTCTGCATTTTTTAAATTAAAGGAAACATCACCACTAACAACTAAAAAGTCTATATGAATTTTTAAAGCTTTTTTTTCTTGAGAGAAATCAATTAAAAATTTATCATTATCTCCTGCTAATATATATTGACTAAAAGGTTGCGCTTCAATAAGTGTTACTTGTTCTTTTTCTCCGAAAATTGAAGTCATAAATTGACAATGATCATACTTTTCTTCTTTATTTGAATTTATACATGTTACTATTAATATTTCTTGAGTAGCATCTATTGGAGATACTTTATTATAATTTTTAGAGAATGTAGACATTCTATTAATTTCTGAAACTCTTTCAACTCCTTCTATTTTTTCTATATTATCATAATTTAATTCACATAATGGATAAGTTGTACATTTATAAAGGAACATTTTTGGATATCCTTGTAATGTTATCATATTATATACTATTTTATCTGAATATACTTTTGGTGATAAACCTGTGAAATAAACAAATGTATCTGTAGGAATAATTCTTGGATAAATATATCCAGTTAATTGAGGATTATAATTATTTTTGAAATTTGATTTAGATTGTATTTGAATAGAATAAGAGAAACTTTCTTCAGTATATTCTTCAAAATTTAAGAAACTTATACATATATATCTTCTTTTTGTTTCTTTATAATTATATATAGATGAAAAAAATCCTTTATATGCTATTTCAATATCATCTTCAATTAATTCAAAATTCTCATTTAAATATGTTATATTCGCCATACTATTATAAAGTGTACCTGTTATATAAAATATATCATTTTCTTCTTCTGGTAAAAAGTAGCATTCTCTTTCTAATATATCTTTCCTTAAAAATCCACTTATTAGTCCACTTTCAGGTGTTAAAATATTTCCTGAACTTTTACCATTTTTATCAATAATTTTTCCTCCAACAGTTATATAACTTTCTTTTGGAGCTTTAACAGTAAGAGTAAAGTAATCATATGATCTTGTGACTGTTGTGATAGCAGAACCATCAGTAAAATTATATTGATCACATGTTATATCATAGCATAACTCAAGCGATAAGTTTATACCGTTTGCACCTGTTGCATACATAGTTAAACTGTCTCCTTCTGATTCAAATTCATTTCTAAATTTGAAAACCATTTCTGTATTCTTTTCATTTACATAATAACTGTAAGTTGTCATTGAATCGAATATTATCTCAGTAGTTCCAGATATCTGAAAACTATAACTACATTGAGTTCCTTCATAACATTCAATTACAAAATAGAAATAATCATTATTGATTTGTTCTTTTTTAATCCACATTTCACCGTATTTAGCCAATTGGAATCTGTCTGTTTTGCAATTTTCATCAGTTAATGAAGAATATATTAATGGAATATATTTTTCATCAAGAGATACACTTATTTTAATATAATTTGGAATGGACACTGCTTTTAATTGAGTATTCATTGAATTAGAGAACTTTAACTTATATTTTTTTATTCTAGGAGCATTATTAGCAATAGCTATAATATTAGATTTGTAATCGATAGTATATACTGTATCATCTGGAGGTATAGTTATATCCTCAGTACTTCCTTGCTCAACACTTTTTGGATTATATAAAACGAAATATTTTTGTGCTCCATCTTTCACTCTAGCCATTATTTTAATATAACTTATTTGCTTACCTTCAATGGATAAATCATAAGAAATTGTTTCTTGATATTTTGGATAATTTATTTGCATATATTTTCCTGGAGATTCAGAAATTGCTATTGTATCTATTTTTTCTCCTTGAATCATTCCATCTTTATAAAAAGCTTTAATATAATATGATACGTCACTATATTGGTTTATTGGATTAAAACTTATTTTATAATTTTCTCCATTGACATCAACTGTTATATCTGATTTTGATTTATCTAAAATAGTTTTAAAGTAAGATTTGTCGCTTGCTGATAAATATTTGAATACATAATTATCCAATTTTTCATTTAAATTATTACTTTTGGAAAATATAACAAAATATAAATTTTTTTTACCACTTAAAATATCATCGTCTAATTTAATGATCAGCACATGTCTACCATTTTCATCTTCATTTTTTATTGAAGAACTGAAATAATTATTTTCTGAATCTTTCTCTGTTGTTAGAACAAAACTTATTAAATCTGAAATAGCTGCATATTCTACCATTAAATAAGGCTTTTTTTGTTCAACTTGTAAATGATAAGTTATCTTTTTATTTGTAACTTTAGAAAGTTTTCCATTCAAATATACTCCTTCTGGGACATAATTATATCCTTCTGATAAAAATTCTGAATAAATACTTAATTCTAATCCCATTGAAGTAAAATTATATTTTATTTTTGAGTCTTTTTCAATACTTAAAAATAAATAGGGAGTTCCCCCTTCTTTATATTTATTATTAATATCATCTGAACTTATAAATACTGTACCAAAAGTTGAATCAAAGACGCCTTTGAAGCATTTATCATCATTACATTTTGGTAAGAAAGTTGGATCAAATCTTGCTTGAAGAGCTGTTTCATTGCTTATTATGGTTGCCCATATATTGAAAAGATTTGTATCATATGTTATTTCTTCACCATATGATAAAATAAAATCATAAAAGTTGAAATTAACAGACCAAGAATTTAATTTATTTATTGGAGCAAAATAAGAAATAGGCATATTTACAGATCTATAATGAATTTCAGTAGTTCTATCAGCTTTTAATTGATCAAGACTACTTCTTGGATAATATGTAATATAAAATATAAATAATCCATTTGATTCAACATTTAAAGCTGATAATTTTTCTTCTTTTTCTTCTGTAAATGTTGTTAAAGAAAGTCTATCTTCAAACCCACTTAAATAATATTTTATTTCTTCTCCTTCTATTTTACCTCCCCAATAAAAGTCACCTTCACCTTCTATACTGACAATATTTAATAAAAGATCTTTTGTAGTTGCAAAATTAAGATTTATTTTTTGAGAATCTAAAGCAAATAATTGAGCAGTACTTGGATTTGGATACATACTAATATCTTGTTTAAATGTATAAGTAGAAGATAAAATTTCTATAATATTTTCCCTTTCTTCTTCACTTACTATAAAAACATATGATTTTTCTTTTTCTATTTTATCTAAATAAACATATTTTTTATCCACTTTATAATTATTTCCTGATTCTGTTATAAATAAATCTGCCATTATTTCCTTGATTCTTGTAACATTATTTTTTTCTATTTCTTTTGCATCGACTAATTTTCCATATATTTCTAAATCAGGTGATTCACTTTTTGGATATAATACTAAATTATTATTTACATCAACATCATCAAATATAACTGCAAATGCGCATACTTTTTTATTAAAATAGATGAAAGGTTCACATTGAACTTTTTGGTCACTTCTAATATGAATTAAATTGGTAGCAACTTTAAATTCTTCATCTTCAGTGGGAGGCATAAATATTTTAAAAGCATAAGGAGATGATTGCAATGTATCCATTTGATTAGAATAAATTCCGATAGTTAGAGATAATCCTTTTATGCTGGTGACATTAGTACCAGGCTTATTATAAATATTTAATATTTCATCTTTAGTTAATCTATAAACATAATCATGATGTAATTCACCAAATTTAAAATCATGATTTTCTTCTGTAGGTCTAATTGAACCTACATTTATAAGTAAATAAGGGCTATCTGCTTGCCAATCAAAATATACATATTCACTTTCATATTGTAATGTTATTATATAATAATCATATTTTATATCTACACTAGAAGTAAATTTAATATTACCTATTATAAATTCGTTTACATTAATTGATACTTTAGGATTTCCTAAATAATCATCTTCTGTATTTATAATCCTTGGAATAATACCAATTCTATAAGGAGTATATACATCGTCATATTTTCCATCACGAGCTATATTACCAATCATACTTATTAATACATAACATCCATTAATGCAGTTTTTTGTGTCATCATCAGTAATTATTATTTTTTTGATATATGTATCATATTTTAAAGATTCGTCAGCTGTGGTTGGGAAATGATATTTTCCTCTCCATTGTGGATCATCCATTGGAGTATCTAAATTTCTTGGTACAACAGTAGCATAAATATTACCACTTCCTCTTTTAAAATCTAAAGTAATATCACCATATTCTTTATTTCCAATATCAAAATAATAATATTTATATGCATTTCCATGTAATACATCTAATTTCATTACATTTTTTTCTAAATAAAATGGATTATTATCAATTTGATACATAGTAAATTCAAGTGTTTTACTTTTTGCAACATTTAAAAGTTGAATATTTACATTAACAGTACATACTTCTTGAAAATCGCAAATATCGCCAAAATCAGTTTCATTTAGATATAATTGAGTATTTCTATATATTACTTTAGTTTTTATTTGATGCTTTCCTATAAAAATATAAACCTCGAAATTAGCTTTATCAATTAAGTAGAAATTCAATACAACTATATCAGATATATTACTAACATGATAAGCATATGACATAACAGGGTAAAGTGGATTATAACTATATCTATGAGGTACTCCTTCTGAAAGTGTAATAGCTACATCATTTAAAATTGAAGCATGAATATTTAATAATTCTAATCCTGCAACATATACCATACAATTTTTTTTTCTATATTCATGGAAAAGGTCAGCAATTTCATAATAAAAGATATATTTTTCGTTATCATAGCCTTTATCTCCATATTCAATTATTCTTTGAGCTGTATTATTATATATAGTAATATTTTCTTCTTTTCCTTCAGCTTCACGGAATAATGAAAAATGGCAATTAGGAGAATAAAATGTAGTTAAATAGGAGACATTGAATTCATTTTTATAATTTATTAAATTCAAATATTTTATGCTAGTATCTGCCTCAATATTTTTTGAAGTAATATAATTAACTCCTGATTCAATCACATTTTTATCCTGGCTTGATTCTTTCATTAATTGATATTGTATCATATAAAAAGTATTATAATTTGCTTTAACACTAAATTCAAGAGTTTCTTTTGAATAACTATTTGCATGAATGCTATAAAATATTTTATTTGATAAATAATATTTATTAGCTTCACCATTAAAATCATGAAGTACTAAATCTGCATCTCCACTAAAAATCATCATATCTATATATATTCTATCAAGTTTTTCTTCCCCTCCTATATTTATTTGATAATTATCTTCTTCAGATTTTAGTAAATATTGACTAAAGGTACTATCTTCATACAAATGCACAGTGTCTTTATTAGTGAAATAAGAGGTTTCAAATAAACAAAATAAACGATCTGGTAAAAAATCATCTTCTTTTCCTCCATCTTCGCAATGCACAACCATCAAGGGTTGATATTCACTTATAGGATTATATGTTTGATATTCAGTATAATGACCTTTATAAAATGAATATACGGTTATTTTATTTGATGGTGGAGGATTTATGAGACCTGAAAGTGTTTCATTATCATATGTGCAATTGGGAAATCCTCGGCAATCAGCAAAATACATTTTAGAATATCCTTTTAAAGATTTAAGAATTAAATTGACTTCCTCAGAATTATCATCGGGTTTCATTCCATAAAAAATAGCAGTTTCACCATTCATTAAAAAATGCTGTCGAATTTCTCCTGGGAGTAAAGTTGGATGAACCATTTGAATATCTCCATTTTTAGTTATTTGAATAGAAAATACAATTAATTTATCATTTTCTTTAATACTTTCTAAGCAAAAATAGCCGCTATCTAATTCTGGAACTTCTTTATCCTCAACAACATTTATTTCATTAATAATTCCATTTTCTATTTTTGTTTCTGTTTTATCTTTTCTATCTATAACCTTTCCATCCAAATCAGTAAAATAGGTTTTGGCTTTTCTTGTATATATTTTTCCAGTAATATGTGATGGAGCAATAAAACCAAATTCTAAAGGTATACAAATTTTTTCTTCAGTAGCTATCATTATTTCATTTCCATTTATTTTAAGCTCGCTAGTTTTCTTATCTTTGATAAGCGCGCTTCCTACAGTAACTAAATCTCCAATTTGGCTATTAACTGTTAATTCTATATCATAATTATCAATTGTACCATAATATAAATATCCATAATCAAATTGTTTTTCTTTAAAATTATTAGCCTTTATTGTTGGCTTTCCAATTGATTTTCCTTTTATCCATATAGTAGTATATTGGCCAGAATCAGAACTGGTAGGCTTAAATACAAAAGTAGTGGATTTTAAATTATTATCTGAGATGTAATAGGTTGTTTGGGTATCATGAGAAATCATTAATTTTTCTTCATCATTTAAAATTATATTATAAGACCCTATTTCGGCATTTTGTCTTTCTCTAATACATATATAAAATTTATTTTGAATTTGTGCAGTTTTTATAAAGAAATAAATTGTACCATAGATTTGAGTTCCCATATATAATCTATCTGTATCACAATTTTCTTGAGTTGAAGCAAGTATAAATGGATTTATTAATTCTACATCTGTAGACTCAGGCTTAAATGATATACTGATGTATTCGTTAAACAAACTTTTTTGTTCTAAGTTAATTTCAAAAGTTTGGGCATTTTTGCCTTTAATTTGTAACTTCTCATTATGATACATTGTTTCCCCAAACGCAACATTAAAAATACATAATAATATAAGAATAATCTTTATTGGATTTAATTCCATCTTTAATTTAATATATCTTTAATTATATTATTTTATATATATATTAAAAAATTTTTTTATATTAAATTAATAATAATTTATCGCACACATATTATATCATGGGGATTGGGGATTGGGGATTGGGGATTGGGGATTGGGGATTGGGCCC
>JAEEGK010029471.1_pt1 | contig 10939 bp, 9 predicted proteins | sample 8958771 | NCBI WGS metagenome assembly JAEEGK01 (sample SAMN16246547, study PRJNA631951) | gut metagenome | biome: gut microbiome; feature: rumen; material: SC-attached | host: Bos | place: Iran: Karaj | collected 2018-10 | reverse complement strand
ATATATATATTATCAAATGAACATTTTATAATAAAAAAACTTAATTTAATAAATTTTACATTTAAAAGATTAATATTTTAAATTAATTATATATTTATTTAAAATTAAATTAAATATATTAATGTTTAAAATTTTGAGACCTAAATAAAATTATTTTTTATATAAGTACTATGAATTTCTATTTATATAAGTGATTAAATATATATAACTTAATATATATATAATAATAATTGAAATATTCAATAAAAAAACTTTATTGTATTTCATTATGATTAAATATTATCATTAAAATAAATCATAATAAATCACTAAAATTAATATAATTAATATAATATTTAATATAAAAATAAAACTAAATTTTTTTATTGGTTCATTTAAATTAATAATAAATTAAAATAAAAATAATTATTAACATATATTTTTAATATGAACCCAATATCAAATGAAAATGAATCATTAAAATCTTTACCTTCAAATTCAATTTCATCAGAAATAGACTCTTCAAACAACTTTAATTTAGCAAACCAAAAAAATATTACATCATTTAATAACAAAGCAAACAAAAATTTATCAAAAAATTATCAAAGATTAATTTTTCTTCCTTCAGTCTCTTTATTAATAACAATTTCATATTTAATATATACTAATTATGTTCGATATATATTTAAAATAGATTCCAAAGAATTTTCAAATTCATTTTACTTCATATCTTTTTTATACATAATGATTATGTTAACATATTTTTTAGCTGCATTTACGAATCCTTATCAAACAAATGTTGATAAATATTTTGATGCTTCTAATAACATTATGAATGTTAATAATCAAAGAAATGCAAGTAAAGAAATAAAAAGTTTAAATGCTGAAGAATGGATGTTATATTGTAATTTTTGTAAACATAAAAAATTTATACGTTCTTCGCATTGTAGAATATGTAAAAATTGTATAATTTTTAGAGATCATCATTGTCCTTGGATTGCAAATTGTGTGGGATATCAAAATTTACAATATTTTATGAATTTTTTGTTTTGGGGAATTGTTTGCATTTCATATTTTTTATGGAGTTTAATTAAATTTTTTTATAATAAAAGTGAAATTATTAAAATTCATCCTGAATTAAATATTTATTTTTTAAAAAGCTTTTTCTTTATTTTTGTTGGTTTAATTGATTTTCTTGTGTTATTATCATTAATAGGATTAGTATTTCAAATTAGTATGGGAATTTATAATAATTTTCCACAAAATGAAAGAAGAAAATTTTTTTCAAGAGAATTTTATTATCCATGTTGTAATTATAATAATCAACATGCAGGATTTAATGAATATAATGTTGGATTTTTAACACATTTTTATTATTTAATTGGCCCAACTTTATTGCATTTTTTTTTACCTATACCTAAATTTCAAACATTAATTATTAATGAAAATTCTCCGATTTTTAGAAAATCTTATCAACCAAGTAGAATTGCAATAGTTAAATATTTAGTAAGTAAAGACAAAAGATTCGAAGAAAGTTTAACAAATAAAGAAAATGAACCAAGCTACTTTTTAGAACTTTCACATAAATATTATGATGGAAAAGAAATTGTTTAATATATAATATATAATAATAATATTATTATTTTAGCAATTATTATTATATTTATTATTAATAAATATTATTTTAATTTAATATGTACAAATTTTTTTTAATTCGAAAAATATTTATAATTAACATCATCGAATTTCATTTTATCATTATAATTTTTAATTATGTCTTCCTTATTTGTTTCTATTACCATTCCACCACATATCATTTCATCTATTAGAAAATATAATTTATCTGGATTCATAATCATATGAATTTCACAAACGCCTTTAAATATTTCATCTAAAACTTTCATTATAACGTTTATAAAATCCAAAGATGCTAATTCATTTTCACATTCATCTATTATTAAAATTAAATAAATTCCTCCAAATGATTTGTAAACTAATTTTCTTTTTTCATTATTTATATAAGGAAAATCATAAATAATTTGAGTGTCTTCAGATTTTTGAATGTTTATTAAAATATTATTAACTAATTCCGTTTTATTTAAATTTTCATCATTTAATGAATAAATTTTAATAAATCTTATTATTCCAGTTTTACTTAATATTAAAATACTTTCTATCATATTTTAAATTAAAAAATAAATTTTTTATAATTTTATTTTTTTTTAATTTATATAAATAAATAATAATTAAAATTTTTATTTATAATATAATAATTATTATAATAATTTAAAAATAGAATTAAAAATATTATTGTTATTATTATTTATTATTACTAAAAAAGATCTATTTATATATTTATATATATAAATATTATTTATATATAATATATAATTCTTTCTCCTATAATTTAGATAAACTAAAAATAATAATAAATAAAGAAGAGAAGATTTATATAATTTTTTAAATTTATTCTACGAATCAATATTAAATTACTCCATTACTAACTCTAATAATATTTCCGTTCATATTTTTTCCTAATATTTTTAAATTATTATTAAAGTTATTATAATAAATATTATTATTCATAAAATTCATAAACAATAAATTTTTTTGAAGTAACAAATTTTGATAATTTAAATTATTATTATTTGTTAAAATATTATTACTATTTTTTAATATATTATTATTACTATTATTTATATTATTATTATTATTTGTTAGATCATTAATATCATTATTATTATTATTAATATTTTTATAATAATTAATTTTCGTATATAAAATCGTTTCTTCATTATTTGCTCCTTTTCCAATTCCAAAAATAATATTTTTTTCTTTATCAATTTCATTATTAATTAAATTATATTTTAATAATTTAAAATATACTTCAACAGTAACATTTGAATCACTTCCTGCTTGATGTTTAATACCTTTTCTAACGACATCTAAATAATCAGCCAATTTATTTAAACTTCCTTGTAATTTTTCTTTTCCTTGAACTAAAATTTTAATATCATAATGATTCGGAAAATAAATATTCAATTGATTAGTAAAATCTAAATCACTTTTAGGTAATTTTGTATAAAGTAAATATTTTAATAAATAGCCAAAATCATATGAACCATGAAAAGAAATCCAATAAACTTCAGGATTTAAAACTAATCCACTAGTCATAAAATATTCAGCAAATAATTTATGATTTATTCCTTCATTTTTAAGTTTTTCAAAATTTATTCCAGATTTTAATAATAAATTTATTGATTCTTGAGAATATTTATCTTTTTCAATGTCAAATTCAAAATTAAATTGCCATGTATGATTACCTTTTGGATATTCATTTTTACTATTTTTTAATGTAATTCCTAATTGAATTAATTTTAATGAATCTACGTTTAATTTTAATGTTTGGTAATAAAAATCTTCTGAATAATTATTTAAATGATAAACTATTCCTGGGAATTCTGTGTCCATTCCTATATAATTGTATTCTTCTAAAAGATTACTTATGTTTTTTATCTCTGAAATGAAATTATATGAATAAACTTCAACTATTCCACTTTCTGATTTTTGGAAACTATTATTAAAATTAGTTTCTGAATTTTTACAATTTTCTGTTTTTAAATTCGTGCTCGACATTTATATAAAATAATTATTAAAAAATTATTTAAATTTAAATAAAAAATAAATAAAAATAAATATATTTTAACAATTTTATTAAAATTCACAATTTAATTCGTTTTTTAATATTTTAAAATATTTATCAGATTCTATAATTAAAATACTCATAAATTGTGGTTCATTTTTATTTTCTCTAATACTCATATCTTTTTCTTCAAAAGGAATTTTATATTCAACATTATATAAACATTTTTTTAAAAATAAAGGATATTCAAATTTATAATAAGCAATATTATTATTATCATCTAAATTTGTTTTTTTATGTTTTTTATTATCCAAAATTTTTACATATTTAGATAAAATTATAAAATAATCAAAATCATATCTTTTATCATAATCATCCATTTCTTTACATTCATTTATTTCTTTAGTTATTAATCCCATTGCAGGTGGAATTGTTTCTTCAGCTAAATTCATTGCTCTTTCATTAATAACAAGACCGATATTATTATTATTATTTAAAATATTTAAAAAATTTTCTTTATTTTTATTATTATCACAATATTTTTCGATTTTGTTATTTAAAAATTTATAAAATTTTTCAATAAAATTTTTATGTAATTTTTTTTCTCTATAAAAACTAATAGGAATGTAACTAAAAACACCAAAAATATTTTCTTCTACTTTAATTGTAGTTCCAACATCTTCATGTTGAGAAATTAAAATATCTGAAAGATCTCCAACATAAACATCTTCAAATTCAAAATTTGGTTGTATTAAAACTTTAATTAATTGAAAATTATCTTCAACAATATTACTAAAAGTAAATTCAACATTTATTAATTCATTATTATTATTATTATTATTATTAATATCAAATTGAATTTCATTTTCTTCTTCTTCAATTTCCATCTCATCTTCATTTTTTTTTTCTCTTTTTCTTTTTTTTTCCATATTAAAAAAAGAAAATAATATTATTTTAATTAAAATTTTATATAATAATTATTATTTTTATTTAAAAAAATTAAACTAATTATATTCATTTAAATTAATAAGTTTATTTCCTTTATTTTTACCAAATGTAAGTTCATCAATATTTATTATTCTATCATTATATTTATTATCTTCTTCATTTTCAATTTCTTTTAAATTTTCGCTATTTATATTATTATTATTATAATCAATATTATTATTAAAATTATTATTGTTCAAATTTAGATTTTTATTATTATAATTATTAATATTATTTATTTTTAAATTTTGAACATCGTTATTAACATTATTATTTTTTATATTATTTTTACTATTCGAAGAACTACTATTATTATACAATCTATCAATTATTTTTTTTGTTATTTGTTCTTTTTCTAATTTTGTATATTTTTTATTATCAATTTGATTTTGTCTAAATCTTTCTTTTTCCAAAGTTTCATAATTTTCAATAAATTTATTTTTTGTATCTAAAGTTTTTAAATTTCTTTCATAAAAATTTGAACCATATAATTTATTTTCATAAATAGGATTTTTATTTATTGTAGGTTGAAATGTAATTCCTTCTTCATCATCATATTTTCTTTGTAAATTTAATAAATTTAAATTTTTATATTTATATTGATTATATAATTCTTCTATTTTATTTAAATCAACTTGACCATTTGATTGAGTTGTATTTTTTTTATAAGTATTATTATTATTATTTGAATTTGTAATGTATTCTTGTAATTTATTTCTTCGTTTAATATCATCATCATATAATCTTTGAAAAACTGATGTTTCTATATTATTAGTATTATTTGAATTTTTTGAATAAATTTGAGGAGAAAATGAACAATTTTTACTAAAATCTTCATTTATTTTTGTAATAAGTTTCATTTGATTTAAAAATTTTTTTTCAAAATAAACTTTTTGACGGTCAATGAATTTATCTTTAGATTTGAATTTTCTTGGAGTAGAATATTTTTTAGGAGTAAATGAATTTTCATTTGATTTTATATGTTCAAATTCTTGTATTCTCATTTGACGTTTACTTTTATATTTTTCACCATCTTTATATAAACGAAGATAAACAGATTCATTTGTGTTTGTATATAAATTTGAATGATTTATACTTGGTGTAAAAGTACAATGTTCTAAATCTTCTCTTGTTTTTTTATCTAAAGAAGATTCTAACATTAAGTTTTTGTTTGAAACTGAATTATTTTTTTTTGATGTTGAAATGTTGTAATTACTATTACTATTGCTATTACTTTTATTGCTAATAATGTTTTTATTATTATTATTATTGTTATTATTATTATTAATAATATTTTTATTATAATTTGTAATATTTGATTTTGAGTTTGAATTTTTAGAAAGATTTATGCTTTTTGAACGATAATTTTTTAAATTTTTTCTTTTTGATGGAATATAATCATTACTTAAATTTAATAATAATTTTTTTGAATTTTTTTTCCATTTATAAAAATATTTTAATAATTTATATTTATTTTTAGATACTTTTAAATTAAAAATACCAAGTAAAGAAATCAATTTTCGATTTATTGTATTTTCAAAAAATTTTAATATTAAATTAAAAGAAATGTTTCTTTTTTGATTATCATCTAAATTACTAAAATAAAAAATTAATGAAGCACACATTGCATTTTGAAAATCAATATTCCCATTTGAATTTGTTATGTTATTAAAAGTTGATAAAATATTTTTTGCCGAAGTAAAATCAATTATTCCAATATTTAATAAATAATTGAGAAATGTTTTTGAAATTATATTTTCCATTTAAAATTAATAATAATTTTAAATTAAAAATTTAAATATAAAAAATATTATATAATATGTTTATAAAATTATATAATTATAAATATTAAATTTTAATTAAAATTTATTTAATATAATCTATTAAAAATAATTCACATTTTTTATTTATGAATTTTTCAAATTGTATAAAATATTCAGGATATGTTGCAATATCTCAAAATAGTGAATATATAGCAATATCTAAAGGTAATAATGTATTAATTTATTTATCCAAAGATTTATCTTTATTTAAAAAATATAATTTTGAATCAAATATTACACAAATTATTTTTAGTCCAAATGATGAATATATTTTAATTGGTTTATATTCGCTAAATAAAATTATTGTAAAACATATAAATGATGAAAATAATAATATATCAATAACAGAAGAGGCATTTGGAATTTCAAATAGTATATTTACCCCTGATAATTCATATATATTAATATATAATACTATATTAAATAGAATTCATGTTATTTCTTTAATAGATCAAGAATTTATAAATAAATATATTTACAATCCTAAATTTATTGATAAAGGAATTTGTTTTGATAATAATAATTTTTTTTTAATGGCTTTAGCTGAAAGAAAAGATGTAAAAGATTTTATAGGAATTTATTATTTAGGTGATTTTAGTTTACAATGTCATTTTAATGTTAATACAAATGATTTAGAAAATATTTTATTTACAAAAGATAATTGTTATATAATTGTATATGAATCTCTATTAGAAAGTAAAATTTTTATTTATTCAATTAATGGCAATTTATTAATGATTAATGAAGCTTATAATAATAATAATTATTTAGGTATAAATAATGTAATAATTAGTCCTAATGGACATTTTATTACTGCAAGTTATTATGATAATAATATTAGAATTTTTAATTATATGAACTTTAAATTATCATGTATATTAAAACATAATTTTGAAGATATTTTAAAAGAAAATAAAAATAATAAATATTTAAATGTTTTAAAAGAAAATAATTTTGGAAATTTTGAAAAAATTGATTCTAATGATTTATTAAATTTAAATATAAATAATAATAATAAAAATGTATTTGAAGAAAGTAATATTTTAGAATATAGTTTCGATTCAAATTATTTATGTGTTAAATTGAGCAATTTTAATAATATTTTATATATATGGAATATAAATGAATTAAAATTATTATATATAATAATATTTAATAATAAAATAAATGATTTTAAATGGTCACCAAATGAATTAATTTTAATTATTGGAACTAATAATAATTATCAATATTTATTTAATATTATAAATCTTATAATTTTAGAATTAAATGAAGAAAATTTTAATGTTAATAAAATAAAATGGAATAATAATGGTAAAAATTTTATTCTATTAGATAAATATAAATTATTTATAGGATTTTCTAATTTAAATGAAAATAATGAAAAAGAAAATGATATTAATAATAACAATAATAATTAAATTAATTTATTTAAAAATTATTTATTTTTTTTTCTTTTTCTATTTAATAAATATAAATGTTCTTTATTATATTTTTCATCTATTGTATTATTATTATATTTATAACCTTTTTTTGGTTTATTAGTTTCATAATCAACAATTAATTTTCTTCCTTTAAATAATTTTCCATTTAATTCCAAAGCTTTTAATAAACTTTTATGTTCAATAAAATCTATAAAACAAAATCCTTTAAAATTTTTATTTTTTGAATTATATACAAATCTAATTGCTTTTATTTTTCCACATGCTCTAAATTTATCTCCAACTTCTTTTTCAGTTATATCATAAGGTAAATTTTTAATAAAACATGTTAAACAATTTGTTGGTATATCAGATGAATTTGTTTTACCTTTTGATTCTATTTTTAAATCATCACTATTTAAATTTGCTAATTCTACTGTTATATATCTTTTACCTATGTAATTATGATCCATTTCTAATGAATTTTTTGCTGAATTTTTTGAAGAAAAATATATATGACAATAACCTATATTTTTTCCACTATCTTGATATTTAGGGAGTTTTATTTCAGTTATCTCTCCATATTTTTTAAATATATCTTTTAATTCTTCTTCGGTTGTTTCGTAAGGTAATCCACTTATAAAAATTCCATTTGTTAATATTTCTTTTTCATTATTTTCATTATTATTATTATTATTTTTATCTTCCATTTATTTTTAGGATAAAAAATAATTAAATTATAATTATATTATAAATATTCAAAAAACAATATTTATAATTTGTTTTTCAAATATAAAAATTTTGTTTTTAATAATTGAAAGTTTTTTTAAAAGTAATTTAAATTTTTTCTTTAATTTTTATATTAATTGAATAATATAATATTTATATTAATTAAAAAAAAATTAGAAATATAATGTTTAATAATTCAATTATAATAATTATAATTTTAATATATATGTTTTCATTAACAAACACCTATAAAGAAATAAATAATTATTCTCTTTCAGAAAAATATTCGATTATAAAAAAATTATTAAATGAATCTGATTATATAATAATAGGAGCAGGAGCAGGTCTTTCTACAGCAGCAGGATTAGATTATTCTGGTCCAAAATTTCAAAAAGAATTTGAACCCTGGATAAAAAAATATAATTTTAAAGATTTATATACTTCAGGGTTTTACCCTTTTCAAACTGAAGAAGAAAAATGGGCTTATTGGTCAAAACATATATATTATGATGATTTAGGAATAGATGCAGCTGATTTATATAAAAAACTTTTTAATTTAGTTAAGAATCACAATTATTATATTGTAACAACTAATGTTGATGATCAATTTTATAAAGCTGGATTTGATCCTGAAAAAATTACAAGATATCAAGGAAGTTATTCTTACTTGCAATGTAAAAGAGCATGTCATAATAAATTATATAATTATAATGAAAAATTTATAGAAATGGTGAATAATATTGATTATAATACTTTAAAGATTCCTTCTAATTTAATTCCAAAATGTCCAGTTTGTGGAGGAAAAATGGAAATTAATTTAAGAATGGATCAATATTTTGTTCAAGATGAATATTGGTATAAAATGGTTCATAATTATGAGGAATTTTTAAAAAAAATAGAAGAAAATAAAAAAATATTATTATTAGAATTCGGAATAGGTTTAATGACTCCATCAATAATTAGATATCCCTTTGATAAAATGGCTTATACTAATAAAAATAGTTATCTAATTAGATTCAATTTAGATAATAAAGAAAGTATTTATCAATTAGATGAAAGATATATTGTAATTGATGAAGATATAAATATAGCTATTGAAAAAATAATGAAATAAAATAATTTATTGTATATAAAATAATAAAAATTTTATCTTTTTATAAATAATAAAATAAAAGTAAGATATTATTTTTTTTTTTTTAATATTCTTTTAATGTTCAATGTTCTTTTTATTTAGACCAATTTCCAATTAATTTAAAATTTTTTTTTCTTTCCTATACCCAAAATAATTTTATAACTTTTTTTTCAATTAATCTTTTTAATTACTAATATATAAATAAAATTATTTAATCTATAATTAATTTAAATGGAAAACAATTCATTATTATTTGAAATAAAATCAAAATATTGCTTAGAATTAATATTTAGTTACATTAATGAAAATATCAAATTAAAATTATTATCTCATTCAAAAGTATTTCAGAAAAAATGTGGAATGACTATTGAAAATTACAAAATAAAGTTCTATGAAAATTTAAAAAAAATTAAAAATACAGAAAAAATAAAAATTTATGATAAATTAAATTTAATTAAATATGAATCCAAGCATTTTTTTTTTATTAATTCAATTGAAAATTTTTTTAATCCACTTCCTGAATATTGGAGTGATAATACAATTAATAATAGAATATTACCTGAATTAAAAAACTTAAAAAAAGATTTTTTGGTTGATGAAGGTTTTCAAATATATGGTATAAAAGAAAATAAATTAATAGGAGTTATTGAAGGACCTCTTGGAACTTTATATGAAAATGGATTTTTTATATTTGAATTAATAATATCTAAAAATTATCCTTTTGAATTAGGAAAATTTTATTTCAAAACAAAAGTATTTCATCCAAATATTGGTGAAGATGGATATGTTTTTTTAGACATATTTGAAAAAGAATGGACTCCAGCCTTAACTTTTAGAACAATCATTTTATCTGTGCAATCATTATTAGATTCTCCTAATCCTGATGAATTCCTAAATGAAAATGCTTCAAAATTATATAAAGAGAAAAGATATCTATACGAAAAAATGGTAAAAGATTATATTATGAAATATGCAAATTTCATTTCATTTGAAGATAAACTTAGTAAATATGAATTAAACATTGAGCATATAGAAATATAGAAAGTAAAATGTTCATAAATGTGAAAATAAAAAATAGATTTAATATTTTAACTATTTCTCATACAATTCTAATTAATTAATTATTTATTTTATTTATTATTAAATAAATAAATTATAAATTTTCAATAAATTGGAATTGGCCATGTAAACCAAAATTAATGGGGAATAAGTAATAGATAATTTT
>JAEEGK010029470.1_pt1 | contig 10940 bp, 4 predicted proteins | sample 8958771 | NCBI WGS metagenome assembly JAEEGK01 (sample SAMN16246547, study PRJNA631951) | gut metagenome | biome: gut microbiome; feature: rumen; material: SC-attached | host: Bos | place: Iran: Karaj | collected 2018-10 | reverse complement strand
CCCAATCCCCAATCCCCAATCCCCAATCCCCAATCCCCAATCCCCAAATACTTCTTCTAATTAAATATAAAATTAATAATATAAAATTTAATTATTTAATAAAAATTATTGATATTTTATTTTTATTTAATTTTTCATAAATAAATTTTTATTTATAAAAAAATATATATATATATTAATTTAATATATAAAATATATATTTATATTTTCAAAAATATAAAATTATCAAATCTTTTCTTTTAAATATATATTTATTTTCCAGATTCAGATATGAAAATAATATTTTTATCAATTTTTCCAAAATCTTCACTTTTTTTCTTATTACAATTTATAATTTTTTTATCATTATCTTTTTTTATAGGGCCTAATAAATCATTATTTAAACTAAATTTTTCATTTCTTTTATAATTTCTAATTTTATTTAAAGAATTACTTTTTCTTTTATTAATATTTGTAATATTTTTTAATTTATAATTTTTATTTATTATTGGATCTTCCTTTAAAATATCATCATCCGATTCAAATGAATGATTTAATGATGAAAAAAAATAATTATTTGAAAAATTATTTAAATCAAATTCATTTTCTTTTTTTGTTCTTTTTTTTTTTATTATTTCTTTATTATTTATATCATCAAGAAATATACTATTATTTTTACTTGTTAAAGTTCTTCTTTTTTTAAATTGAGAACTTTTCTTTTTTTTAAATATGTGATAGCCATAATTTAAATTTGTTGAACTAAAAGTTATAGTTTCATTATCATTTAAATTACTTTTAATATTTTCATCAAAATCTTCTTTTATTTCTATTAATTTACTATTTCTTTGAGAAATGAAAGGATTTTCATAATTATATGGTAAATCTGAATTCATTGAGCATGTATCCAAATTAAAAGAATTATCCTTAAAATCACTTGGATTTATATATGTCGAATCTCTTCTTAAAGAATAACTTTTAATTGAAACATACATATTATTATATTGATGTAAAAATTCGAATTCATTAACATTATTATTTATTTGTAATTTATTAGCTTTAAATTGTTTTTTATTTTGTTTTTTATTTTTTTGCTTTTTAATTATATTTAAATTACTATTTTTGACATTAAATGAAACTATATGATTGTTTAATAATTTATTAATTATTTTTTCATATTTAATATTTTTATCATACTTTTCATCATATGAAATAAAAAAACTATAATCTAAATTATTTAAATGGAAATACCAAATACAATTCCAAAAAATTGCGGAAAATCTATATCTAAAATTTTCAACATCTAATTTTTTTTTCATTTCTTTTATTAAAACTTCATTCAAAGAAAATTTTAAATTATATGGAGAAAATAAAACAATATTATCACTTGTTGATGTATTTTGATTTATTATTTTATTATTATTTATTTCCATTCCAAATTGAACATCTATTTTAGGTAAAATATAATTTCCACAATTTGTACATTTAGCCCATAAATAATCTTTTTTCATATTTTTATAATTTTTACATACTTCTTTTAAATTTATTATTTTCCCACATTCAATACATGATTGATTGTTTGAAAATTTTATTTTATCTCCTATTACTATATTTTCAAATTTATTTTTCAATGTTCTTTTTCTAAATTTATTTATATTTATTTTTTGATTATCATTAATATTTGTCATAATATTATTATAATTTTTTTCTGATTTTAATTTATTTTTATCCATAATTTTATTCATTATTGAATATATAAAACTTGTAGGATTTAAATGATATTTTATTAATTTTTTATATAATTCATATAACATTTTTTCTTCATGTGAATTATTTAAACACTCAAATAATAAATTTAATACATCTAAATCATGATGAGAAATTTTATCTAAAATTGTAATCATTTGTTTAAATCTATAATATCTTTCTTCTTTATCAAAATACCAATATGATGTTGCCCATAATTGAATCCATATTAAATAAATATAATTTTCCATATTTTCACTAATCATTTCAATAGAACTTAAATGTGATTTTGAAACTATATCAATATTTATTATATTTAATTCATCATTTAAATGAGGAGGAATCATAAAATCATGGCAACTACTAAAAAATAAATCATCATTTAAAATTGGAAATAAAGTATATGTAAATAAATATTTTCCTTTAGAATGATTTACTTCTTGTGATTTATATAATAAATCTAACATATATTCTTTATGATGAAATTTTTCAATATCTTCATTTAATAATCCTCTTGCTTTAGGAACTGAATAAATATTTTTTATATTATATTCATTACTATTTAAAAATTTTAAATCTTTTTTTTTTTTAAAACTACATCTGTTATTTTTTTTAAAAATACTTTCATCAAAAAATAAAATTTCAATTTTTTCATTTACATCTTTTGGTAACATTCTTCTATAAATAAAATCTGAAAAAATTTGGGTTTCTATAATTTTTGAATAAAATGGTCTATCATATTCAGAAAAATGATTTATAAATTTTTTTGTATGAAATAAATTATAAATAGAAATATTTTTTTCTTCATTAGTATAATTGTTAATATTTAAATAATCTCCATAATCTAAAAATAAATTAACTAAAAATTCATAAAAAATATTTCTAACAGAATCATTTTTATCTCCATTTATAAAAACATCCTTTTCATTTTGATAATCAATTGTTTTATTTAATTTATCTTTAAATTTTTTAAAATAATGTTTTGGAAAAGGAGGAAATTCTTCTTCTTTATTTTTTAAAATAATTTCTCCAGTATCAATATCAACTAATAAAATTGGATTTTGAATTTCAATATAATTTTTTTCCAAAAAATTTTTATCAAATTTTAAATTTATACCTAATATATAAGGACTAATACTTTCTAATATATCATATGTATTATTTGGTATACATGATGCTATTTGAAATGAATATTTAAAAGGGGTTATCAAAGATATAAAACCATAAATTATGGGAAATAAAATTTTAAAATTTTCACTGAAAAATAAAATTTTAGTTTCAAATAAAATATGCTTAAATATTTCAATTATATTATTAATTGAAAAAAGTGAAATTATAATGTTTATTTCATAATCAATATTTATCAATTTATTTAATTTATTTTGTGTTAATTCTATTTTTTCATTTAATAATTGATAAGTAACTTGATATAAACCTCTAGGAGGAATTGGTATTTCTTCTAATATATTTAAAATAATTTTTTCCAAAGGAATATTTAAATTTTCGATTTTAGAATATTTCAAAATTCCATTTAAAATTTTTTCATGTTCTTTAAAAAAAGGTTGAACTGAAACAAAGACAATAACTTTTGGAATATAAATATGTTCTAATTTCTTTTTTAGATGAATTAAAGTTTTATTTGAATTATAATTTGTAAAAGTAGTTCTTGATGAAACTGTAGTTGCATCTGATGAATTATAATTACTAATTGAATTTATTTCAAATTGACATGATTTTATTCTATTATTAACATAATTATATTTATTTTCTTGTAATAAAATTTTTTCTTGTAATTTTTTATAATTATATAATGATTCATAGAATAAAAGGCAAGTAACATATTTATGAGGATATGTTAAAGAAAAGAAATAATTATCTAATAAAAAAGTAAATATTTCATTTTTTGGATATTTATTAAATTTTTGAAGTTTTATTTGACTATTTTCAAAAACATAATTTAATATATTTTCATCAATATTAACATAACTTTTATCAAAAGGAGGAAATTTAGATAATATTCTTGGAGAAAGTTCTTCTTTATAGACTGAATTTATTTCATTAATATTTGATTCATATATAAAATCTTTTAAACAAATTTTTGGGTCTAATCCTAAAATTAAAAAATAATCTATGAAATTATTTCCTTTATTTAATTCTGATTTTAATTTATTTAAATTGTCTTTATCAGCGTGATTTGAAGATAATATCAAATCTTTTTTTATATTTATTTTTGGTGAAGATGCCATATTTATTTAAACTGTTTTTATTTATTAATTTTATTAATTAATAAAAATAAAAATTATAAAATAATAAAAAAAAAAATAAAATATAACAGTTAGAAATTGAAAAAAATTCAATATTAAATATTATAACAAATTTTTTTAAATAAATAAAAATAAAATTAAAATATTTTAAGCAGGTGAAGAAAGTTCAACAATTTTATGTAAATTTTCTACAATTAAACCAAGATTTCCGTTTTCATCATTTCTTAATCCATAGCATTCATATAAAGCATGAATTTGGTTTTGAGTATTTTTAAAGTCCATCTATATATAAAATTTAAATATATAAATTATAATATAATCTTACTTGTTCATTAGTTGATAAAATTCCACTTGCTTCATCTAAAGTTGAGATATATTTTTTTAAAAAATCAATTCTTTCATTTACTTTTTTTTTGGATTCATCATCTAATTCAGGTTCACTTGTGGATTCTAATCTATCAGAATATTTTTTTATTTCTTCTTCACTTTCTTTTTTTTTTATACTTAAAGCTTCTACTAAATCTTTTATTGTAGTTGCATCATCAACAGCAGGAAAATAAGATGAACCAGAACAACAACCCATTTTTTATATAATATAAAAAATATTTATTATAGATTTAAATTATAAATAATTTTTTTATTAATTTTTTTAAATTAAAATATATTATTATAAATTTTATTTAAAGAATTATTATGGAATTAAATAAAAAAAATAATCAAAAAAATAAATCTGAAAGATTGTATAAATTTAATAAAAAACATGTTTTTTTAACATTAAAAATGTCTAAATTTTTACCCGAACCAATGAAATTTTATTATTTTTCAATTTTAATTAAATTTATACCTTTTTTTTGTATTACTCATGATATTAATATAAATTCAGAAAAAAAAGGAATAAGTTTTTTATTAAGAAAATTTTCTTTAGTACAAATTTTAAATACTGATAATAAACCATATTTATATATTGGAATAATAATATTAGTATTTTTGATTTCAATAATTTCTTTAATTATATTTCTATATTTATGTAATATTATAACATTCAATGGAAATTTATTTCATTTACATCAATTTAAATTAAGAATTACTTCATATTTTTTATTTTTTGTTTTTTATTTATTTTGTCAATATGAATATTCAATTTATGTTGAATTTATATTCAATTCAGATTTTAGAAAAGATAATAAAATTATTTATATTATAATATTATGTATAATATTCATTAATTTTATTTTTACTGCTTATGTTACAATTTTATTATCTACAGTTTTAGTTCATGAACCTTTATTTATTGGAAATCATTCTCCTATTGTAAATTCAATTAATAATACTGAAAAAATTATATTATTTTTTTCTTTTTCACAACCAATATTGCAATTAGAATTTCATTTAAAATTGAAATATATAGTTACAATAAAATCTATATATCGTGGTTTATATGTTTTATATTATATAAAAACACATTTTGATTATAATATTTATTATTATAAATTTAAATATAGTATGATATTTAAAATATTACAATCAATATGTTTTTCATCATGTATTATAGAATTTATTTTTTTTTATGATTATAAAAATGATTATTTATTTTTGGTAAAAGATAAATCAATTTTAATTATTAAATTATTTTTAGAAATATCAATGGGATTAATATTATCTAAATTATATTATTTTTTTGATAATAAAAAAATAAAAAAAGCAGTTTTGGAATTTAATTATTTAAATCCGAATTCTTTTAATAATTTAATAATAAAATTTTTTAATATGTTATATTATCAAGAACAACCAATGGTAATAAAAGACATTTTAATGGACTTAAATTTAAATTTTTTAAAAAATGTTCATAATCCAAAATGTAAAGAAACTCATAGTTTATCTCAATTTGAAGACTCAGATGATAATAAATGTTATTATTGTCATATTTATAATTATCATGAATTTACTCAACAAATGAATAATTTTTTATCATTAATTCAAAAAAAGAATAAAATTGAAAAAAATGTTTTTGAAAATAATTTTCCAATGTTGTTTAAATATTTTAAAAAACAAATTAAATTATATATAGATAATAATAATTATAATCATAAACATGCAATAAAAAGTTTATTTGTTTTAATAACATTTTATTATACATTTGGAAGAAATTATTATAAATGTTTATTTATATTAGAAAAAATTCAAAGAAGTGGACATTTAAAAAAAAGTTTTTTTGGTAATTTTCAATTAGAATTTTTAAAGAATAAATTAATTAATCAATATAAAAATAAATTAATGAACATGGAAGGAAAAATATTAAAAATTACATTAAATGAAAAAGATAAGAAACATAATGAAAATATTTTAAAAAGTAACTTTAATTATAAATGTATAGATAGAATTACTTATTTAGAAAAAAAATTTAAAAAATTTTTAAATTATTATTTAGATATTATGAATATATTTTATGATGAATATGTTTCAACTAAAAAATTAAAAAAAATAACATCAAAATTTTATATAAGTTACCATAAAATTTTAGATAAAATAAATCAATTTTTAGGAAAAACAAAATTAAATATGTTATATACAACAGATAAAATAGATATTTTTTTTAATTATTTTAATGGAAAAATTCCAAAAGAAATTAAAAATTCCATTCAAAATTTTTTTAGTGAACAATTATCATCTTTAATAGAATCTTCAAAAGATTATTATATTATAATATTATTTGTTCAATTTACTCGAAATAATATTTCATTTAAAATAAAATATGCATCTGATGATTTAATATATAAATTAAAATATAATAATACTGAATTTAAAAATTTAGAAATTAAAGATTTATTTGCAAAAACATTTTTTAAATCTTATAAATACACTTTTTCTAAAATTTTAGCAAATGGAAATGATTATTTAAATATGAATAATTTTTGTTTAATTGATAAAAATCAATATGTTATTTTATATGATATTATAGCAACTCCGATTTATAGAAAAAATGGAATAGATTTTTTTATTAAATTAACAGAATCAAAAGAACAATTATTAATAAATAAAAATCCAAAGAAAAAAAATAATAATTTTAAAGAAAATAAAAATTATTGTGGTTCTTGTTTTTTATTCACAAATAAAAGTGGAAAAATAATAAATTTATCAAGAGGATTTGAAGATTTCTTTTTTTTAAATAGTGAAGTGTTATTAAGATATAATATAAATATTATGGATTTATTTAGATTAGAGAAATTAGATAATGAAGGTAGTAATTTTGAAAAGAGTTTAATTAAAGTTTATGAAAATATAAATGATATTTATATGAGAGAAGTTGGTCAATTAGGTGAAGATCCTTTTAGTAAAGTTATTTTACAAATAAATGATATTAAAAATAATATTAATCAAACTGGAACAAATTTTAATGTTTCTGTTAATTATGAAAGAAAAAGTTTATCAAAAGATGCTATTAAAAAAAAAGAATATTATTTATTTAGTATTACAGTTAAATATGATGATAGTAAAATTTTATTTGAAAATAGTGAAATTTTTTTAAGTCAAACTCCTACTACTAGAAAAAATGATGAAAAAAATAGTTATTTAAATGTTGTGAATAATATGAATACATTTGTTAAAAGTTCATTTTTTGTAAATAATAATTTAAACAATAATGTTAATCATTCTGAAAAAATATTTAATATTAACAGATTTTCTTCTATAATTATAAAAAAATTTTATAGATATGAACCTACTTCTTATAAAAAATTTATGATTAATTTCAATAATAATAATAATGAAAATAATAATAATAATGATAATGATAATTCTAATAATAAAAATAATGATATGAAATTACAAAGAATTAGTTCAAAATATTATGAATCAAATAATATAAATAATACTTTTATATTAAATAATCCCGAAGAAATAAATTTAAATCATAATGAAAAAAACCATACTTTCGAAAGATTAAAATTACAAAATCCTGTTCAAAATTTTTTTCGAAACTATTTTACTTCATTAATATCTTTAGTTTTTTTTATATCTTTAATAGTAATATTTTCAATAAAATTAGATAAAATAAAGAGTATTCATAGTTTTTATTTAGCATCTAATTATTTAGTAATATTAGAACAAACAGTTTCTCAAATATTATTTAAAATATTATGTATTCAAATACAAATAAATAATTTTCAACCTGACAAAATTTTAGGTTATGATAATTCAATAGATTTTCATAAAAAGGCTTTAAATGAAAGACTTGAAGATTTTTTATATTTTAATATAAAATTTAATAAATTTTTTGTTCCTCATAGTGTAAATTATGAAATGAATGAATATCAATATCTGCAAAGAAAAAATTATTCTGTTCCTGATATTGATGGTAATAAAACATTTGAATCAAATGAAAATATTTTAAATAATTTTCAAGTTTTAATTACTTATATTTTAAAGAGACCTTCTCCAGTTATTTTTTATAATAATAGTGAATATTTTTATACAGAAAAAGAAATTGAACAAAGTGGTTTAAGTAATATAGATTATTTAACTGTTGCTTCTGCTTTTACTAAAACAATAGGGTCATATATTAATTTTTTTAATTATATGTTTACGGAATTTATTAATTTAACAAGAGAAATTATTTTTAATCAAGTTGATAAACAATATATTATATCTTTAATAAATATTGCGGTTACAATATGTTTTAGTTTTTATATTTTATTTGAATTTATTTATTTTTATTTAAAAACTAAATTAATTTTTGCGAAATATTTTTATGTTCATACTCAATTAAGATTTTTTAATAATTATTTATATCATAAAAGTAAATTAATATTGAATTTTATTGAAAATTATTCAATTAATCAAGGTATTATTAAATATTTACAAAAAATTGATATTATAGATGATAATGAAGATAATAAATTATTAAAAATAATTTCATCAGATTTAATTTATGATTTAAATGTTATTAAAATTAAACCTTTTTCAGTAAATAATTATAATATAGAAAATAGAAATTTTTTTACAAATAGTATAATTTTATCTGAAAATGATAATTATACAGTTCGAGGTACAAATAATCAAGAGAAAACTAATTTAAGCACTGTTAGTAATAATCCTCTTTTTAATACTAATGTATATAATATTAATGTTGGTGGTCAAAATTTATTAAATTTAAATAATAATAAAATGTTAACTATAATTGCTGAAAAAAGTGGAAGAGGGGAAAATCCAAATAAAAATTTTATTAAAAATACATTTTTAAAAATTCAATCTAATCAACCTAATCCTAAAAAAATTACTTTTAATTCTAATAAAGATATTTCTTATATTAATAATATTAGTAATGTAAGTAATAATAATAATACAAATAGTTTATTTTTACATTCTCCTAAAAATAATATTAATCTTAATATTTTAAATAATAATAATAACAATAATAATTTTTCTTCTTATGGAAATAATTACATAAATCAAACGAATTCAAGTGCAAATACTATGAATTCTTTGAATACTAATAATACAAATCCTAAAATTAATGTTAGTTATAGTTTACCTAAATATAATTTTACTAATAATAATAATACTAATAATAATAATAACAACACAATTAATTCAAATAATACTAATAATACAACTATTAATAATAATATTGATAGTAATAATAATAATAATAGTAATAATTTAAGATTTACAAATAGTATTACAAAACGAAGTAATGTAAAATTAATAGTAAATAAAAATAAAAGTTTAAAAAAACATAAAAATTCAACTTTAAATACTAAAAAAACAAAAGAAGAAGAAGAAAAAATATTATTTAATCAAAATGGAAAAAAATTATTAAAAAAATCTTTTTTATACATAAATTTTTTTTTAGAACTTACAATATGTTTAATTATATTTATTTTAATAAGTATAATTCAAATATTAAATTCATATAAAAACACAGAAATGTTAAGAGATATAATTTCAACAAGAGATTATATATTTGCTCAATTTAATTTTATAACAGAATTATTAATTATATATGAAATGTCAATATTAAATAACAAAGAAATAACAATTGACTATAATATAAAAAATGGTAAAAGTTGTGAACAATTAGATGATAGTTATACTAATAGAAATGTTTTTAATGATTTAAAATTTTGTTATAGTTATATTGACATTGTGATGAACGAAATTGTTGGTGGAAAAATTAATAAAAATTTAAAAAATACTCGAAAATTTTATTTAAATATTATTTCAGAAAATTTTTGTGATTATTTTGCTCATTTTGTTGAAGATAATTTAGATAATGAATATTTACCTAAATTTAGTTATTTAAGTGATTTAGATTATGAATATGTTTTTAAAGGATGTAATATGAGTAATAATATAAATAATAAAGGATTTAAAGTTGCATTAGAAAGTATAAGTCAGAATATTTTTATTTATTATAATGAATTTATTAATGATGAAAATAAAACATCAGAAAGAAACTATTTAAGATTAAATAACTATTATATTTATAGTATTCAAATTGAAATTAGTAAAATTATTAGAAAAGTTGCAATGGGATTTTATATTGCTTTTAATGTAGATTTTGGTAATATTAAAAATATATTAATAAGAAATGAAGTTTTTTTATTTATTGCTGAATTATTTATTATGATTATTACTATAATTTTATATTTAAAAATTATTAGAGATTTTTTATTAGATTTGACAAAAATTCAATTTTTTAGTGAATGTGTTTTAAACACTTTGTTATTTGTTCAAAAATAATTTTTTTTATTATAAATAATATAATTTTTTATTATATTTATAATATATTTTAATTATTGATTAAATTATTGATTAAATTATTTTAAATTAGTTTATATTATTAATATTAATATTATCAAATGAGAAAAAGAGGGAAAAAGAATTTAATTATAAAAGCTTTAGAAAATATGAAAAATAAAAAAATTACAGATTTTTTTAAAATAATTCAAGAAA
>JAEEGK010029469.1_pt1 | contig 10940 bp, 7 predicted proteins | sample 8958771 | NCBI WGS metagenome assembly JAEEGK01 (sample SAMN16246547, study PRJNA631951) | gut metagenome | biome: gut microbiome; feature: rumen; material: SC-attached | host: Bos | place: Iran: Karaj | collected 2018-10 | reverse complement strand
CTTCCGAGGATGATTGCGATTCCGATGAGTGTGATGAAGGTAAATCTTCTTCGTCAAAGAAGAGTGAGTCTAAGTCTTCGTCTTCAAAAGCAAGCGATAAGAAATCTTCGGATTCGAAGGATGAAAAGTCCTCGTCTTCCGTTAAAAGCTCGGATAAATCGTCTTCGAGTGCCGCAAAGGAAGACAAGTCTTCGTCTTCTGTCGCCAAGGACGAGCCTAAATCATCTTCTGCCAAGGACGAGCCGCAGTCTTCTTCTTCGTTTGTCGCTCCGAGCGGTGAACATGTGGCCTTCATCGAAGAATTGGAGAAGAATATGGAGCTGAAGTTGTTCGGCCATACGGTTTATCTCTCTACCGGTAGCAAGCAAGGCTTTTTCGCGCTCCGCATACCCGATGAACTTTGGGCTGTAACGTATTCCAATTTTGAAAATGGCGAAGTTGTGTTTAAAGCGGGTGCCGCGGGCATGGAATACGCCGATACTGATGCTGCAAAGCAAATTAAGGAAAAAACGAAGGACGGCATCACGATTTCCTTTAAGGTCGATAAGGATGGCGTGCTCAAGTATGCCGTCAATGGCGCGAAGGAGTATAACGAAGCCGTAAAGGCTAACGTCGCGGTTCAGAAGGGCAAGGTCTCCAAGGCCGAAACGATTATGAATAAAGTTTATACTTGCAAGGACGGCGATACGACTAGGACGTTTACGTTCTTCGACAATTCGTATATCGTAGAAAATGTTGCAAATGAAAAAGCTGTTAGTTGGATTGGCGGTCACTACGATATCCAACGTAGCACGTTGTTGATGCGTCCGGCTTACTATGATAAGCCTATTTATACGATGTACAGCTATGTGGTCGGTGAAGACAATACGATTGCCCCGTCTAATGGTAAGTCGATGAGTTGCACCGTAAAAGACAACGCTGTGACATACGTAAAGAAGTCGGATATTGCAAATGAATGGCAGTTTGTCGATCAAGATGTTGAATGGACGTTCAATATAAAGCCAAATAGTGAATTTGAACTTGAAGGCTATGAAAACAGAAAGAACGTTGAAGTCAAGACAGGATTTTGGGAAATTTACGGCAACCAGCTTATGATGCGAAATAAAGGCTGCTTGAATCCAGACAAGTGCTCGTCAAGCGTTCATGGTGCTGTTACGATAACGTCGGATGGTATGGAATTCAAGCACTCCGATCCTGATACGCCGAAGATTCCGCAGAAGTGGACTATGGCCGAATACGAATAATAGAGATAGGAATCTAGAGATAACCATTGCAGCCCCGGTACTTTTTGATGTGCCGGGGTCGTTTTTTTTTGTGGGACATTTATGAGTTGTGAGCGGTGAGGTTTCAGGATGACAAATTCCTAGTCACTTCCTACTGTCTACTGTATGCTAGCCACTATTTACTAACCACTATTGACCAATGACTACTGACCAATAACCAAAACCCAACTTTCTTTATTCGTTTACTATATTTTTGTGTCAGAGGATTGAAATCATGAAACTTTATGTGGTTCAGATGAAAATTATGCCGGGGAATGTCTCGGCGAATATGCAAACGATGAAGGCTGCTTTTGACCGTGCGAAGGCCGCCGAAGTGGATTGTGTTGTGTTTCCACGATATGCATTGACTGGACCTTCTAACAAGGCTCTCCCTGTGGATTGGGCCGAAATTCGCAAATACGCGGGCACGATGCCATTCTTTTTGAGCGGGGATGCTCTTGACGATACTCCGCTTTTGGGAATTGCCCATGTGACGCACGGTAATGATTTTTACGCTGTCGGTCGCCGCGAAGAAGAAAATAAAGAATTTTCACGTATGGCGAAGGATAGCGCGATGCCCATTGTTTGCGTGAACGGAGTGGGGACTGACAACACCGGTAAGAACATTTATGCGCTTTCTGGCGGAAGCCGTGTCTTTGATTGCGATGGACGTGTTGTTTTTGAAATGCCGTTGTTTAGCGAGGCGGAAGCGGTCGTCGAGTTTACCGAAGGCGAGGTTTTGGTTCACTCTGAATTTACGAAACCTTATAAAAACGAAATCGCCGAGATTCACGATGCGCTTGTGTTCTTGATTCGCGAAAACTTGAACTTGTTCCACATCCAGCGTATGGTGATTGGTGCGAGTGGCGGCATAGACAGCGCTGTTTCTGCGGTTCTTTATTCGAGAGCGATTGGACCTGAAAATGTTTTCTTGGTAAACATGCCGACGCGTTTTAATTCGGATACGACGAAGAACGCGGCACGTGACCTCGCGGAAAACTTGGGCACGCCGTACATGGTCGCGCCGATTTCTGATATCATCGAATCGGTTTGTCGTACGCTTGAAAATTGCTCTTTTGTGCGTAACGATACCGTAATGAAGGTCGCTGGAATCAACCACGAAAACTTGCAGGCGAGAACTCGTTCTGCATCTATCCTTTCGACGGTTGCTTCTGTGGTCGGTGCCGGTGTGACTTGCAACGGCAACAAGAGCGAAGCGATGGTGGGCTACTGCACGCTGTACGGCGATACCTGCGGCGTGATGTGCGCTTTGGGCGACTTGTGGAAAACGCAGGTTTATGCTCTTGCACGTTACATCAATCGCGACAAGGAAATCATTCCGTCGGCATCGATTAACATTCCGGCAAGTGCAGAACTTTCTGATGCGATGAACGTCGATGAAGGCAAGGGCGACCCGATCCTTTATCCGTACCACGATAAGTTGTTTGCAATGTGGGTCGAAAAGGGTGCAAGCCTAGAGCAAACCGAAAAGCTTTTGATGGACGGGACGCTCTGCGAAACGCTCGGTGTGGATTCGGCGTATTTCAAGTCGAAACTTCCCACGGTTGAAGCCGCTCTTGAAGATATGCGTCATTGGCTTCGCCGATTCAAGGGACTTGCCTTGGCGAAACGTATCCAGTTCCCGCCAATCCTCTCTCTAAGCGGCCATGCTTTCGGTGGCGAATATCACGAAAGCCAAGTGTGATTGAGCTCGCCCCTTTAATTCGTCATTCCTCATAGAGGATAACTCAACTAAGAAACTAAAGCTTCAAGTTTCGTATATATATCCGAGGCGAACAAATCGAGCTTTGAAGAGGAATGACGGCTGTAGGCTGTCTCTCTGAAGGGGAGGGATATAACAAAAAAGACCGCTTTTAAGCGGTCTTTAAAATTCTTGTTTTGCGAGGATTAGAATGCGTCTGCAGCGGATTCGCTTGCTTCTGCAATCACTTCTGCACTCGGAGCGACTTCGGCTTCGGCTGCCTTTACTGCATCGGCCGTGACGTCGTTAGCGCCTTTTTCGACCATCTTGAGCTTATGTTCCTTGAAACGGTTCATAGCGATAGTCGTGGGCTTTTGATTGAGCTGGATGTAACCCTGCTTGGACTGATTGTTAATGAAGCGAGCTTCGTGGGCCATCATAACGACAGCACGGAAAACCGAGCCTTGACATTCTTCACTAGCATAGATATCATCAAGATAAACTCTTTGAGACTCAGCCATTTGGGTACCTCGAAAAATTTTTAGAAGAGGGAGAGGGATTCGAACCCTCGTTACCGTAAGGTAAACACGCTTTCCAAGCGTGCGCCTTCAACCACTCGGCCATCCCTCCATTAGGATGTGCGCCAATTATAACTAATTATTTTTGCTTTGTCAAGGGAAAGAGGCGAAAAAAACAAAAAAAATCAATTTTTTGTTTTTTAGGTGTTAGGTAGTAGGTATTAGGTTTTAGGTATTTGAAAGGAAAAGCCCGCACGGAGGCGGGCTTGACAGTTGGCTTGGCGGCGAAGCCGCGATTTTAGTCCTACAACCTGTAACCTAAAACCTATAGCCTACTGAGCTCATCCCACACGACTTGCATCAAGGGTTCCAGCGTCTTGGGCGTGAAATCGAACTTGATGTTTGCCGTAGCGAAGAGTTCTGGAATCGGACGGCTGCTGCCAAGGCTTTCGGCCTTGAACAAGTCGTCGATTGCCTTTTGCGGGTCTTTCTTGAAGTTCGCCCAGACTTGCAGAGCTCCGATTTGCGCAATGCCGTATTCAATGTAGTAGAACGGGCATTCGAACAAATGGAGCTGCTTCTGCCAGAGATTGCGGCGGACGGCTTCAAGCCCGCTGTAATCGATTCCGGCGTCGTAGCGGTCCATGATTTCGCTCCAGATATCGCTGCGGTCTTCGGCGGTATGCTCCGGGAAGTTGTACAGACGGTGCTGGAAACTGTCGATGCTTGCGACCCACGGGAACAGCCAAATCACGTCGGCGAGTTCGCCTTCGGTACTGCGGACAATCGCTTCGTGGTCCTCGCCGTAGAATGGCTTCAAGTTCGACATGCCGATGAGTTCCATGCTCATGCTTGCGACTTCGGCGAATTCTGCCGGCACGTCGCGGTAAGCGAAAATCGGCTGCTTTGCGAGGGCGAACTGATGGAACGAATGTCCGGATTCGTGCAACAGCGTGTAAATGTCGCGATCCGTCTTGGCGGAGTTCATGAAGATGAAGGGGAGGCGGCTTTCGTCAAAACCGATTTGATAACCGCCTGGGGCCTTGCCAAGTCTGCTGTCCGGGTCAATCAGCTTTTTCGCCTGCATTTCGCGGGCCCACTTGCCTGCTTGCGAATGGATGCTCTCGAAAATGCTATCGACTTTTTCGATGAGTTCATCACCGCTCTGGTACGGCGTGAGAGGCGGCCTGCTGAGCGGGTCCACATCCAAGTCCCACGGGCGGAGCTTTTCGAGCCCCATCTTCTTTGCTCGGCGCTTGTACATTTCCTTTTGCAACGGGAGCACAAGTTTTTCGATGCTTTCGTGGAAGTTTTCACAATCGGCGGGGGTGTAGTCAAAACGATGCTTTGCAAGGAATATGTAGTCTATGAAATCCTTGCAGTGGGCATTCTTTGCAATCTGCTTGCGGATTTTAAATAACTTATCGTAGGATTCGTCAAGTGCAACTTTGTCCTGGAGACGGCGTTCCCACATGACGCGCCAAGCACGTTCACGGAGGTCGCGGTCCGTCTTTTCCATGTAGGCGGCGAGCTGCTGCATGGTCTTGACTTCGCCATCGAATTCGACGCTCATGCCACCTGTAATTTTCTGGTAGGCCTGAATGGCTTTATTCTCTTCGGTTTCAAGCGGAATGTTGTCCGGGGAGAACAAGTCCAGCGAAACCTGCACGCCTTTGAGCCATTCGCCAAATTCACCTTTGAGGGCGTCTTTGGACGGATGGGCCATCAGTTTGCGGTTCAGCTTGTCGTCGTATTCAATCATCAACGGTTGAATGTTTTCTACAAAATCCGAATAGGCCTTGGCGGCTTTCTCGTCGCGGGTGTCGCATGTCATCGCCACGTAACGCCTGCTACTGACTTCGCCAAGAACAGATTCCAGTTCGCTCCAGTCCATCACCCATTTGCGGAGTTTATCTGCATTAACGGGAATGTCGCGTTGCAGGAGCGAACGGTACAATTTCGAAATTTCTTTTTCATCATCCGGGTTTAAATTTTCCGGAACAAAGTTGCGTTTTACCATTATTTTGTCAAGTCTTTATAAATTCAGAAGTTTACCCAGTTTGCCAATCCAGTCGTTTACAAGCATCTTCAAGAGCTTGTCGCGGACGATGTCTTCAAGTTTCTTGACATCTTCTGGTGTAACTTCTTTCGTGATGCTGAAATCCTGCGAGACGGATTTTCCGCCAGCAGTGAGGGAGACGTCGATAAATCCTGCAATGCCGTATTTTCTGACTTCGTTGAGCTGGAATACGCGCATGTCCAGCGGGAATGCTGCGTTCAGGTGCATGTCGTTGTCGCCCGGAGCAAGCCTCAGGGAATCCTTGAGCGTCAGCGGGAGCGTGATAAGCGTATCGAACTTCAACTCGATCTTCAAGTCGTTTATCCATAACGTGTCTTGCGTCTTGTTATGGGCGTTCAAGAAAACGTCAAAGTTGGCGTGACCGAGTTCCGTCGTGATAACGCCCTGAGACAAGTTCTTCACCAGCTTGACTGCGTCCGGATTCGGGATGAATCCCTTGAGCCCGTTTTGGACGAGATTCATAATTGCCGGGTCAATTTCTATGGAATCGTAGGTGAGGTCCTTGTATTCCATTTTCGTTTGGATGATAATCTTTGCCGCTTGGAGCTTTTGCAAAAAAGCACATCCGTTTAATGTCACTCCCGCAAACAAGAACAAGCTTGCGATAGCGATGGATAAAGTGAATCGTGAGAATTTTGTTTTCATTATATCTCCTTTGTCTTTCAAGCTTTATTATAAAAAAATATTTTATCCCGGTCTGCTCATTCTGAATTCCATGAGCGTTTGGACAAGCTTTTGGTCGTCAATCGGCTTTGCCAAATGGCCGTCCATGCCTGCGGCAAGCGCATTTTTCCGGTCTTCTTCGAATGCATTTGCCGTCATTGCGACAATCGGGATACTTGATTTTTTAGGATCCGGCAGGCCGCGAATCTCTCTTGTCGCTTCGTAGCCGTTCATGCGGGGCATTTGGACATCCATCAGAACAAGTTCGTATTCGTTGGGGGAGGCGCTCTTGATTTTTTGGACAGCGACATCACCATCGTTTGCCGTATCAACTAAGATGCCTTTTTCGGTCAGGAGTTCTACTGCAATTTCGCGGTTCATTTCGTTATCATCCACAAGCAGAATTTTCATGCCTTTGAGCGATATGGCCGTAGATTTCTTTTGTTCTATTATTGGGGACTTGTATTCGTTACACCACCTCATCGGGAGGTTAACTGTAATTTTGGTTCCTTTATTTTGTTCTGATTCTATCTCGATGCTGCCGCCCATGATGTCCGTCAATTTTTTGACGATGGTCATGCCAAGGCCTGTTCCCTGGATTTGGCTTATGGTAGAAGTCCTTTCACGAGCAAATTCATCGAAGATGTGCTTTTGGAATTCGGGACTCATGCCGATTCCTGTATCTTCGACGGTCAAGGCGTAGTTGCTGTAGCCTTCGCGGTCGCAGGGGTATTCGTTGAAGGTACATGTAATCGAGCCGTTTTCATTCGTGTATTTGATGGCATTCCCGATGATGTTCGCTGCAATTTGGTTTACGCGGTCGCTGTCGGTATAGACAAATTTATGTTCAACGTTTGCAATTGTAGCTACAAACGTCAGTCCCTTGGATTCCGCATGGCTACCGTAGGTTGTCGATAACGCCATGATGAGTTTTTCAAGATCGCATTTGTGTTCGCTGAGGATAATCTTCCCTGATTCGATGCGCGACATCTCAAGGACCTGGTTCACAAGCGACAAAAGCTGGCGACCGGCAATATCTATTTTGTCTAGATATTTCCTGACCATTTCTGGTTTGTCGATATGCTTTTTGGCCATCGCCGTAAAACCGGTCACTGCGTTCATCGGCGTTCTGATGTCGTGCGACATGTTGAACAGGAATGTCGTCTTGGCGTTGTTGGCGTTTCGGGCTTCGTTCAAGGCTTTCGTGAGTTTGCGGTTCGCTTCGATTTCTTTCGATTTTTCAGCGGTTATATTGCGGAAAAAGATGACTCCTTTTTGGACAACGTTCTTTTTGACTTCGACCGGGATATAGGTCAACGTAACGTATTGAGGCTCGCCCTTTGGTCCGGAGCCAAGGAACATGATGCTTTGAAATTTTTTTCCAACTTTACGGCTCATGATGACATCTTCAAAGAAGTATCTAAAGTCTTGTCCGTTTTGCTGGTCGTCCAAATTTTTGATAAAACCTTTTTCCATGTCTTCTATTTTCCCTTGCTTGGGAATCGGCAGCGGAATGGACGAGAAGTCCTGGAATGTCCCTTTTTCTGCATCGACGAGGACCATGGCTTTGGCGATTTCGTTTTCGGCCTTGGCAATGTAGCCTGCAATTCTGTTTTGACGCGATTCGCTACGCCTTATCAGGAACTGGACGAATGCCAAATAGAACATATAACCGACGAAGATGGCGATGAGCAAGAACTGCAACGTGCGGCCCGCTTTGATGCCCATTGAATAAAGTGTTTGTGCGGCCTCCGACGGAAAGACGGAATAAACGCTTAATGGGACCGTGTGGAGCGGAGCCATGTACCCTTGGATGTTTTCCATGGATCCGTTGAATTTGAAATCCGTGGGGGATAGCGTTGTGTAGGCCTCGATGACTTTGTTGCGGTTCTCTGAGTCGAACATGGAGGTGTAGAGGAAACTTTTGAAATTGTCCCTGAACTGACCTTGGAGTGCTGTTTGTTTGATGTCTAAGGAATTTATGGGAATTACGTTTCTCCCTTCCGTATTTACGATTCCTGCTGATGCGTTTGCTCCATAGACTTTGTACTCCAACATCCTCTTGATGGAGTTCTCGTCAAAAGAAGAACTGAGCACGCCTACGACTTCGCCACCGACAATGATTGGGGCGTAAAAGACAATGTAGGCCATTTCTTTTTTTGTGGGCATGACGATGAAGATGCCACTGTTGCCCTTCATGCCGTCTGTAAAGTACCACATGTTGCCGGAATAAATCTTATCGCCGAATGTGGTCTGTGCGTAGCCCATCTTATCCGTAAACCGCAGATGGTCGAATTGAACCATCTTTTCGAGTTCCGCGAGATAGACTGCGCTTAGCTCACCTTCTTGAACATCTCTTGAACTCAGTTTTGCTATGGCTTCGATGGACTTCAAAGAATTTGAAAATATATTGTCTAGCTTGATGGTCATGGCATGGGTTATATCCTTGATATAATCCTTGTTGCGCGATATGACCGCATTTTTATCTTCGTTTTGGAATGCTGTAAAGGCTTCTATGATTAAATAAACGACAAGAATCAACGGAACGAATCTTATGATTGACAACTTTAAACGTATGTTCTTGTTTTTTTTCATTTGCAGCTCAGTAACTGGTCCAATGAGTCGTTCATTATATTTTTCTTAACATAAATATAAACTTTTATTTGAACGTGATTTTTTTTTTGACGGAAAAGAACCGTTTTGTGATGTAACGCATTTTTTTTACGAAATTTTAAGGGATGGGGTATTCTTTTTTTGGAAAAAAATGTAGTTTTTTGCTGAACAAATATTCCAACTTGGAATAATTAAATTAAAGGTATTTAATGAATCGTTACGATCTTGTATTGCTAGGGCTCATTTTAGAGCACGAACGCAGCGGCTATGACATTATCACGGAAATCCGCGACCGCGAACTCGACCGCTGGGCGAAGATTAGCACATCGACCGTTTATAATAGATTGATCACGCTCGAAAAGAACGAATGCATTGTCGGGCATGCTGAACGCGATGGAAACCGTCCGGAACGCATGGTGTTCAATATTACAGACAAAGGTAAGGAAGTGCTCCGCAAGGAAGTGCTCAAGCATTTGACGGGATTCAACGATGATCCGCGGACGCTCGGTTTTGCGTTCCTGTACGGTGCAGACAATAAAGAACTTATTCGTACTCTGGAAGTCCACGAAAGGCGATTGGTGCAAGAAATCGAGAATCTGGAAAAGATGATTGCCGAGGAACCGCGCCCGACGCTTTACCCTGATGGCCCGTTCCTCAACTGCATGAGCCGCGACCACATTCTCGTGGAGCTCAAGTACGTGCGTGCCGCTATCGGCATTTTGCGAGACCCGGTCCGCAGCCAGAAACTAGGTGGATACTTCTACATCAATTTCGGCAACCGCGATTTTGAAGACTTTAATCAGAAGAAAGAGGATTGAGGTGTGAGCTCGGGGCATAGCCCCTTTGAGGTCGCTTCGCTTTGGGCTTATGTTATACCCCATAGCCCAAAGGGAGCCGTAGGCGACCGACCTCACAACCCCATAGCTATTATTTGCTAAATTTACCTCGCAAAAGTTTTAACGGTTTTTGATGATGGTTACTAACCATTAATCACCAACCACTAATCATTTTTTACACCCCCTCTCTAACGGAGATAAAATGGCTACAAAAACAGTGAAGAAGAGCGCTGCAAAGAAGGCCCCGGCCAAGAAGACCGCTAAGGTCGCTGCCCCGAAGTATGGCTACTTTGATGACGCTGCAAAAGAATACGTGCTCACCACCCCGGCAACCCCGATCAAGTGGTGCAACTACGTCGGTACTCTTAACTTCGGCGGTATCGTCGATACGACCGGCGGCACTCTCGTTTGCAAAGGCGACCCGGCTCTTAACCGTATCACCAAGTACATTGCGCAGATGCCGTGCTCTGACTTCAAGGCCAGCACTATCTACATCCGTATCAAGGATGGCAAGAACTACAAGATTTTCTCCCCGTTCTACGTTCCGACTTTGACCAAGATGGACAAGTGGGAATGCCACGTGGGTCTTTCTTACATGCGTTGGATTGCTGAAGCCATGGGCCTCCGCGTGCAGGTCACGATTTTCGTGCCGACGGGCTCCAACACTCTCCTCCAGGACATCCAGGTGACCAACATCGCCGGTGGCTCGAAGGAAGTAGATATCATCCCGGTTTATGAATTCAGCCACTTCGAAGCTGAAAAGCAGCTCACGAACGCCGACTGGGTTCCGCAGACCATGACCCTCAAGGGCCACTGGGAAAAGGACGGCCACGTCGTTCTCGAACAGTATGCTTACATGAAGCGCGACTACGCCGTGAACTACGTTACTGCTGACTGCAAGGTCGGTAGCTTCGATGGTGACCGCCGCGTGTTCCTCGGTGCAAACGAAATGGGTTCCTGGGCAAATCCGCTCAGCCTCCAGAACAAGGAACTTGCTAACAGCGAATGCGACCGTGGCGACAACATTGCCGCTCTCATGATCCACGCTGGCAAGATCGCTGCCAAGAAGACTTTCCGTACCTGCACCCAGCTCGGTCAGGAACAGAGCCTCAAGGTGGCCGCCAAGGCTATCAAGAAGTACCGCGACTTGAAGAACGTCGACAAGGCTTTCGACGAACTCGCCAAGTTCTGGGAAAACTACCTCTCTACAATCCAGGTGAACACTCCGGATGCTGCATTCAACTCCATGGTGAACGTGCACAACCC
>JAEEGK010029467.1_pt1 | contig 10942 bp, 8 predicted proteins | sample 8958771 | NCBI WGS metagenome assembly JAEEGK01 (sample SAMN16246547, study PRJNA631951) | gut metagenome | biome: gut microbiome; feature: rumen; material: SC-attached | host: Bos | place: Iran: Karaj | collected 2018-10 | reverse complement strand
TACCGTTTCCTTGGTGAGCAGCACGGCACACAGCACTTGCAGCGCCTCGTTCTTGGCACCTTGCGGGGTGATCGAACCATGCAGTTTATGTCCTCCTTCTACGATAAATGAAGCCATATCAGATATAGTTTACTTCGGGGTTAATCGATATATTGAATTTCTCTTTGACACTCGCGCTCACTTGCGCAGCCAAATCGATGATGTCTTGAGCCGTAGCGTGGTTGGCATTGACGATGACCAGCGGTTGTTTGGGCCATACTTGTGCGCCGCCGAGGGTCTTGCCTTTCCAACCGCATTGTTCGATGAGCCATGCGGCAGGAATCTTCACGCCTTGGGGCGTCGCAAAATGCGGCATGTCGGGATATTGGGCAAGCAGTGCATTCGCTTGTTCTTCCGGCACAAAGGGATTCATGAAGAATGATCCTGCTGAGCCCACTTCGCCGACTTTCGGTAATTTGCCATTACGGGTCTCGATGATCTCTTCGCGGGTCTTCGTTGCATCACCGGTTTTGACTTTATAGACAACAGACGTGACGATATACTTGCCCTTGAGTTCGTGCTTGAAGGCACTGTCACGATAACCGAACTTACACTCGGCGTTAGTAAAGACGCGCTCTTCGAGGGTATCGATGTCGATCGTATAAACGCGCTCAATCACATCTTTCGCCTCTACGCCATATGCTCCGACGTTTTGCACAGCACTCGCACCTACTTCACCAGGGATCAGGCTGAGTTTCTCCAAGCCGGAATAGCCCATGTCGGTGAGTTGGGCGATCATATCGTCGAGTCGTAAACCGTTTTGTGCCTCTACTGTATTGTCATCGAGGAATTTTGCACGCGCCATACCGGAATGGAGGATGATGCCATCGAAATCCTTGGTAAAGAGCAAATTAGACCCTTGACCTATATGCAAGATTCGCTCGCCACGATGCTCTTTGAGTACCTGCCGCAACTCATCCAGCGAGTAGTATTCGATGAACAGTTTAGCTTTGGCATCTATGCCGAACGTATTGTACGGCAGTAACGATATATCAGATACAGCACGCATCGCTCGGCATTCTCCAATCGCCCCGTGGGGACAGTGAAACACTAACTACTTTGGGCCCATCCGGCATCGCAGAGCGCTTGAACTGCTGCGTGTAGAAACGGCGCATGAACACATTGAGCCATTTGTCAATCGTGGCTTCGTCGTATTGGTCTTCGAAGGCCTGACATGCCATGTATTTGATCTTTTCGCGGGTAAAACCAAAGCGCATAAAATAATACAAGAAGAAATCGTGCAACTCGTACGGCCCCACTTTATCTTCGGTCTTCTGCACAATCTCGCCATTCTCGTCGGTGGGCAATAGTTCCGGGGATACAGGGGTCTCCACTACATCCAGCAATATACTGCGCAGCGGTTCGCCGTACAGGTTCTCTGCCGCATAACGAACGAGATATTTGACGAGCGTCTTGGGGATACCGGCATTGATGCCATACATCGACATCTGATCGCCGTTGTACGTACACCAACCGAGTGCCAATTCGCTCAGATCACCCGTTCCGACCACGAGTCCGTTGAGTTCATTCGCCAGATCCATGAGGATCATCGTGCGAACACGTGCTTGCGCGTTCTCGTACGTCGCATCGTGGATATCCAAGTTGTGCGCGATGTCATTCAGGTGCTGGGTGGTCACCTCGCAGATCGAAATCTCCCTGTGCGTGATTCCGAGTTCTTCCATGAGTTGGAGTGCGTTCTGGTAGGTGCGGTCTGATGTTCCGAAGCCCGGCATCGTCACGCCTACTACCCGCGTGCGGTCATAGCCCAATAGGTCTGCTGTCTGAACGGCGACAAGCAATGCGAGTGTGCTGTCGAGGCCACCGGAAATACCGATGACGACAGTATCCGAATGCGTATGCTCCCAACGGCGTGCGAGAGCTGACGTCTGGATAGAGAACACATCCATGCAGTACTGGTCTTCCTTCCCTTTCTTGGGCAAGAACGGCGACGGAGAGAAGGTACGATGGATTGGTTCGGTTATCTCCTCTTCGCGCTCGATGGGTGCTACATTGATATGACGGTAGTGCCCGGCTTTATCCTTCGTAAAATTCGTATTACGCTGTCTGTCGGTACGCAGCCGCTCCACATCCAGTTCCTGGATAATCATCGTGTTTTCGCGCTGGAATCGTTCGCCCGTGGTTAGAATATCCCCATTCTCTGCGATATACGTACTACCGGAGAACACCACATCGGTAGTCGATTCCCCAACGCCGGAAGAGGTGTACACATAACCGCAGTGGACACGTGCACTCTGCTGCTTGATCATCTGTTTGCGGAAGATATGCTTGCCGATGATGCAGTTGGAGCTCGAGAGGTTGAAGATGATCTCTGCGCCTTGAATAGCCAATTGTGTCGAAGGCGGTAACGGGCTCCAGAGGTCTTCGCATATCTCTATACCAAAGGTATAGTTCCGTGTGCAGAAAAGCAGATCCGTACCAAACGGCACTTCGCCACTCCATATCTCTATCTTCGGGATACGCGGAGCGATACCTCCGGGCGTGTACTCGCGTGCCGCGCGACCGGAAGTGAACCATCTTTTCTCGTAGAACTCACCCGTGTTCGGCAGGTTCACTTTCGGTACTACACCCATCACTTCGCCGTCCGTCATCACGAACGCACAGTTGAACAAGTCGTTATCTACCTGCAGCGGAGCGCCGACTAACACGATGATCGACTTTCCGCGCGTGTAGTCACATAAGGTCTCCAACTCACGCATACAGCTTTGCTGCAAGGCTTGCGTAAAGAACAAGTCCGCACAGGTGTAACCCGTCAGGCTCAACTCCGGGAAGCAAATCACTTCCACACCTTCTGCAATTGCCTCATCAATCTGCAGCTTAATCTGCTCGGCGTTATACTTGCAGTCCGCTACCTTCATCGTCGGCACTGCTGCCGCTACTCGTACAAATCCAAAATTGGTATTCATAGATAAATATATTATTTGCGCTGCAAATTTACAACTTTTTTTGCATATATCAAAATAATTTAGTAATTTTGCAGCGATTTTTGAAATAAATGAAGAGTTTATTGCTGATATTGGCTTTTGTTAGTTCCTTTTTCGGACGCGTAGTGGACGAGAAAGGCATGCCTATCGCCTACGCTACGGTGTATCCGGAGATTGCTCCGGAATGGGGTACGGCCACCAATAACGACGGTTATTTCTCTTTTGAAGCCAATCTTCCGCCGGACAGTCGGGTCGTCGTTTCCTTTATCGGCTATCAGAAGAAAACCGTTTTAGCGCGGGATCTGCAGGGAGATATCGTGCTCATCGAGCAGCCTATCGCGTTACAGGAGACAGTAATAGCGGCAAAAAAGAGCAAACAGCGCAATAAACGCAAGCAGATGGCCGCCCTACTCCACGCTGTCTATGTGAAGCTGGAGCAGGAGTTTCCGCATGACAACACGCAGTATGCCGTGGTAAGCGACGTTAGGATGAGTAGCGACAACAGTCCGTGGGGCATGGAGCAGATGATTGCCAACATTGTTGTGCTGCCCGAACAGGGGTCAGAAGGACGTGATTCTGTGCAGTTTCAAGGACGTTATTGCAAGCGATTTTTTGATGCCCGCAAGCGAGCGCAGGCGGACTCTATATTGGCGGGTAATGCCTTAGAACGCATGGAGCAGAAGAGTGCGCCCAAAGGTACGCCGGCGAATATGCTGCGCCGCGCAGCGAATGCGGTGGACAGCGGTGTGGTGGTACATGAAGCGCTCTTTGCCATCGGGAACATGCGTTATGATTTTGAGCAGACCATGGCCGACACCAAGCATTGGACAGTAAGCAATGAGTCGGAAGGAGAGACGGTGCTGACCCACACGCAAACCGTTAGTAAGTATCTGGGGTGCTTTAAGATGACATTTGAGCGCCATTATATAGTTGATTCGCGCACGTACGCGGTGCGACGTTTCTCCGAGCACGCCGAAGTGAAGGTTACTATTCCTTTCGGTATCAAACTCAACGCCGACCAACTGCAGATGCTCAATCTCGTCAATATGAGCGAACAGCAGATCGAGAAATTCCGCCTTAAAAAACTGCGCGGATCGGTGGACCTCAACACGATTTATCAACGGCAGGAAGGACGCGTTTATACCCAAGAGAAGAACATGATTTGCAACGCGCATATTCTGGGCAGCAAGAAGGCGGAGATCCCGCTTGTCATCAAGGCTACGCAGCGCGTGACAAACCTTCAAACGCAAAGCGTTAAGCCTCTCACAAAGCGTCAAATCACCAAGAGAGTGCCGCGCGAGATCGTGGAGATCTACTAAAAATTTTTACAAAATGACATGCAAATTTGCGTATGTCATTTTTTTATTGTAATTTTGTAGCCGATTTTAGATTGGATAAATAGGGATTCATGGATAAGATACGTAATTTCTGTATTATTGCGCATATAGACCACGGGAAGAGTACGCTGGCGGATCGTATGCTGGAGTTGACGGGAACCGTTGACGTAAGGCAGATGGAAAACCAGGTGCTGGATGACATGGAACTAGAGAAGGAGCGCGGTATTACCATTAAAAGTCACGCGATACAAATGGAGCATAAGGGTTATATCCTTAACCTGATTGACACTCCGGGGCATGTGGACTTCAGTTACGAAGTGAGCCGTTCTATCGCGGCGTGCGAGGGAGCGGTGCTGGTGGTCGATGCCACGCAAGGCGTACAAGCGCAAACGATTTCCAACTTGTATATGGCTATTGAGCACGATCTGGAGATTATCCCGGTGCTCAACAAATGCGACATGGACAACGCTATGCCGGAACGTGTGGAGGACGAGATCGTGGATCTGTTAGGCTGTAAACGCGAGGAGATTCTTCGTTGCTCTGCCAAGACCGGTGAAGGTGTGCCGGAGATCTTAGACGCCATCATCGAGCGTATCCCTGCGCCGGTTGGTGACCCGAACGCTCCACTGCAGTGTCTCGTTTTTGACAGCGTCTTCAACTCCTTCCGCGGCATCATTGCGTACTTCAAGGTTGTGAACGGTACGATGCATTCGGGCGACAAGGTGCGCTTTGTCAATACGGGCAAGGAGTACGATGCCGATGAGATAGGTATTCTCAAGTTGGACATGAGTCCGCGCAAGAGCATCAGCGCCGGAAATGTGGGCTACATCATCTCAGGAATCAAGACGAGTACGGAAGTGAAGGTGGGCGATACGATCACCCATGTAGCCCGTCCGTGCGACAAAGCCATCGACGGCTTTGAGGAAGCCAAGCCGATGGTCTTCGCCGGTGTTTATCCGATTGAGAGCGAGGACTACGAAGACCTGCGTGCGAGTCTGGAGAAACTACAACTGAATGATGCCTCGCTGACTTTCCAACCGGAGAGTTCGATGGCCTTGGGCTTCGGTTTTCGATGCGGATTCCTCGGACTGCTGCATATGGAGATCGTTCAGGAGCGATTGGATCGCGAGTTCGATATGGATGTTATCACCACGGTGCCTAACGTAAGCTACAACGTTTATACGAAAGACGGCGGCATGGTGGAGGTGCACAACCCTGCCGGCATGCCGGATCTCACTGAGATTGATCGTATCGAAGAACCGTACATCCGCGCATCGGTCATCACGACCGCTGAGTTCATCGGTCCTATCATGACGCTCTGTCTCGGCAAACGCGGTGAGTTGGTCAAGCAGGAGTATATCTCCGGTAATCGAATGGAACTACTGTTCGACATGCCGCTGGGCGAGATCGTCATTGACTTCTACGATAAGTTAAAATCTATCTCCAAGGGCTACGCGTCCTTCGACTGGCATATGAACGGATTTAGACCGTCGAACCTTGTCAAGTTGGATATCCTGCTCAACGGCGAACAGGTCGATGCCCTCTCTACCCTCACCCACCGTGACAATGCCGTGGATTTCGGACGTCGTATGTGCGAGAAGCTCAAAGAACTCCTACCTCGTCAGCAGTTTGATATTGCCATCCAAGCGGCTATCGGTGCGAAGATTATTGCGCGAGAAACGGTGAAGCAGGTTCGCAAGGATGTATTGGCTAAATGTTACGGCGGTGACGTGAGTCGTAAGCGCAAACTGCTTGAGAAACAGAAACGCGGTAAGAAGCGAATGAAGCAGATCGGTAACGTTGAAGTGCCGCAGAAAGCCTTCTTGGCAGTCCTCAAACTAGATTAACTAGACAGACTAGAAAGACTAGAACAACTATAAAATTAAAATTTACTATGCTTGAGCATTTGATTCCTGCGTGGATGTTAATCCCGTTTGTGGTGATGCTACTGTGCATCGCCGTGCTGCCGCTTATTCCTCATGTAGGGGAGTGGTGGGAAGAAAATCTGCACAAGTTGTACGTCTCTCTGATTCTCGGAGTACCGGTAGGTATCTGGCTCTGTGTCAACGGCATGAGTCATGAGTTAGAGCATCAGATGATTTACGACTACGTGCCGTTTATCTTACTGCTGATGGCGCTTTTTGTGACCACAGGCGGTATCTGTATCCGAGGTGACTTGAAAGCGACCCCGACGACCAACACTATCATCTTGGGTTTGGGCTGGGTTCTGGCTTCGTTCATGGGTACTACCGGTGCAGCTATGTTGCTGATCCGCCTCTTGCTGGCTACCATCCAGCAGCGTAAGTACCGCGTACACACGGTATTGTTCTTCATCGCTATCGTAGCTAACTGCGGTGGTTTGCTCTCACCGCTCGGTGATCCTCCTTTGTTCTTGCTGTTCCAGAAAGGCACGCCGTTCATGTGGTGGATACAGAACATGCTGCCGGAATGGGCAGTGACAGGTGCGTTGTTGCTCGGTATCTATTTCCTGATCGACACCTATTATTATAAGAAAGAGCCGATAGAGCACCTGATGGCGGATGTACGCGAAGCGAAAAAACTGACCGCTACAGGTCTGATTAACATCTTCTGGTTGCTGTGCGTAATCATGAGCACGATGTTCATCAACTCGACTTACATCCCGGCTATGGGAGCGCACGATGCGCCTTGGTACCTCAAACTGTTGCGCGAGTGGGCATTCATCGCTATCATCGCAGCCAGCTGGTTGACGACCAAGAAAGAGGTTCGCGTCAACAACAACTACTCCTGGACTCCGATTCTGGAGGTGGCTTGCGTCTTCCTCGGTATTTTTGCAACGATGACTCCGGCGCTGATGTTCCTCCAGCAGAACCCGCTGCCGGTACATGCTCCCTGGCAGTTCGTGTACTGCACAGGTGCGTTGAGTGCATTCCTGGATAACGCCCCGACGGCAATGGTCTTCCACGCTACGGCTACTACCCTGCCGGCTGGCGCTGACGCCGTAGCCGGCATCGCTCCGGAGTTCATGAAAGCAATCTCGATGGGTGCTGTCTTCTTTGGCGCACTGACTTACATCGGTAACGGACCTAACTTCATGGTGAAGTCCATCGCAGAGCAGGAAGGTATCGACATGCCGTCGTTCTTCGGCTATATGATTAAGTTCAGCTTGATCATCTTGTTACCGGTTTATATCATCGTTCAACTCCTCTTTATCTAAATGAGTCTCGTTGATAACATCATTACGTGGTACTCGGCGCATATGAACTATGCGTCGATTACCGCGTTGATGGCGGTGGAGAGTTCGTTCATCCCTTTCCCGAGTGAGGTAGTGATTCCGCCAGCAGCCTTTGTAGCCGGGCAACCGGAGAGTATATTATGCGCTACAGGGAACTATCCCGTGGATGTATTGATCATCGTGCTCTTCGGAACACTTGGTGCGATGATAGGCGCCGTCATCAATTACGGGCTGAGCGTGTGGCTCGGACGTATTATCATCTATAAGTTCGCCGACAGCAAACTCGGGCATCTGTGCTTGCTCTCGAGCGAGAAGATTCAGAAGGCAGAGGAGTACTTCCGCGAGAAAGGGAATGTATCCACGTTCATCGGTCGTTTCATCCCGGGTATCCGTCAGTTGATATCCATTCCGGCGGGACTGAGCCGCATGCATTTCGGTGCTTTCCTCTGGTGGACGTTCTTAGGTGCGTTCATCTGGAACTGCATTCTCGCTGCCATCGGCTACGTAGCTGCCGGACAGATGGATCGTATAAAAGAATATAGCCACGAATTATCCGTAGCTATACTCATTCTGTTTGGAGCGGTAGTGCTCTATTTCGTCATCAAGAAACTTATTGTTTTAGCCAAGCGCCAATAACTTTGCGCTTGTCGATGATCTCCGCGAGGACGCAACCTCCCATCCATCCGAGAAGGAAGAAGATCACCAAACATTTCCTGCGACTGTTCACCGGTTTGGGATTCACTGCAAAATGATTCTCCAATACTACGGGAGCAGTCGCTAATTGCATGCGGTAGTCAACCATCTGCATGTGTTCGTGCTGTTCGTATATACCATCCAGGAACAAACGAATACGACGATCTCCGTAAAAATTGACGCCATTCCCGTTATAATTCATCGGCGCAGCCGCAGAAGCGGGCGTGAAGTAGTAAGCGCTGGTGAGGCTGTCCAGTTTGATCGCCTGACGATGGTTAAACGCCACCTCTTCGTTCAGGTTCTTCAGGTACGCAACATATGAGTTGTTCATCGCCGGATCCGCATTGAGGGTGGCAAGCAGCGCCTGCTCTATCTCAGGCACGAGGTGCATATCGCGTGCCTTGATACGGAACTGCAAGCAGAGCCGATCTTGCATCTGCACGTTGAGCGTGTCAGTCGGGTTCGATTTGCACCGGAAGTCGATGTAATCCGCCGTGTTATCATCCAGACAGTCAATAACGCGGAAGGTATCAAACGAACGAGCGGTGCGTTCCCATACATAGGGAGCTATCGGTGCTTGAGGCGGCAGGAGACATCCCGTACGAACAGCTGCGTAAGCCTGCTCAAACTGCTGAATGGTAGGTCCGTTAAGGAGGGCAACAGCTTCCATCTTAAACGTCACATTGTCACGACGCGTGTAGTACAACGCAGCAGCGATAGCCAGAGCCACCACTGTCAGCACGATCCACCAATAACGGTACGTCAAGCGGATCATTCGCTCCAACAAGTGCCAACATGCGACACATAAACGACCTATCGCGCGACCACATGCCGCACAGAGGTCAAAGAAATTCATCTCTTTTTCCATACTTTATTTTCTTCTTATCCATCCGAATGGACGGCGGGTTTCTTCTTTCGGTTCTTCTACTTTGGCCTCGTCCTCCACGGTGATGACTACGTCATCAGCCGAAGTGGAAGTTGCTCTCTCGCGAGGTTGCTGAGGTTGGTCAAACCCATCGGCAAAGAGTGTCTCACTCAGGTCGATGAGTTGTGCCTTCTCGTCCTCTAAGGGTTTCGGCGTCTGCGGAGGATAGTTATCTTCGATAGCCTCAGAGATAGTCTTCTTGCCCTCTTCTTCGTCCTCCGAAGGCAGGCCATCTACTTTGTAGCCCGTCGCGATAACCGTCACGCGTACTTCTTCGCCCAGACTCTCGTCAATAGAAGCGCCCCATTGTACCTCGATATCATCGCCTACTTCCTGTACGAAATCATTGATTTGGTCGATCTCCTCCATGACGATGGCATGTTCTGTCGAGCAGTAGAACTGCAGCAGGATACGCTCTGCGCCATGTACATCATTCGTGTTCACCAGCGGACTGTTGAGCGCATCGTTGATCGCATTGGTGATACGTTTCTCACCGGAAGCACGACCTATATTCATGATCGCTACTCCACCCTTACGGAGCGTGTTGCGCACGTCGGCAAAGTCCGTATTGATATAGCCCGGCACGGTGATGATCTCCGCAATCGCCTTGGCGGCATTGGCTACCACGTCATCGGACTTAGAGAAGGCATTGAGCAGGTTCAGTTCGGGATAGATCTGTTTGAGTTTCTCGTTGTTAATGATCAGCAGTGCATCGACATGCTTTGCCAAGCGCGCTACGCCGGTCATCGCTTTCTCGATCTTCTTCTTGCCCTCGAAAGCAAACGGAATGGTGACTATACCTACGGTAAGGATCCCCATTTCCTGTGCCACTTCGGCTACTACGGACGAAGCACCGGTACCCGTACCGCCACCCATGCCGGCGGTGATGAACAACATCTGCGTACCGTCATTGAGCGCCTCGCGGATATGCTCGCGACTCTCCTCGGCGTACTGACGCGCGGTCTCGGGATCGCCGCCCGCACCCAAACCCGGGCCTAACTGTAACTTACTCGGCACCGAACTCTTGATGAGCACTTGGCGGTCGGTGTTGCACACGAGGAACGAGACATCGCTCAGTCCCTGACGAAACATGTAGTTCACGGCGTTGCATCCGCCACCGCCTACTCCGATCACCTTGATGATACTGTCTTCTGTCAATCCTTCCAGCGGAAGGGTGAAATTGTCTTCCATATGATTATTCGCTTTCTATGAACATATCTAATGTGGACTCTTTGACGCGGTCGAAGAATCCGGGTTTGCGAACCAACTGGTCCTTATGGCTGTCGCGGTAGTCCTGTCCCAAGAGGATGGTGCCCACCAGCGAAGTATACAGCGGCGAGAGGTATTTCTCTTCCGTATCGCGGTGCAAGAGGTAGTTATGCGCGCCGTAGCATACCCGCACAGGGGTATGTTGCTGCAGATAGGCATCGAGGCCTTGCAGCATACTCGCTCCACCGGTGATATAAACGGTCTTGATACGACTCTCCACCTTCTTTAACTCGTCCAAGAGCGGCGCCAAGATCTCCTGTAGCTTAATCTCTATCGCTCCCGCTAACTCTTGCGAAGTGATGACGATGTCGCCGCCTATCTCCGGCACTGCCGGCACTCGCAGACGTACGTTCTTCTCCACGAACTGCGGGGCAGCGCATCCGAACTGTTTCTTCAGTACCTCGGCGGTATTAAAACTCAGGCCTTGCTGCTCGAGCATGCGCGTGATGTGATAGCCGCCTTTCGGCACTACTTTGTTGAGCAAATACTGCCCACCCTTATATACCGTCAGCGTCGTTGTCTG
>JAEEGK010029463.1_pt1 | contig 10943 bp, 10 predicted proteins | sample 8958771 | NCBI WGS metagenome assembly JAEEGK01 (sample SAMN16246547, study PRJNA631951) | gut metagenome | biome: gut microbiome; feature: rumen; material: SC-attached | host: Bos | place: Iran: Karaj | collected 2018-10 | reverse complement strand
TCCAGCCATCAGACAGCGGATCCCGAGTTCGAAGGCTATTGCCACTGCAGACTCTATTACAAATCAAAGGACTGAAAAGGAGCGATAAAAATGGCTGAAATCGTAATCACAAAGGATAATTTCAAGCAGGAAGTTTTAAATTCCGATATACCCGTACTCATTGACTTCTGGGCAACATGGTGCAGCCCCTGCAGGATGCTTGCACCCGTTATCGAAGAGATAGCCAATGAACTTGAGGGTAAGGTAAAGGTAGGCAAAGTCAACGTCGATGAGTTCCCTGAACTCGCCGCAGAGTACAAAGTCGCAGGCATACCTTATGTTGTCGCTTTCAAGGACGGACATCCCGTCGCGACCTCAATGGGCGTTGTTCCCAAGGAGACAATCCTCGACCTGCTTAAATAAACAAAACAAAAAGACCGAAGCATTCGCTTCGGTCTTTTTTTATTCAACCAATTCAAATCTGTACTTCTGCTCTGCATCCGGATACTTCTCGTGGTCAACCTCGCTTAAGAACATATCCAGCGGTCTGACCCAGAGAGAACCGTCACCGTAGAGCTTTCTGTAAACGACAACAGTCTCATCCGTCTCGGAATCCCTTGCCAGTTCTTCAACAAGATAGTAGTTGCCTTTGAAGTGTCTGTAAACGCCGTGAATCTTAATCTCTCTCATCTCAAAGCTCCTTGCTGTCAAGAATTATGGTGAAGGGTCCGTCATTTAAAAGGGAGACTTTCATGTCAGCACCAAAGCTGCCGCACTGAACATCCGGTACGGACTTTTTGCATTCTTCGATAATATAGTTGTACATCTCCTCGGCAAACTGCGGCTCGCCGGCCTCAATGAAGGACGGCCTGAAACCTTTTTTGCAGTTTGCGTAAAGCGTGAACTGCGACACAAGCAGAAGTGAGCCGCCGACCTGATCAAGCGACAGGTTGGTCTTGCCTTCGGCGTCGTCAAATATGCGAAGGCCGACGAGCTTGTGTATCATCTTGTCGGCGATCTCTTTTGTGTCGCCGTCAGCCACACCTATGAGTACGAGAAAGCCCTTGTCAATGGTGCCGATCGTCTCACCTTCCACTTCAACCGAGGCGGAAGTCACTCTCTGAATTACAAACTTCATGGAATCTCTCCTTTATTTATGAAAGTATTGTAACATAAAGCAGTGTTTAGTGATATACTTAATTTGCAACCGCCGGTTGACAAATTGCAAGGCGGACTTTATGGTCTGCAACCGGCATTTTCCGTAGAATTGTCATTGAAAGGAGGCGGTACCATGATACTCGCCGATAAAATTATCAATGAGAGAAAGAAACTGGGATGGTCCCAGGAGGAACTTGCAGAAAAGCTTGATGTCTCAAGACAGTCGGTTTCAAAATGGGAGAGCGCACAGTCTATTCCCGATCTTACAAAAATACTTCAGCTTGCAGAGGTCTTCGGAGTATCGACAGACTATCTTCTGAAGGACGAACTCGAGCCCACGGACAATGAAATAGTATATGAGACGGCTGAGGATTCGGAAAAGGTAACCGTGGTCACAATGGAACAGGCAAATGAGTTCATGGAGGGCGAGAAAAAAAGAGCGCCGAAGATAGCACTCGGCACAACCCTCTGTATATTAAGTCCGGTAACCCTTATTGTGCTTGCGGGTCTGCAGGATACGGGTTTGCTTCCGATTTCTGAGGGTGCAGCTGCCGGTATCGGTCTGGCTCTTCTCTTTATACTTGTTGCCGCAGCCGTGTTTATTTTCATCACCACAGGCGGCAGGAAAGAAAAATATAACTTCATAGAAACAGACAGCTTCGAGACAGCCTACGGTGTATCCGGAATAGTCAAGGCAAAGAAGGAAGAGTTCCATGACAAAAAGACCAGGTACAACGCAATAGGTGTCGTAATGTGCATACTTGCCGTACTTCCTCTGATAATCGGCGGAATCATGGAGGTTTCGGATTCAATCCTCATTTTGCTCGTCGGATTGATGCTTGTTCTCATTGCAGCGGCAGTCTATATGTTTATAAACATAAACATGATTGAGGACAGTTACAACATGCTTCTTCAGGAGTCCGACTATACGAAGGAGAACAAGATGGCAAACAGCAAGCTCGTTACTTTCAACGCGACTTACTGGAGTCTTGCGGTGGTAATATTCTTTTTAATCATGTACTTCAACAACCGTTTTGACGCGTGGCCCGTATTTCTTGTGGCCGGTGTGATGTATACCCCCGCGAGAATGATTGTCAGGAATTTCATAAAGTAAAAAGGTTTAAAAAGGCCGGAGTTTTCTCCGGTCTTTTTTTCTTTGGTCTATGTTTTCTTTACCAATGTTGCAAGTGAGAGGACAGTGGTATAGAATTGTAATGGTTTAAAAAAATGAACCATAGTCCGGAGGTGATTTTATGGATGAAAAGATGCTGTTTTCCGAAATCGGAGAGGATTTCGAAATACTGCGTGATTTCTTCGCAGCAATAGGAAACGATACCAGGCAGCATATAATTATGTCGCTTATTGCCGCAGGCCCGAGCGGTATCAGGGTAGGCGACATAACCGTGCAGACCAATCTTTCCAGACCTGCGGTGTCGCATCACCTCAAAATCCTAAAGGATGCGGGAGTGGTTCATCTCAGGGAGGAGGGCACGAAGAATTACTATTACATATGCATTCGTGACCTGATACCCGTACTTGACAAAGCACATGAGGACCTTCTGGTTCTCGCAGATCTTCTGGAGGAGTAATTATGTACAAGAAGTTGTTCGAGCCGGGTAAAATCGGCAATGTAAAAATCAAGAACAGAACCGTAATGACCGCTATGGGCGTCGGTGTCGCAGAGCCTACAGGCATGCCGGGCGAGCGCTGGGCGACCTATTTTGAGGAGCGCGCAAAAGGTGAGGTCGGACTTATCATCACCGAAGTTACGCGCGTAAACAACAACAACGGTGTAGCGACGCCCGGCCAGCTCTCGGTAGCCACCGACGCCGTCATCAAACCTCTCTCAAACGCGGTTGACCGTATTCACAAACACGGCACAAAGATATTCGTACAGCTGCATCACCCGGGCCGTCAGAGCATGGCAGCCATCCCCGCCATGTGGCCTTTCGGCATGGCAGCTTCCAAGGTCTTCCCTCCGTTCTGGAAGGTGGCTTTTGCAATGGGCAGCAAAATGAATATGGACCTTGACGCGCTTGACACTCCGCTCATGATTAAGGCTCAGTCATTCCTTCCGGGCCTTTACGCTCCGTCGGATGTTCCCTGCGGTCTCGGCGTAAGCTTCGTAAAGAATCAGCCCACACATGAGATGACAAAGAAGCAGATCCACAAGCTTCAGGAGCAGTTTATTGAAGGCGCGGTACGCTGCAAGAAGGCAGGCGTTGACGGTGTTGAACTCCATGCCGCCCACGGTTACCTCATTCAGCAGTTCCTCTCTCCCTACACAAACAGGAGAAAGGACGAGTACGGCGGATCTCTTGAAAACCGCATGCGCTTCATCTCTGAGATTATAGAAGGCATCAAGGACAAGTGCGGCAAGGACTATCCGGTAATAGTCAGACTTACCGTAAACGAGTTCTACGATGCTCTCGACATGCCCGATGAGGGTATTAAACTCGAGGAAGGCATTGAGATGGCCAAGCGCCTGGAAAAACTCGGCGTTGATGCCATAGACGTATCCTGCGCATCCTATGAGACACTCAACCACCTCATTGAGACAATGAGCTTCGAGCAGGGCTGGAGAGCCCCGTTTGTAAAGGCTATCAAGGATGCCGTAAAGATTCCGGTAATCGGCGTCGGCGTTATCCGTGAGCCCGCCTTTGCAGAGAAACTTCTCAAGGAAGGCACTCAGGACTTCATCGGTCTCGGAAGACCTCTTATTGCAGATCCCTACTGGGTTAAAAAGGCAAAAGAGGGCAAGGATGACGAGATTCAGCGCTGTATCTGCTGCGTAACCTGCTTCGAGTCTCTTGAGACAAATGCACTTTCAGGCCAGCCCTGTGAGTGCTCGATGAACCCCAGAGCCTGCCGTGAGTTCCTCTACGAGGATATCAAGAAGGGTAAGAAGAGCAAGACAATCGTTGTAGTCGGAGCGGGCCCTGCAGGCCTTACCGCTGCACGTGAATGCGCAAAGCGCGGCTACAAGACAGTCCTTCTTGAGAAGGCGGCGACAACGGGCGGACAGCTCAACCTCGCCAAGATGCCTCCTCACAAGGACAAGATGAACTGGGCAATTGAGGACCTCACAAAGCAGGCTGAACTTGCAGGCGTAAAGATCAAGTGCGGTGTGGATGTAACTGAGGCTGAGCTTGCGAAGTATAAGCCCTACGGCGTAATCATAGCCACGGGTGGTGTATCAGCCAAACCTCCTATCCCGGGTTCGGACAAGCCCAACGTATGCACGACAACCGATATCTTAAACGGCACCGTATCCGTAAAGGATAAGAATGTCGCGGTAATCGGTTCCGGTATGACAGGTCTTGAGACCTCATCACTCCTTGTCGAGTGCGGCAACAAACTCACCATCGTCGAGATGGCTGACAAGATTGCTCCGGGTCTATGGTGCCAGCATTACTTCGATGTTGTACCGGGTCTTGAGAAGGCAGGCACGAAGTTTATAACAGGCAGCAAACTTGTTGAGATTACAGACGGTGCCGTAGTACTTGAGGACAAGAAGGGCAAGCGCTGCACTGTTGACGCTGATGCAGTTGTTCTCTCACTCGGTGTCAAACCCGTCAATAACCTCGAAGAGGCTGCACGCAAGGTAGCGAAGAAGGTAGTCGTTGTCGGCGATGCCAAGAAGCCGGGTAAGATTTACACCGGTACAAAAGAGGCATTCAAGGCAGCTATCACCATCTGATAACAGCAATAAAAAAGACCGAAGCGAAAGCTTCGGTCTTTTTGTTTTCTGCTTATTCTTCGATTTCGTTGATCATGCACATGAAGTCAACGTAGTAGTTTTTGACGTCAGTGGTCTTCAGGAGACCTCCGATAATTGACATGTGGTCGCCTTCGAAGGTCGGGAAGATCTGATAGGTTCCCTTTTCGATATTGTTTCGGTCAAGCGCCTTCTGCGGGGCATTGAACGGGGCCTTTGCGGAGATTGTGTTTACAAGGCCGTCGTTGGGAAGCCACTTCTCGTCTACGACAAATCCGCCCGGAGTTGTGTATGTCAGGTTGCCCATAAGTCTGCCGGGTTTTCTGAACATGATGTCGGTTATGCTGTTGTCAACTTCCTGATAGCCTTTGCCGCTGTCCTTTGTGGAGCAGCAGGGGATGGAGAAGTAGTAGACGTTCTCAAGCACCTCAATCTTTTCGTTTAAGGCAAGTGCATTGTCAATGAACATATCGTTTGACGCCATGTCCTCAGGTACGCGTGATTCTGCATCGCCGCCGTTAACATTGGCCATCATGCCGTTGAGTTTGTCCTCAATGAACTTTGAGAGACCCTTCGGGGGATCCGGATCCTCAATGGTGCCAGTGAAGTAGGCTGTTGTGCCGTTTGTGGGAGCTGCGAGTGTGGTCATGCTGTAAATCCAGTCGGCCTTTCCGCCCTTGAAGAAGTCGGAGACATTGTCGCCTGATGCGGCGATCTCCTCTTCGCTGCCGTTCGCCATAAGTTCCGCGAAGAGACGGATTGTGGCGCCGCCGAAGCTGTGACCTACGAGGTTTATCTTGTCGGTGGCTGAGAAGGAGGGGATGAGGGCGCGTCCGGTAAAGTCCTCGCCGTAGCGGTCATGACCCATGGCCTTTGCATGTGCCTCACCGTAGTCGACCTTGGTGCCGGTCAGCTGAGCATAGAGCTCACATGCACGGTCCCATGCGCTGTAGTGGGGAGCGACTGAAGCGGCGTAGCAGTGGAATTCCTGCTTGTTAAGATATTTCATCATATCGCCGTTCATCATACCCCAGTAGGGCATGAACTTATACTGTTTGTCATAGCTGCCCCAGCCGGAAAGTCCGTGGACAAATACGTATGTGTAATTCGTGTTCCATTTGCTCTGATCAATAGTCCTGTCTTTTTTAGGTGCGCGTACATAGACGAGCGCCGCTATTACGAGAACAAGGACCAGACAGACAATTTTGAGTATTGTTTTTTTCATTTTGTACCTCCTCGGTAACGGGAATGTGGTTAAATGTATTGTACGCAATATATTTTACCATATGGCAAGTGCCTGTACAATATGGTAAAATATACTATTATGAGCGGAGGACAGATATGAAATTACTCGTAATTGACGGAAACAGCATAGTGAACCGTGCTTTCTACGGTATAAAACTGCTCACCACAAAGGACGGCAGGTATACCAACGGAATCTACGGTTTTCTGAATATACTCGAGAAGGTTAAGAGTGAGGTTGAACCGGAAGCGGTCGCCGTCGCTTTTGACCTGAAGGCGCCTACCTTCCGTCATAAGATGTATGACGGCTACAAGGCCAACAGGAAGGGCATGCCGGCGGAGCTTGCCGAGCAGATGCCCGTACTGAAGGAACTTCTGGCAGACCTCGGCTACAAGTGCGTTGAACTGGAGGGCTACGAGGCTGACGATATTCTCGGCACGCTCTCCGCGGCATGCGGTCCCGATGATGAGTGCTTTATAGCGACGGGCGACCGCGACAGTTTTCAGCTGGTAAAGGATAATGTTACGGTGCTTCTGCCTTCAACGAAGATGGGAAGGACCGTAGTTACGCGCTGTACGCCTGATTACATCAAAGAGACATACGGTGTCACACCGCGTCAGATGATAGACATAAAAGCCATTCAGGGCGACTCCTCAGACTGTATTCCCGGAGTAAAGGGAATAGGAGAGAAGGGAGCGCAGGACCTGATCTCCAGGTTCGGAAGCCTTGATGAGATATATGAAAAACTCCCGGAGCTCGACATAAAGCCCGGAGTCAGGCAGAAACTTGAGGCCGACAGGGATATGGCTTATTTAAGCCGTGACCTCGGCACAATCTGTCTCGACGTCCCGATAAGCACCGCGCTTTCGGACTACAAAATCGGTGAGGGCGACCACGCGGCCGCATCAAGGCTGTTGGCCTCTCTTGAGATGTTCAAGATGATTGATGCGCTCGGGCTGAGGGACGCAGCTGCGTCGGTTGCGGCTTCAGAGGAGCCCGAAAAGGCCGAAATTGAGGAAACTGTAAAGGAAAATTACTTTACGGAAGGCGCAAATCTGTACATTTTCAGCACGGATGAGGCGGTTTACGACGAGCTCGCAGATGCCCTCAAAGACCGTAGCATAAAGAAATACGCGGCAGATTCCAAGTCTGTTTACTCCTATGGCTTAAAGCACGGTTTCACCGTTTACGGAGTGGTTTTTGACGCAGCCCTTGCCGCATATATCCTGAACCCTTCGGCAAATGATTATTCTGCCGAGAGACTCCTTATGGAATACTCCGCCGGTTCATTCAAAGTTCTGTGTGACAAACTCGTTGCACAGATAGACAACAATAACCAGGCGGATCTTCTCGCCCTTGAGATTTCACTGGCTGAGGTTCTGGCCTCAATGGAACATGTCGGCTTCTTTGTTGACAGGGACGGCCTTCTGGAATTCGGCGAGGTCATCTCCGCCCGCGTTGACGAGATGACGCGTAAAATCTACGATGAATGCGGATTTGAGTTCAATCTGAACTCACCGAAGCAGCTCGGTGAGGCCCTCTTCGAGAAGATGGGCATACCCGCAAAGAAGAAGACGAAGAGCGGCTATTCAACCGCTGCTGAGGTTTTAGAGGAACTCGCGGACGACTATCCCGTTGTCGCCGACATCCTGGAATACCGCATGGTTGCGAAGCTCAAGTCCACTTACTGCGACGGACTCGTCGCTTGTATAGCGGAGGACGGACGCATTCATTCGACACTTAATCAGACTGAGACACGTACGGGCAGAATTTCCTCGACTGAGCCGAATCTGCAGAATATACCCGTACGTAAGCCTCTGGGCTCCGAACTTCGCAAGTTCTTTGTTGCCCGTCCGGGCTATAAACTCATAGATGCCGACTACAGCCAGATTGAACTCCGCGTTCTGGCCCATATGGCGGATGACGCGAATATGATTGCGGCATTTGAGAGTGGCGAGGACATTCACCGCGTAACCGCTTCGCAGGTCTTCAAAGTGCCTCTTGATGAGGTCACGCCCGTTATGCGAAGCAGGGCAAAGGCCGTAAACTTCGGAATAGTGTACGGCATAGGCGCATTCTCGCTGGCCAAGGATATCGGTGTCTCCCGTGTTGAGGCACAGCAGTATATTGACGGTTACCTGAGCAATTTCTCGGGCGTTGATAAGTATATGAAAGAAGTCATAGAGAAGGCGAAAGCAGACGGTTTTGTCAAAACCCTCTATGAGCGCAGACGCTATCTGCCTGAGCTCACTTCGTCGAACCACAACCTGAGAGCCTTCGGCGAGCGCGTCGCCCGCAACATGCCCATCCAGGGCACTGCGGCCGACATCATAAAGCTCGCCATGGTAAAGGTTTACAACCGCCTGCTGGCGGAGGGCCTCGACGCGAAACTCATCATGCAGGTGCATGACGAACTGCTTGTCGAGGCGCGTGAGGACATAGCCGATGAGGTATGCACAATAGTCAAAGAGGAGATGGAAAACGCCTGCTCGCTGAAGGTGAAACTCCTCGCAGACGCTCATATCGGCAATACCTGGTACGAGGCTAAGGGATGAAGATAGAAAGACTGAAACCCGTATATATGGATGCCGTGGTGTCACTTGAGGAGGAGTGTTTTGCGCACCCCTGGACGAAAGACGCCATAGAGGAGTATTACGGCAATCCGAATGCCTGGTTCTTTGTCGCTCTGGAAGATGACAAAGTCGTCGGGTATATAGGCACATATATGGTCATGGACGAGTGCTTCGTGACCAATCTTGCGGTGACCGAAAGTTACAGGCAGCGGGGCATAGGCAATGCCCTGGTGCTTGAGGCGACGCGAAACGCGAAGGCAAACGGAGCCTCTTTTATAACACTTGAGGTCCGCCTCTCAAACGGAGCGGCGATTTCAGTTTACAAAAAGAATGAATTCATAAGTGAGGGTGTGCGTCCGGGCTTTTACCGTGATCCGGACGAGGACGCGCTCATTATGACCAGGAGATTCTGATGAAGATTTTGGCGATTGAGAGCTCATGTGACGAGACTGCGACAGCGGTTGTCGAGGACGGAAGACATGTCCTGTCCTCGGTTATAGCGTCGCAGGTTGAAGAGCATGTGCTCTACGGCGGCGTCGTGCCTGAGATTGCGTCGCGCAGACATACCGAGGCAATCTCACAGATTATGACGCAGGCCCTCTCTGAAGCGAACTGCACAATGGACGACATAGATGCCGTCGCCGTCACCGCGGCGCCGGGTCTTATAGGCGCGCTCCTTGTCGGGGTAAACTTCGCAAAAGGTCTGTCGCTCAGATACGACAAGCCGCTTGTACCCGTTCATCATCTCCGCTCACATATAGCTTCAAACTACATCACCTCGCCTGACCTGAAACCGCCGTTTCTGGCCCTTGTCGTCTCGGGCGGTCACACCCATCTCGTCGAGGTGAAATCATACACGGAGTACAAGGTCATAGGCTGCACCCGCGACGATGCTGCAGGGGAGTGTATGGACAAGTCCGCGAGAACACTTGGGCTTCCGTATCCGGGAGGAAAGAACCTGGACGCCGCTGCAAAAAACGGCAACCCCGATGCCTTTAAAATGCCGCATCCCCACGTTGAGGGAGCACCGTACGATTTCAGTTTTTCGGGCCTTAAGACTTTCGTCATAAACACGGTGCACAACCGCGAACAGAAAGGTGAGAGCATATCCGTCGAGGACATGGGCGCCTCAGTCATTAAGGCCGTTGTCGACTGCCTTGTAGGCAATACCGAGAAGGCGGCGATTGACTTCGGCTATGATAAAATCGTTCTCGCCGGCGGCGTCTCCGCAAACTCCGTTTTACGGTCGAGGATGGCCGCCTGCTGCAGCGAACACGGCTGGCAGCTCTTTATGCCCACGCCCGACCTCTGCGGTGACAACGCCGCCATGGTAGGCGCCCAGGGCTATTACGAATTCATCGCCGGAAACACGGCGGGTCTTGATCTGAACGCGAAAGCAACAATGCCGATAAACGAGGTGTTTTAATGGAAAAGATACTTGTAACGGGCGGTGCAGGCTTCATAGGAAGCAACTTCATATACCACATGCTCGAGGCACATGACGATGTTGAAATAGTCTGCGTTGACTGCTTGTCATACGCGGGCAATCTCGTAACGCTTGAACCCCTGCTCGAAAACCCGCGCTTTAAGTTCGTGAAGGCGGATATAACCGACAGGGAGGCGATGTATTCTCTCTTCGAGTCTGAGAATTTCGACATAGTCGTAAACTTTGCAGCTGAGTCCCATGTGGACCGCTCAATCGATTCGCCTGAGGCATTCCTCATGACGAATATCATCGGCACGGGTGTGCTGCTTGACGCTTTCAGGAAATACGGAAACGGAAAGAGATTCCATCAGGTCTCCACGGATGAGGTCTACGGCGACCTGCCTCTTGACCAGCCGGATCTCTTCTTCACCGAGGAGACACCCCTTCACACATCCTCGCCTTATTCGACATCCAAGGCTTCGGCAGACCTGCTCTGCCTCGCCTATTACAGGACATATAAAGTGCCCGTCACAATCTCCCGCTGTTCCAACAACTACGGCAGATTCCAGTACCCCGAAAAGCTCATCCCGCTTATGATTTCAAGAGCGCTGAATGATGAGAACGTACCTGTCTACGGCAAGGGAGAGAACGTGCGTGACTGGCTCTTCGTGCTCGACCACTGCAAGGCCATCGACCTCATCATTCACAAGGGAAAAGTCGGTGAGGTATACAACATCGGCGGACACAACGAGCGCGCCAATATCGATGTGGTAAAGACCGTGCTCGCGGCACTCGGAAAACCCGAGAGTCTCATAGAGTTTGTCACGGACAGACCCGGACACGACC
>JAEEGK010029459.1_pt1 | contig 10945 bp, 14 predicted proteins | sample 8958771 | NCBI WGS metagenome assembly JAEEGK01 (sample SAMN16246547, study PRJNA631951) | gut metagenome | biome: gut microbiome; feature: rumen; material: SC-attached | host: Bos | place: Iran: Karaj | collected 2018-10 | reverse complement strand
ACAGGGCACCCGTACATCTGGAGGTTCGCGATGTGCTTGTCGAGGTTGCTGAATCCTTTCTTGAGCGAGTCCATGTTCATGGTGCTCTCGTCCTTCAGGTCCGCTCCTCCGTGCATCATGAGTGCACGTACCGACGCTACGAGAACGACACAGTCGGGTGAGAATCCTGCCTGCCTGCAGACGATGTCCATGAACTTCTCCGCTCCGAGGTCAGCGGCGAATCCTGCCTCAGTGACGACGTAGTCTCCGAGGTGGAGGGCAGCTCTCGTTGCGATGATACTGTTCGCACCGTGTGCGATGTTGGCGAAGGGGAATCCGTGGATGAACACGGGCTGACCCTCGAGGGTCTGAACTAGGTTGGGGTTGATAGCATCCTTCAGGATGATCATCATTGCACCGACACAATCCAGCTGCTTAGCCTTGACAGGCTGGTTGTCGTATGTGTATGCGACGATGATGTTCCCGAGCCTCTCCCTGAGGTCGTCGAGATCCGATGCGAGTGCGAGGATCGCTGAAATCTCCGAAGCTGATGTGATGAGGAAACCGGATTCGTGCGGGATTCCGCCCATTCCCTTTCCTCCGAGACCGACGACGATGTTCCTGAGCTCACGGCAGTTCATGTCCATGGTCTTCCTGAGGACGATCTGCGTGGGATCGATGTTCAGTTCGTTGCCTTTGGCAATGTGGTTCTCCACCATGGCGGACAGAAGGTTGTGTGCTGCTGCGACCGCTGCGATGTCTCCGGTGAAGTGAAGGTCGATATCCCACATGGGGTAGACCTGTGCGTAACCTCCTCCGGTCGCTCCTCCCTTGATACCGAATGTGGGTCCGAGGGACGGCTCCCTGAGAGCTCCGACGACATTCTTCCCGATCTTGCTGAGACCCTGGATCAGACCGATCGAAGTGACGGTCTTTCCCTCTCCCGCGGGTGTCGCTGTGATCGCTGTCACCAGGACGAGCTTTCCGTTGGGCTTGTCCTTGAGCTTCTCAAGCACCGGAAGGGGTACCTTCGCGATGTGTTTTCCGTAAGGGACGAGGTCGTCCTCGCTGATCCCTATCTTGGCTGCAATCTCCTTGATCGGTTTCACGTCTGCGTCGTATGCTATCTCTAAGTCGGTCTTCATAGACTCACTGAGTTGGTATCTTATTGACCATTTTAAAGGATATCCGAAACGGCGTTAAGACGATTTTTAAAGAGGCCTGATGAGGCCTCTGTGAGAGCCTCATCTCACTGCTGCATCGTCCGCATCCTCGTAGAGGATGAAACGTTAATAATCAGGAGTTCGATGCGGTCTCTCAAACCTTAATGATGCATTTCTTGCGGACGGCACTCTCGGGACGCAGTCTGCCGTTCTCATACCTGTTGTTGTCACGGTACCATGCTATGAAACCGTCGATCATATCGGCAGGAGCATCCGAACGTATCCCGACGATCCTGTATCCTCCGTCGCCTCCGGCGTCGATGACCAGGTACTTGCTGTATTTCCTGACCTCTTCGTCCTGTTCCGCATTGTCTTTCCTTCCACCCATGATGTCAATCCCGATTATCGGTAGGTTCGGCTCATATAAAAATTTTATATCGTTATAAATGTTATTTATGTTAATTAATTCTGCTGGATTAACTCATTACATGTAATGGCCCGTGTTATAAACAGACCAGAGAATTGCCATCCGGCATGGTTATGGATGAGATGACTACAGAAGAAAGGGAATACGAGGCGCTGGCAACTGTCAGGGATGTTCTCCTGCTGCTCTACAGCGAGATCAGCGAGAACACCGGTGAGGGATGCGAACGTCTGCGTTCAGCGTATGAATTCGTGAATGCACTTGTGCTGAAGATGGGACTGGGGCTGTGATACCGTGATGCAGTCCGGAAAAGATCTGACGCTGACCCGGCGGATATGAAAATGGAAGGGTGTGTCCGAGGGAGAAATTAGGATGGGATTCTCTACAGGGCCTCGAACACATTCTATCATAACAAGTCGGGGTATTTAACCCAAACCCGTCATTTAGGCTCAGAACAGCTTCTTTCCTTCCGAAAATGCCTTTCCGACCACTTTTCCGAACTCGTAGTAATCGTGGTTCATGCCGTCGTAGATGATCGGTCTCAGCTTGGCAGGATCCACCTTTCCCTTGTCGTTCAGTACGGATTCGTCCACGCTTATGTTCACGATCTCGGCGATGAGTTCGCATGTATCCTTGTTGTAGGATTTCATCCTGCATTCAACGGCCATCGGAAGCTGGTCGATGAGCGGAGCATCCACCTTGGAGCTCTTCGTCACAGTGAAACCTGCCCTGGCGACCTTATCGGGAACATCGTTCCCGGATACTATCCCTACGTAATCGCATGCGGCGACCTGATCGGCGACTGCCATGCTGACCGTGAACTCCTTCCTCTTGAGGATGTTCTCAACGGTCTTGTGCTCGGGTGACAGGCATATGAAGAGTTCGTTCTCCTCGTGTATGCCTCCCCATGCCGCATTCATCGCACAGGGTGTGCCGTCCTCGTTATAGGTCGCGATTATCAGAACCGGTTCGGGATAGATCCAGGGTTTGACTCCCAAGTCCTTTCTCATGATTATCTCCGGACGAGAATGGGAGGAAGTGTTTATTTGGATTGCTAAATAACAATTATAACACTTCTAACGTCGCTAAACGGTTATATCCTGCACGCATAGAGATAAATAACGCGGGCGGCGCATCCCATCTGTCCGCATTCACTTGTCCAAACCTCTTTCAAACCTCTTACAAACCCTTTCCAAACCCTTTCGGGAGGAGATATCATGGATGCGGAAGAGAGATACTACAGACTTCTGAAGACCGTCTACGACGTCAAGAGACTCAGATACAACGTCACGAAGATGTCCTTCATCACCAGATCCCTTGTCCTGATCCCTGTTCCTGAATCTTTTCACAGAAATGATGACGAATGAACGTCAATTATATCTCATTCCTGTTCGATGAAGGTCCGCTGATCTTATGGCAGATACCTGGGACGAATGCACCCCCTTTCAGAGAAGATACATCAGATGGATGTCCTTCCTGCGTGCTCATTACGACAGCGCCGTGAAGAACCACTGGGGTGCCACCATGAACTATGCTGTTCTCGCAACGTTCGACCAGAAGTACATGTCGAAGGTCATCAAACATTATACGAGGGCACGCACCAGGATGATCAGGAAACTGAAGAGGCCCAACGGCCACCTGGTCATAACCAGGGACGGTTTCTCCAGCACATGCTGCAGGGAGATGTACGATTCCATCATCTTCAAGGAAGTGGACCTGAACTATGATTACGACAGCCTGTTCTCATCGATAAGGGTCGATTCCATGAAGGTCGGCAAGATAGAGTGCACGGACAGGTGTCCTTTCTGCGGTGCAGTGATAGAAGGCATCACTGTGAGATTGCCCGAGGATCATTCTTCCGATGAGGAATCGGCATAGATGTGGGCCAGTTTGTTGAGTCCGAGACCGAGCAGTGCACCGATCACCGCGCACGCTATGCACTGGATAATCAGTTCCGTCGTGCTGTAATCCGAAAGGCTGCGCACAGCATTGATCAGGACAGTCACTGCCGAACCGACGGTGAGTCCGAGGATTGCCATGTACGTGGTCTTCCTGTAGTTCCTCATGCAGAAATCGATGATCTTGGAGAACACCAGAGCACCGATCAGCACACCCAATGCGATGGGGAGCATCTGATCCAGATGGTGAACGAAATCGCCGATGACGTTGGTGTAGACCCAATAGAATCCCAGTGCGAGGAGTATGGTGGAACCGCTTATTCCCGGAGAGAGGAGTGACATCGCATAGATTACACCGATCAGCACCATGACCAGGAATCCCGAGTTGTCCTTGTCCAGGGGTGCATTCCAGCCGATGACCATGAATGCTACCATCACTGCAATACCCGCGATGAATGCGATCATGTCAGGCACCGTGAGCTTCTTTCCGTCATCACCCATCTTCTTGATGTCCGGTATCTGCGTGATGATCAGTGCGACGAACAGGAACATCAGCTGCGTCTCATATTCCTTGCTCAGCTCATCCAGCACCTTGGCGCAGAAGACCATGCCGGCAAGAACACCGATACCGATGGGGATTATGAACCTCAGGTCCCTGATCAGTTTGTTCCTGATATCGGCGACATCGGCCACGAGTCTCTCGTAGACCCTGAAGATCACCGCTATGGTGGAACCGCTGGCCCCGGGGAGGAATGAAACGACCCCCATGAGCACACCGACCATGAGGTCCTTGACCGCCTGGAATCCCATGGCGCATCATAATTGTTCATATGTTATAATGGTTGGCGGTGACGCTCATTATTAAACGGACATCGGCGATAATCCCCCGAAATGGCCCATGAACTCCTTCTGATTCTGCAGGACCTCAGGCTGTCCGTACCGGATGCCGTCACTTCGGTCATGCTTCTCATATCATCGCCGATAGTCCATGTGGCGGTGCCGATAGCGATAGCATCGTTCTTCCTGTGGTGCGTCGACCGCAGGAAAGGTGATTGGATCATGATGAACATCGTCAGCGGCATGTTCTTCGGACATCTGCTGAAGGATGTGATCGCCAACCCCAGGCCGTTCGAGACTGATGACAGACTGATCCCTGAGGAGAAGGCGCTGAAGGGAGCTTCGGGATATTCCACTCCCAGCGGACATGCCGTCGATGCGACAGCTGCATTCGCTTCGACCGCTGTACTGGTGAAGAGAAGGGCGGTGACGATCCTGATGGTGGCCGTCATCGCCCTGATACTGTTCTCGAGACTGTATCTCGGAGTGCATACGGTGTGGGACCTGTTGGCCGGAGTGTTGTTTGCGATTGCGGTCATGGCCGTCAATTCCGTACTCATGGCGTATTCCTACAAGGATGACAGCAATTACTTCCGCATCACCGCAGTCTATCTTCTGCTGTTCCTCATCGGCACGACCGTATGGATGCTCGTCACGGATGACCGCGAGATCCTCATGAGATACGGCGGTCTGATGTTCGGAGCAATCATCGGAAGGCAGATCGGACACGCCGCAGCGGACGAAAGGCCGTCCTGCCGCCCGTTCAGCTGTAAAGCGGGACGCCTGATGATAGGGTGGATTGCCACGGTAGCTCTCTTCCTGATACCTGTGCTGCTTCTCGGAACGACCGTTGGATATCTCGTCGGAGGATTCCTGTGTTCGATGAATCTATTCGTCATTTCACCGGTTATTTTCCGTTGTTTGAAGATATGATGGTAAATGTCTGTTAAGAATTGATTTTTTCATCATTTCCTATTAACAATTTTTAACAGGCTGGCTCTGTGCTTCAAATGTGCTGGATTATGCTGTCTACCGCAAATGTCTTTTATAATAGAATTACAATACCTCGAATAACATAGGGGGTAACCTATATGGACAAAATGAACAAAATACTGTACTGTATTCTCGTGTTCTTTGTCGGATGGCTCATGAAGCTCCTCTCCGACAGGATTGTGCCTGGAATCGTTGAACTCGTTCTCTGTTTCTTCGGAATCGGATTCCTTATCCAGCTCATCGAGTGTATCTTCGATATCATCAAGCTCGACAGCGACTCCGATGGTAACATCGCAATCCCCAAGGGATTCTTCGACTTCCTGTGAAATCGAATACCCGCGAAAGCGGGCCCTTAAACCTTTTACATCTTCCGGATGTTTTTTCTGAACTCGAAAGAATAAGGCCATTCTGAAGTCATCACTTCTTCTTGTCCTTCTTCACCTTGACCTTCTTGATCTTCTTCACGGCCTTGTGGCGTTTGTTCCACATGTATTTCAGGATACAGACCGCGATCAGTGTGAGAACGGGGATGACTGCCCCGTAGATGTTACCGAGGAGCCAATATGCGAATATCATTCCGAAGACGCCCACGACACCGTAGTTCCTGAGGATCGCTCCGCCGCCGAAGAGGAGCGAGAAGAGGATCGTTATAAGAAGCATGACCACTGCGGAGACCACCGATGATGACACCACAACGTAGTTGAACTGGTGGACACCCTCATCGACGAACGGTTGGATTATGGCAGTGGTGATTATCGGTATGACGATGACCAGTATGATCGTGAAGATCGTACCGCCGATGAATGCCTTCGCCATTTCCTTCATTGTTCACCAGTATGAGCCCCGTCAATATGATTGTTACTTGTCCGGAATACAACGGGGACGTGTCTTTCCTGTATTAATATTCTGATAAGAATATAATTATCAATGAATATTATTAACAGAATATACATCGGACATACCATGGAATCGGACGAAGGCATAACGGTCTCGGTAAGGTACCGCCCGGGGAATCTCTCGGACGGGACCAGGGTCAAGGTCTCGGTGGACGGCGGCAAACCGTTCTCTCTGTCCACCGAAGGTGTTAGAAGGATACCTCTTGCACCCGGTATGCATGATTTCAGGATGAGATGCGGATTCAAGAAGAAGGACTGCAGGATCGAAATAGAATCCCCGACGAAGATAACCATCGGATTCTGTAAAAGATGCGGCGACATCAGTGCAAAGACCCTCGCCGTCGAGTCCGTCGATAAACTGGATTACGAGAGGGCAGGGTACTGAATTCCATCGGATAACACGGGATGGATGTATCATCCAATTAAATATTAGTCTGCAATACCCCTAGGCATGGATAAAGAATCAGCTACCGAAGGCGTCGCAATGATAGGTTTCGGTTCCTCAAGACCGTACAACCGCGAAGCCATGCTGTACTGCATCGATGGGCTGAAAAGATCGGGTTACAAAAAGACATATTACTCCTTCATCGGCAGGGAATCGCCTTCGATCCCCGAGATGATGGAAGCTGCAAGGAAGGACGGCATCGAGAGACTGACCGTCATACCTTACCTCATGTCCACAGGCGAGATGTCACTGAAATACATCCCGGATAAACTCGGAATAGGGGGTTTCTATGGGGAGCAGACATCCAGTCTCCCGGGTAACATCAGGGTCAACTACATCAGACCCATAGGCGAATCCCCGCGCATCGCAGAGATCTTCGACGATCTGATACAGCACACACCCGCAGGAAAAGGAAAGAAGGCGTTGATGCTCATCTCGCACGGTTCGAAGATAGGATACAGATACGGACTCGTCGACAGCATCAAGAAAAGACTGAACTCCCTCGGATACAGGGACATATACACTGCATCCGTGGAATTCGAGGATCCTCCCGTGGTCGAATGTGCTGAACAGATGGTCAAGGACGGAATAAGGCACATCATAGCGGTCCCGCTCCTGCTGGCATCAGGTATCCACCACAAAGAGGACATACCGGTCGCACTGGGACTCAAAGAGGGAATGAGCAAAGGTACCGCCCGTATTTGGGACAGGGATATTCGCATAGACATCACACCCCCCATCGGCAAACATCCGAAGATGAGGGAGATCGTTGCCGAGATCATGGAGAATGCCTGAATGCTGGACCGCCCGTCGGAGTCCGGGTCAGATGACCCTAAAGTAAAGGAACTATTCATCAAGGCCAGCGGATGCCTCGATAACGATACTGATTCCGCAAAGAGACTTCTGAGGGAGGCCTCGTCGTTAGGATGTACCGCATCAATGGTGCTCCTGGGCGATATCCTCATCGACGGTACCGCCGAGGAGAAGAAGGAGGCCTTGAAGTTCTTTGAACAGGCGTACAGGGCAGGGGACCACATGGGTTCCAGGAACCTTGGATATTGTTACGCCATCGGTCTCGGGACAGATGCCGATAAGGAGAAGGCGGCGGAATGGTACAGGATATCCGCCGATGCGGGAAATGCGAAGGCACAATGCAACCTCGGCGTGCTGTACATGTACGGCCACGGTGTCGAGAAGGATCCTTCCAAAGCAGCTGAATGGTACAGAAGGTCATCAGAGAACGGTTATTCCAGAGGGATGACCAACTATGCCTGTCTCCTCAGGGACGGCAACGGTGTCCCCAAGGATACGGAGAAGGCCGTGTATTGGTTCACCCAGTCAGGTTCGCCGCGTGCGAAACGTCTGCTCGCACAGATGTACCTCTCTGGAACGGACGTCCCAAAAGATGTCAACAAAGCCAGAGAGCTTCTGGAATCTGCATCGTCCAGGGACAGGAAGGCCATGTTCATACTCGGAGACCTGATCTACGATGAGGACAAGGAAAGGGCGGTATCGCTCTTCAGAAAATCCGCTGAGAAAGGGTTCGACGACGCCGTCAGAAGACTGGAAGAATTGGGTCTCGAAGTACCTCCGAAAAAGACCAGATTCTGATGTTGGATTATTAATCCAATATATTATAAGGAATACTGGTGATTAAACACCGCCGCCCAGGGGAAGGGCGGGATGATATAGGTCGGTCGTATGGAAGAGAATATCATTTATGCCACCGGACTAACCAAAAGGTTCGGTGAAAAGGTCGCAGTGGATCATATCGATCTGGCTGTCAGAAAAGGGGAAGTATTCGGTTTCCTGGGGCCCAACGGTGCAGGGAAGACCACCACAGTAAGGCTGCTGTCATCGTTGGCAACCATAGATGAAGGCACGGTGCTCATAGGCGGCCACGATCTGGTCAAGGAACCGAGAGTCGCCAAGTCATACATGGGCGTGATCCAGCAGCACATAAGCCTGGACAAGGATCTCACCGTTCGCGAGAACATGATGCAGCATGCCATGTTCCACAAGATCCCCAGGGCACAGAGGAACGAGAAGATCGACGAACTGGTGAAATACGTCGGCCTTGAGGAATATCTCGACAAGATGGTCGATTCCCTTTCGGGAGGATGGAAGAGACGCGTCGCCATCGTATGCGCGCTGTTCCACAACCCGGACATAATCTTCCTTGACGAACCCACCGCGGGACTCGATATCCAGGCAAGAAGGCTTCTTTGGGACCTCATCCGCAAGCTCAACAAGGACGGGACCACGGTCTTCCTCACGACACACTACATCGAAGAGGCGGAAAGCCTCTGCGACAGGATCGGAATCATCAATCACGGTAAGATAATCACGGTGGACACACCGCAGAACCTCTGCGAACAGGCAGGTAAGGTGGCTGTGGAATTCTTCGCCGGGGACGGCAAGACGGAATACAGATACTTCAGGAGCAGGGAGGAGGCGAAGGAATTCTCCGACACCCTCGGCGAGGAGTACACCGTCCTGATCAGAAAGACCAACCTGGAGGATTGTTTCGTCATGCTCACAGGCAGTTCGGTAGGTGGTCAGTGATGTTCGACACACTCAAAGAAGCATATTATGTCGCATGGTCGGACCTGCGCTTCATGAGGCACAACATACTGAACGTCGTGGTCATGAGCCTCATGAGCCCCATCCTGTATCTGATCGCATTCGGTTACGGACTGGGGGACGGTACACTCATCGAATACAACGGCCAGGAGATCAAGTACATAGCATTCATGATCCCCGGTATCGTGGCACTGTCGACGCTGTCATCATCGTTCAGCTCCACCTCCACCAGGATCAACGTCCAGAGGCTGTATTACAGAAGCTTCGACGAGATGCTGATGTGTCCTCTGGGTTACGCTTCCATCGTTCTCGGCAAATCCGTTCTGGGAATGATCCGCGGACTGATCAGCACCACCGTGATCTTCACCATCGGTCTGTTCCTCAATGTAGGGCTGGTCCTGAGTGTCCAGTTCTTCCTTGTGGTTTGGCTGTCATGCTTCACCTTCGCTTGTCTCGGAGAGACCGCCGCACTGCTGGCGAAATCTCACCAGAGCATGGCCCTGTTCAACTCACTGGTCATCCTCCCGATGACCTTCCTGTGCGGTACATTCTTCAGGACCGACAAATTGCCGGACTTCTTCCAGTGGATCCTTTACGTCATACCCCTCACCCATGTGAGCGACGTCGTCAGGGCGACCGCATTGGATGCGCCGTTCCCCTGGATTTCACTGGCAGTGATCTGTGCATTTGCCGTGGCGTTCTTCATACTCAACATGTATCTGATCAAGACCAGAAGGGTGTGAGATGAAGGCCGTCTGTCTCTCCATACAATCCGCGGACGCGAAGATATATGACGAGACAGCGGCAGAACTCAGAGAGGAATTCGGTTACGACATCATCGTGAAGGGATACAACTACGACAGCGTCGAAGACGACCCTGTGCTGTATCACGACATGGCAAAGGACAGCGAGGATGCGGATTTCGTGTTCATCAGGTGCATGTCCGACCCCACCAGATTCAAGAGGTTCGAGGATTACGAGAAGATACTGAGGAAATGCAAAGGGGACGTGTTCCTCTTCTCCGGGAACCTTGATGTCAGACTCCTGTACCGTGAACTGTTCAAGGGAACGGACGAGGAGTTCTTCCTCCTTTCGAAATACACGGAACTCAGAGGGAGGGAGAATGACAAGAGCATACTGCTCTGGGCGATCAGGAAGTACGATCACCAGGATATCGAGCTCCCCGAACCCGTCACCCTGAGGGATGACGGAATATACCACCCAGGCATGGACAAGGAGATCTCCCTGGAGGATTATCTTTCGACTCTGAGGCCCGACAGACCTACGGCCGGACTGCTGTTCACTTCGAACCTCTGGGTCTATGACAATCTGCTGCATATCGACAGTGTGATAGAACACCTCGAATCATTGGGGATGAACGTCATCCCCGTGTTCTATTCCTCATCAACATCCAGACTGTCGGACAGAACGCCTGCATCCGAGGTCACCAGGAATTATTTCACCGATAACGGGAAGAGCAGGATCGACGTCCTGCTGATGAATTCCCCCTTCTCTCAGCTGATAGGTTCCAGGGATTCCGATTACGGTGCCGATACGCCTGACGAACAGAACTTCTTCCGCACACTGCTGAACGTACCCGTGATACAGGTCATGATGCATACGGGAGAGTACAAGGATTACGAAGCGACGGCGGAAGGTCCGAAGAAGAGCGAGATAAGATCCATGGTGGCATGGCCGGAACTGGACGGTCAGATAATCAGCGTACC
>JAEEGK010029457.1_pt1 | contig 10945 bp, 11 predicted proteins | sample 8958771 | NCBI WGS metagenome assembly JAEEGK01 (sample SAMN16246547, study PRJNA631951) | gut metagenome | biome: gut microbiome; feature: rumen; material: SC-attached | host: Bos | place: Iran: Karaj | collected 2018-10 | reverse complement strand
TTCTCAATCTACTATTTTTGATTGAAAAATTTTTGTACTTTTAATTATTTTATTAGAAAAAATTTTTGAATATAAATATATAATATATTCACAATATATATTTTTAAAAATCTCATAAACATAAAAAAATTATTAATTTCCAATTTAGCATATAAAAAATAAACAATTATTTTCTAAAAAAAATAATCAACTATTTTAATTGACATATTGATATTTTTATCTTAGTACTCGAATTTTATATAATGTTTTATTAAAAATATTAATATAATTAAATAATAATCTTAAAATAACATCTATATAAATAAGACTTATACATTAACTTCATCTCCAATTTTAAATTTATTTTTTTTATTTTCTCAAATTCATATTTCAAATTTTTAGTTTTTTGAATAAAATATTCTATATAAATTTTTATATTATTTATATCAATTATATAAAATCATTAATATTTTAATTATTCATACATTATTAGAAAAAGATAAAGGAGAAAAATACTTTTTTTTAGACAATAATCTTATTTGAAATATTTTTAATTTTCTTTTTTTTTTATAATCAGTATATTCTTTAAAATGAATTAAGGAATAACCTTTTTTATTAATTAATATGAATTTTTCATTTTGATTAGTAAATTTAATTTAAAAATTCATATTTTGAACAATACTTTATGACAAAAAAATATTTATATATATTAATTAAATATTTGTTTTAAATTACAATTAAAATGAAATCAAAAAATTCAAAAAAAACAAAGACTAATTTTCAGTTTTTCCAATTAAAAAAATTAAAAGACACAAACTCAGAAAGGTCATCTCTTAATCTTGATTTAAAATCATTTCATAAAAAAAAACATTTAAAATATAATTCAGGTGATTTAAGTGAAATTTCAGATATTAAATCACAAAATAAACCAATATCAACAATGAGTTCTAAACAAAGAAAAGAAATAAATAATTTTAAATTTCGTGATTCTTTTACTAGTTATAAAATTAAATCACATAAAAACAAAATTGAAAGTAAAAGCAAAAGTAAAAGTCCAACATATAAAACTTGTTTAACTACAACAAATAATGAAACATTTTTTTCAAATATTAGTAATTCAATTAGAAATCCAGAATATGATTTAATGGAAAAAGTTTTTTCATATTTAGGAATTGATTCAATGAATTATGTTAAAAAAATGAAATCTAATAAAATTGATTTTAATGATATGTTACTTTTATCAAAAGAAGATTTAAAAGAAATGCAAATTCCAATTGGACCTAGAAATAGATTATTATGTTTTATTGAAAATTTTAATAATTATGTTAATCAATCAGGAATCGAGAAAATTGATTTAAAAAGTATTAATAACTATTTTCAAGTAAATAAAAAGTTTTCTCATTATAAAAAATTTTGTCCTATGGTCACTTCTGAAAATCTTTTTATTCAACATATTAATAATTCTCAAACTATAAATTTGAAACCCAAAAAATGTTCAAGTATTCCTAAAAATAACAATATTGATAATAATAATAATATGAATAATATAAATATTAATAAAAAAGAAACAAATAATAATTGTAAATACAATAAACTTTTGATGAATGAAAATAAAAATAATAAAAAAAATAAAAATTGTAATAATAATAATTATAACACAATTAATAATAATAATAATCACGTTATCAAAGATGAAATAAAAAATTATTTAAGTTGTTTAAATTTATCATTTAGTTCAAATAGAAGTGAAAAATCAAATTCAAAAAAAAAAGTAGAAAAAAGTTCAAAACATCCAATTAATTTATGTTTAAAAAATTTATCCTTAGATAAGTTTTTAATTTCTAATAAAAAAAATAGTAATTCCAAATTCAAAACTTTAGAAAGAGAAAGATATAAAAGAAAAATAGGAGAAATATTTATTCAAAAAAATAAAATCAAATCAAATTCAAAATTAAAAGAATTATTTAATAAAAAAGACTTATTTTTTGAAAAAAATAATCCGATTGATAATAATATTAAAGAAATATTTAAAAATAAAAACCATTTAGATAAAGTTGAAAACAAAGAAAAAAAAATTTTTGAAAAGAAGAAAAACAAAGAAAAAAATATTCGTCAAAAAACTTTCTCACCAAAAGAAAATATAAACTTCTTAATTCAATTACAAAAAGAAGTAAACTATAAATTAAATAATGATATTAATTCTACAAGAGAAAAAGAATTACTACTTAAACTTCTTGAAGACACTCATAAATTAAACAAATTTTATCAAAATAAAGACTAAAAAAATATATATAATTTTATTTAATATTTTTTAATGAAATTAATTTAATAAATTTAAAAATTTATGAAGAAGAAATTAGGAGTATTTAGAGATTTAAATTATCGATTCAATGAAATAAGAAAAAATATAAAAGAAAATAAAACATTATTTAATGAAACTCCTGAATATTATAATGATAAATTAAATTCAAAGTAAAAAAATTTATATATTACAATATAAAATTTAGTCCAAATATATCAAATGAATTAGTACCATTTTCTTCTTCTCTTCCTCCAAAATATATTGAAAAATTTGATATATGTAATAATATAATAAAAGAATTAGAGTCTCAATGTAAATTTATATTATTTATTATAATTTTTTAGTTACGAAATTACAAGAAACACAACAAAAAAGATTAGTAATAAAATTTGATGATAATGAAAACAAACAATTAGATAAAGAAATAAGTAATTTAATTCCAGAAATGACATCAAAAATAAAAAAATGTGAAGAAAATATAAAAGAACTTTTATTAGAAACCACATTATCAATGATAGAAGAACAAATAAAAATTAATATGAAAGAAAGTATATTTTCAAGATTAGGAGAATTTACAAGAAAATTTAAATTAAATCAAGAAATATATATGAAAAAATATAAAGAAATTGTAGGAGAAGATCCAAATATTAATTCAAATAATCAAACAACAAATTCAAGTAATAATAAAAAAGATAATTTTTTAATGGCTGAAGAAGGAAATGATATATTAAAACAAAGAGATAATGAATTAAATATTTTATTAAAATCTGTAAATGATTTAGCACAAATTTTTAAAGAATTACAAAGTTTAATTAATCAACAAGGAACTATTTTAGATAGAATTGATTTTAATATTGAAAATGCTGCTTCTTCTGTAAAAGAAGGTCATAAAAATTTAATTAAAGCTGATAAAGAAATGAAAAAAAATTGTGCAAAAAAAGCTATTTTTATAATGATGATTATTGATGGTTTTTTAAGTATTTTATTAATACTTAAATTTATTGTTTAAATGTTTTTTTATTTTCATTATTTTTATTTTTTTCATTTACATTTATTTTTTAACATAAATAATTCTTCTAATTATGAAACAATTTTTTTTAATTATCTAAAATTATAATTTTAAATTTGTTTACTTATCAATTAATTTGAAACTTTTATAAATATTTAATCATTATAATTGATATATTCATTATAAAAAATATCTGATAATCATTATCCGTCTGAAATATAATTAAAGGTATTATTCATTTCATCATTTACATTTTAGTATCTTCATTTCTTTCTTTGTTTGTATTTTCTAATTTTTCATTTATTTCATTTTCAATTTTCTAGAAAGAATTTTTACATTTTCTTTATTTATAATTGCTTGTGAAAATAATAAACTAATATTATTATTTATATTTAATGATTCATTTAATTTCAATTAATCATTTAAATGAAAAATTCTATAATTTAAAAATATTTTTTTGTTTTCCTCATAATAATGATATATGGTTTTGTGAATTTTTATATTGTAATTTATTTCTTTTATTTTCTCTTTTATTTAATAAAAGATGGGACCCCTATCCCCAATCCTCAATCCCCATTTTCAAATTTATTTTTAATTATTTTAATTATTTTTTTACGATGATTTATGAAAATCATTACAAAGAAAATAAACAAAAATTATTAAATTAAAAAGCCAAAATAAAACTTTCTTGTACCTATAATTAATCTAATTAATATTCTTTCAAAATGGAAAAAAATAGATGAAAATGTCAAATGTTCAATGTATGTCAACACCAAATGAAGAAGGAATGAAGCAATGGGAATAGCAAATGATTAAATATTTCTTCAAATATTCAAATCAAGCAAACAATTTAATGTTTAAATTTTCTCCTATATTTGAGTCTTGTCTCATTATGTTTATTCAGCTTTATGAAGAACTTCAACTAACTTTAATTTTATTAGTTTCTTATGTCCTTTGGTGTAACTAACAATTATGTAGATGAAAAGCTCTTAGTTGTAATGGAGCTCAATATTATTATACTAAGAATGACACTATTTTGGGAAGCCATTCTTCTTTATTTTTGTTTAATTTTTTATTTGATTATGATTAATATATTTTTATCTTTTTTAGTTTATAAAGAAAATAAAGAATCTATTTTATAAAAAATAAATGTCTGAAAAAAACAATAACAACCAAATGGTTAATTCATCTCCAAATTCTCAAAATCAAAATCAACCACAAGCTGTGATGGTAGGTGTCGCAATTCCAGTTGCAAATAATCAAAATCAAATAATATTTAAAAGTACTCCTGTAGCGGTAATATGTCCAAATTGCGGTTATAATGGTTTAACAAGAACTATGACTACTTGCAGTGTTGCTAATTGCTTATGTTGTTTCTTTACTGATCCTATTTGTTGGTGCTGCTTTCAATTATGTAGAGGTAAAGATCTTAATTGTAATGATGCTGTTCATACTTGTGCGAGATGTAATGCAGTCGTAGGAAGTTATTCTGCTTGTTAAATCTTATTTGTGTATGTATATTATTTTTTTCAAAGCTTCTTTGAAAATTTATGTGATTTTTAAAAACAAATATTCGTTTGAAGTAATAAATTTAATAAATGTTATTATTTTCTATTTTTTAGTTTTATTAATTAATTCTTTGGATGAAAATAAAATTGCCAAAGAAATTAAAATATATAACAAAATTTGTTTTTAGTTTGATCAAAATAATTATTATAATTATAATTAAATTTTCTCATTTCTCAAAATACATTCGTCTGATTTCCATTTTTTTTTTTTGATAAATGTTTTTTCCTTTTTTTGAATATATATAAAAAATTTTACAAAAATAATTCTTTTTTTTAGGCATATTAATATGAATAGGAAAAATTCATATATTAAATTATCATCTTTAAGTCTTTAATAATATTTTAAAAATAATTATTATCTTTACTTTATTAATCTGATAAAAATATTAAATAAAATTTTTATTATTAATTCTTTTTTTGAATAAATTTTTTACATTTATGATAATAATATAATTTTATTAAATTGTATATTTTAAACAAAAAATAAAAATAAATAAAAAAAAACAAAAAAACGGTGGAAAAATTTTATTTTAAATTAAAAAAACATAAAGTTTCAAATGAAGAAATAAAAAATAATATAAAAATCAAAAAAAATATAAAAAAAAAAAAATAGAAAAATGTCAAATTCAGGATATCCACTGAATGAGTATCCAACTCAAGAGGAATTAATATCATCTCAAACACCAATTCAACCACAAATTCAAAATCCGATTCAACCACAAATTCAATATCCAATTCAACCACAAGTTCAAAATCCAATAATAATAACTCAAGGAGTTCAAACAAATCAAGCATCACAACCTTTTATAGTTTCATCACAACAAATTTTACCTTCAAATGTCCAAACAATAAATACAAATTTAATTTCATTAAAATCTTTTCCAGTTTCATGTGTTTGTCCTCGATGTGGTTATTCTGGATTTACTAAAACTATTACTTCCTTTAATATTATTAATTGCTTATGTTGTTGGTTTACTGATCCTATTTGCTGGTGCTGCTTTCAATTATGTAGAGGTAAAGATCTTAATTGTAATGATGCTGTTCATTATTGTGCGAAATGTAATGCTGTATTGGGAAGTTATACTGCTTGTTAAATGATATTATTTTGGGGACAGTTTTTTATTTTTTAAATGAATTAAATTTTACAGAAATGGAATTAATTTATAATGTTCTATTCTTTTTTTTAATATACTTTTTTTGCTTTAAAAATTGGTATAAGTAAATATATTATAAAAAAAAGGAAAAAAGTATAAAAAAAGATTAAAAGACTTTTTAAAAGATTTTAAAATAATATTATAAAAAAAAATGTCAGGAAAAAACGAAAATTTTGAAAAGTCATCAACTCAAAATCCAATGACAACTAACAAAGAAAATGAAGTTCAAGGGGTAGTGGTGTATCAACAACAACCTCCTGCAACAAACAATCAAAATGCAAATCAAACAATATTTAAAAGTACTCCTGTATCGGTAATATGTCCAAATTGCGGTTATAATGGCTTAACAAGAACTGTGACTACTTATAGTATTTCTAATTGCTTATGTTGTTTCTTTACTGATCCTATTTGTTGGTGCTGCTTTCAATTATGTAGAGGTAAAGATCTTAATTGTAAAGATGCTATTCATACTTGTGCGAGCTGTAGTGCAGTCGTAGGAAGTTATTCTGCTTGTTAAATCTTATTTTTATATATATATTATTCTCTTTCAACTTTTCTTTGAAAATTTTTTTATGTTTAATATATTTGCTTGTTTATTTGGTTTTTTTGTTTTTAAAAATTATTTTTTTTCCCTTTTTTTAATTTTTTTTTATTAAATTTCCTAATACTTTAAAATTTCTTTATTATTTATTAATAGTTAATATGATTATTTAATGAAATAAAAAAATTTTTTTTAAAACAAAACAATTAAAATTGAAATGTAAATACATCAAATTTGAATAATATATTTATAACTCTTGAATTAAATTATATAAAAAGAAAAAATACAAATATTTAAAAAAGAGAAAAAAAAAATTAATCATCAGGGTCATAAAAATCACCATCATTAATAACAGAAAACAATTCATTTTGAAAAATAAGAACATCACTTTTAAAACCTTCTTCGATTTCTTCAATGAAAGGATTTAATTGTTTATATAAGAAAAACAAAGCAACTTTCATTTTAAAATTACATAAATAAAGCATTTTTAAACTCATTTCATCGTAATGACAATTTAGATCAATTCCTCTTCTAACTAATTCTTTTAATTCTTTCATTAATTTAATAATTTTTTTTTTTAATTTATCAGAAATATTTTGTTTCTTCATTATTTTTTCACATTCTTCATAATAATCAGCACAAAGTTCATTTTCTAAATTAAAATTTCTATAATTCCAAAATAATCTTGCAGTTTTTAAATATTTATCAATTTCCTCTTTTGAAAAAGGATTCTTTGAAACTGACCAAACTTGTTTTAATTGATTTCTTTCATATTCTTCTTCATCAAAATTTATTTCTTTTTCATATTTTTCTGTAAATTCATATATATTACATTGACGATTAGCTCCTATTCTTATTTTTCTTCTTTTATATTGTGGATTTGAATGAAATATATTTAATAATAAGTAATTTTCTCTTGAATTTAATTTTGGACCTTTTCTTTTTTTATTTTCTTTTATATTTATATTATTTATTTCAATATTATTATTTTTATTTTGGCTTAAATTATTATTATTATTAGTATTATTATCGTTGTTATTATTTGAATTTCTTATATTGTTTGAGTTACCATTTTCATTTTTGTTTAATGTTAAATTTGTATTATTCTTTTTTGATTTATTTTGATTTTTTTCTCTTTTTCTTTTTTCTCCTAAATTACTGTTTGTTGATTTGAAAATTTCTTTTTTTTCATTTTTTGCCTTTTGATTTTTTTTATTTTCTTCTTTTACAATTGTTTTGATATTTTCAGAAACTTTAAATGGAATTTTTGGCTTTTGCTTACAATTTGAACATAAAATATTTCCACTACCTTCATTTAAATTTAAACATTTTAAATGAAAATTTTTTTTGCATTTTTGACATTGGATTAAATCATTAGGTTGATTACAAATTTTGCAAACTTGAATTGTGACTTCTTTTTTATTATTTTGAAGGAAATTTAATGCTGTAAATAAGAAGTTTGATGAATTATTTTTATTCATATTTAAATTATCATTATTATTATTTGAAATTGTTTTTTGTAATGCATTTTCTTTTGGAGTATTATTTAATTTATTGCTCATTTTAAATGATAAAGAAAAAACATTTATATAAAATAAAATTATTGTCTTTTAATGTTAAATAATTAAAAAAACAATAATTTTCTAATAAACTCATAAAAATAGGATAAATTATTTTTAAAATATATATTAAATGTATATTATAATAATAATAAAATTAGAACAAATTTCAATTCCTAAAAAATAAATTTATATAAAAAAATTAGTTGGACTAACCCATCTTTCTTTATGAACTTCTCTAAATTTATATTGTAAAGGAGGAATTCTTTGTAAATTTAAATTATTGTTTTTTCTATTACTAAATTGACCAGCTTTATAAGGAACTCCAAATTCTAAAATAAAAAAAATATAATAAATATAATTTACCTCTTAAATTATTTGAATTTTGTAAAATTAATCTACTGACATTTCCAATTCTACTTCTAGATTTTTTCATATTATTTAATTTTGAAATAAAGGATTCTCCTTTATATAATCTTTCTATTGAATCTAAAGGTAAATTTCTTTTTTTAATTATTTTTTTTGGAGAAATGTAATTTTCATTTTGAACTAATGTTAAAGTTATTTTTGTATTAGAATAAGAAGGATTTTTAAGTTTTTCTAAATTTAATTTTCTTGTGAAATTAAAAGCAATATCTTCTTGATTAAAAGTTATTGTAATTTTATTACGTTCATTATCAGTTGAATAATCTACTGGGTAATTATTTTCAGTTAAAAAAGTATCTAGAATATACATTAAATCTTCTGTTGATGAATGATTTTCTATTATTACTTTTTGAACAAATTGATCTTTTGAATTTATATAACTTTTACTTCTTCTATGCAGTGAATTTAAATTTAGTCCATCATTTGATTTATATAAAGGATCAGTTCCAGTTTCAATTGTATTTAAATTTCCAAAATTCATTTTTTTTATTTCTTTATTATTTATTAAATATAAAAGCCAAAAAATAAATAAAAACAAAAACTAAAAGATAATAATAGAATATATAAATAATTAAAAAAATTTAAATAAAATAAATTATCTAAAATGTCTTCACAAAATAATCAAATCAATAACATCCAAACTCCTTTAAATAACCCTTTATCAAGAAAGAAGAAAAATAAGTTATTATATAAAGAGCGTCAAAAAGAGAAGAAAAAGCAATTAAAAAAGTTAAAAAAATCAAAAAAAAAGAAAATGATTTCAAATATAAAGAAGTCATCTCCCCAAGTACAAACAACATCAACTCCTTTAGATTTTATTCCAGACTCAAATTTTAAAATAGAATATTTTGAGCAGAAGCCAGATTTCAGTAAATATAAAAACATATCAGAAATGAAACAAATATATGATTCATTTCAAAAAACAATAGAAAAACAAGAATCCAAAGTGTATTATAATGAAAATGATCAATTAGAAAATATGAATGATTCTTTAGAAAACATTGTTGAAATGCAAGAAAAAAAAATTTTAAGTAAAAAGAGTAAGAAAAAATTATCTCGAATAAAATTATCTTCTCTAAAACAATTTTCTAAATATCCAGAAGTAGTAGAAGCATGGGATCCAACAAGTCCAGATCCAAAATTATTAATATATTTTAAATGTCTTCGAAATACAGTTCCAGTTCCAAGTCACTGGGCTCAGAAAAATCAATATTTACAAGGAAGAAGAGGTCAAATAAGAGATCCTTTTAAATTACCTGATTTTATTGAATCAACAGGAATATCTCATATAAGAAATGTTGAAGATGAGAAAAAAGGGCTTAAACAAAAATTAAGAGAGAGAATGACTCCTAAATTAGGAAGATTAGATATTGATTATCAAGTATTACATGATGCATTTTTTAAATATCAAACTAAACCACCATTAAGTCTTCATGGTGAAGTTTATTATGAAAATAAGGAATTTGAAAATAGAATGAAAAATTTTCAACCTGGTAGAATATCACAAAATTTAAGAAGTGCACTTGGAATTAATGAAACATCTGATCCTCCATTCGTTGCTAATATGAGAAGATATGGTCCTCCTCCTGCATATCCTAATTTAAGAATTCCTGGTGTGAATGCTCCGATGAATGATCCTGCTGCTTATATTACAATGAATTTGTGGAAGGAACCTACTATCAAAGAATATAAAGAATTAGTCTGGGAATTCAAAGGAGGAAATGGACATTGGGGAGAAATGGTTGATGAGGATGATGAACAGGATGATGAAAGTGATATTGGAGGTGAACAAGATGATTTAGAATTAAGTAGTGATGGTGATAGACCTGATGTTAAGGGTTTGTTTAGAAAAGAAGATAAAGTAGAAAGGTTGGAAATTGGAAAAGGGGAATAATTTTCTTTTTTTTAATAATCATATTTTATTAGTTTTGTTAATTTATAATTTGTTTATATTTTGTATAAGGATATATGAAAAAATCAATTTATATAATCATTTTTTGAATTTTTTAATAAAAATATAAAAATAAAACCTTAAATAAAAAATAATTAAATATATAAAATTTTATCTTTTAGATTACTATTTTAAATTTCTTCATCAAAGCCAACATAATCTGATTCATCATCATCTTTTTTAATTTCTTCTTTAATAGAATCTTCATGTTTAATTTCTTCTTTAATAGAATCTTCATGTTTAATTTCTTCTTTAATAGTATCTTTATTTATTATGTTTGATTGAACTAAATTGTCATTTTTATTTTCTTCTTTGTTATCTTCATTTTTTATTAGTGATTCAACTATATTATCATTTTTAATTTGTGATTCAACTATATTATCATTTTTTACTTGTGATTCAACTATTTGTGATTCAACTATATTATCATTTTTAATTTGTGATTCAACTATATTA
>JAEEGK010029450.1_pt1 | contig 10947 bp, 9 predicted proteins | sample 8958771 | NCBI WGS metagenome assembly JAEEGK01 (sample SAMN16246547, study PRJNA631951) | gut metagenome | biome: gut microbiome; feature: rumen; material: SC-attached | host: Bos | place: Iran: Karaj | collected 2018-10 | reverse complement strand
CAGGCCACATCCGCCGTTACACATTGCACGTGTACCCCCGTCCAGAGCCACGTAGACCTCACTACACATTGCATGTGTCACGGCCCTCCTGCCTTCTAGGGCCGCGTGGAACCCTTCGCTTTCTACACATGTTATGTGTCGCCACCAAAAAGCGAAACAAATGGCACTCTCAACACCGCCGGACTTTTTTTCTTTATCTAGTTTTATCTTTTTTTAAACACACGGCCATATACTTTATACATTACTCACACTCTTTAATCACTCATTTCTCTTTAAGCTTTAAGAATTATTTTTTCTAAACAAAAGTTTTTTCTTTAGAAGACCCCCTCGTATAAAGAAAAAGTTTTTCTGTTTTTTAACAAGGTGTATTGCATATTCCGTTAACTTGTGTGCATGAAAAACGTACTCGCAGCAATATGCCTCCTAGCATCGGTGATTATCCCGCAGCAACGGGAGACACGCATTATGTTCTGGAATCTGGAGAACTTCTTCGACTGGCACAACGACAGTACCAGCGTGTCCGATGCGGAGTTTTCTTCGCGTGGGGCAAGGCATTGGACCCGCAGGCGGTTTCAGGCAAAGAGCAACGCGATCGCCAAGGGTATACTTTGGGCAGGTGCGCCGGAAATAATCGGCCTGGCCGAGGTGGAGAACAGCTTTGTGCTTCGCCGCTTGATTCAGATGACCGCCCTGCAGAAGCTGGATTATGAAATTGTGCACTACGATTCTCCGGATAGCAGAGGAATAGACGTGGCGCTGTTGTACCGGCGCAACTTCCTAACGCTGCTGGATTCCAAAGCATGCCATATCTACGAAGACACAACCATATTAGCCACGCGGGACATTCTGCTGGCAACGTTTATGGACGGAGAAGGAGAGCCGCTCGCCGTCCTGGTTAACCATCATCCGTCGAAATATGGAGGCGCGGAAGAATCTGACGCGCGGCGCCGGATGGCCGTATCGGCCTTAAACCATCTTGTCGATTCGCTAAAACGGGCCGATGTCCCCCGCATTGTGGCAATCGGCGATTTCAACGACACGCCAGACAACGCCATATACAGGATTCTGCCGATGGAGAATCTGTCGATGCCGCTGTTTCAGAGCGGTCAGGGCACGATTCGTTATGAGGGTGAATGGGAGCTCATCGACCTGTGTTTCGTTACCGGCATTCCGGCATCGGCCCTGGAAATCCTTTACATCCCTTTTCTTATGGTACCCGACAAAGCGCATGGCGGACAAAAACCCCTGAGAACATATTCTGGGCCGCGATATTTGGGAGGAGTATCAGACCATTGCCCGATTTTATTAACTATTCCCTGATTATGCCAAACTATCACATCAGCTTCTCCTCACACAAAGAAGTCCTGTTCAGAAACCGGGACGATATTAACTCCTGGTTCAACTGCTTCTGCTCGGCATTATGCAAAACAGACAGCGCCTGTTATACTGAAACGGCGATGAGCGACCATCATCACTCCTGCTGTAGAACCAAGGCCCCTTGGGAAATAATACGGATAAGCCGCGATGCCTACTCTAAACTCTTCAATAACAAATACAAGCGCAAGGGCCCATTGGGAGAGCGGGGTGTGTTTTACGATGAACTTATCGGCGCCAATCATACTCTTGCCGCTTTTTCATATAGTTTGCGTAATGCTCAGCATCATGGTGTCGTGGGCAGTCCCTTTGAGTATCCACACTCCTCCATTAATTGTTATTTCCGCAAGGAATTGGGAAAGAACTTTTACCCGCCAAGACTCCTTAACCCGGCACAAATCCGAAGCGTTTTGTCGCCGAGGGCCGAATTCGACCCCAGTTGGAAAATGAGCGAAGAGGGTGTCTTTCTGAGAGAATCCGTGGTCGATGTCGCTGCCGTCGAAGCTGCCTATGGCACCGTAAGAGCCTTCAATTATTATATGAGCCGGAAAAGTGCCGAGGAATGGAGCAGGGAACAGGAAGAAGACGATGGGTCGATGTTGCCGATTACCCTGAATAATTTCGAGAGGTCTCTGTATTCTGGCGATGCCAATAGTTTTGCTAAAATGCTGAGAAACGAGACTTCCCGAAAATCCGTATTTAACATCAACGATCTGGATCTCTGTGCTCTTATTGACAACACTTATGTTCCACAGTTCGATGTTGATTCTGTATACCAGTTGACCCTGTGGCAAAAGAACAAAATTGCAAACTTGTTGATGAACAAGTATCATCCAGGATATTCACAACTTAAACGATGCCTTGCGTTATGATATATACTACACATAGCATGGGTATGGGCACTTCCGGTTTCTGAGAAGGTTGACTCCAGTAGGGCTGACTTCAGTAGTGAGGGCCTGTTCCCGCTACACATAACATGTGTAGTAGGAGATGTGCTCTCTGGTGGCCTGGAATGCGTTTGTGCTTTTACACATAACATGTGTATTAGCCCATACGTTATGGTACACATGCAATGTGTAGTAGCAGATGTGCCACACATGGCGCTGAGTGGCTGATGGGACATTACACATGATATGTGTAGGGCGCAGCCTGGAACAGAGGGTGGGGGGGACACATAACATGTGTAGAACGAAATGTGCCACACATGGGTGTAGAATGCAGGTGATGTATTACACATGCAATGTGTAAGGGGCTATACGCGGCGTCTGGGAGGGGGTACACGTGCAATGTGTAAAAGAGAATCGGCCTCTGGGGCTCGTCAGGGGCCGATACGAGGTTACACATGCAATGTGTAGCGGTAGCAGCGGCAGCGGTAGTAGCGGTAGTAGCGGTAGCAGCGGTAGTAGCGGTAGCAGCGGTAGCGGTGGCAGCGCTGACAGCGGTGGAGGGGGAAGAGTGGGGCACTGAAGCAATGCCCGTTCCAGGGACCGGTTACACGTTGAACAGGAAATGCATGATGTCGCCGTCCTGCACAACGTAGTCCTTGCCTTCGATGGCAAGGCGGCCGGAGGCGCGGAGGGCGGATTCCACCCGGGCGCCGGCGTCGCCGCGAAGCTCGTCGGCGGACATGCCGCGGGCGCAGGAGACGAAGTCGTCGTACTTTATCACTTCCGCGCGGATGAAGCCGCGTTCGAAGTCCGTGTGGATAACGCCTGCTGCACGTGGTGCCTTGTCGCCCGCGCAGATGGTCCATGCACGGCACTCATCGGCCCCGGCGGTAAAGAACGTCCTCAAACCCAGAAGCTTGTACGCACCCTGGATAAGACGCACTACGCCGCTCTCCGAAAGGCCCATCTCCTCCAGGAACATCTGCCTGTCCTCGTATTCCTCGATTTCAGCAATCTCGGCTTCCGAGCGGGCCGCCAGCACCAGAATCTCGCCGGAACCGGCAACAGCCTCGCGAACGGCATCCACATAAGCATTGCCGGAAACGGCCGATGCCTCATCCACGTTGCACACGTACATCACGGGCTTATTGGTGAGAAGATACAGCTGCTTTGCCATCTCCTCCTCTTCCGCATTCTCGGGCACTACCTCGCGGCAGGAACGGCCCTGCAGCAGCACCTCGCGGTACCTCAACAACAAAGCAAGCAGCTTCTTCGCCTCTTTGTCGCCGCCGGTGGTTGCCATCTTCTCCACCTTCTTGATACGGTTCTCCACCGTCTCAAGGTCCTTTATCTGGAGTTCGGTGTCCACAACGCCCATGTCGCGCACGGGATCCACGGAACCGTCCACGTGCACGATATTGCCGTCGTCAAAGCAGCGCAGAACGTGCAGGATAGCATCGCACTCGCGGATATTGGCAAGGAACTGGTTTCCAAGGCCCTCCCCGTGGGAGGCGCCCTTAACCAGCCCGGCGATATCCACAATCTCTACCGTAGCGGGAATAGTGCGTTTGGGCTGGCAGATATCGGCCAGAACTTCCAGCCTCTTGTCCGGCACGTTGGTGGAACCAACATTGGGCTCTATGGTGCAGAAAGGGAAATTCGCGCTCTGGGCTTTCCCGGAGCTTACGCAGTTAAAAAGAGTAGACTTGCCCACGTTGGGCAAGCCTACTATACCACATTTCAAAGACATAGCCTTCTACTAATAAAATCTTGCACGGTTGTCCTTCACGCCGTCCTCTTCCATCATGATGGGGAGGATCATCTGTGAAGTGTAGGACTGGAGCTGGCGCTGATAGGCGCGGGCGTCGCCCTCCGTGTAATAGGCTCCGGTGTTGCGCTCCGTCACGCGGAACACATACACGCCATAGGAACCTGCCACAGGGCCGCTGATTTCCCCGTCCTTTGCCGATGCGATTGCGCCCCGGAACTTGGGATCCAGGGAGCGGGACGACATTGCAGAGAATGCAACATCGTTCTGGGTGCTCACAGTGGTCTCGAGTTTTTCTGCGATAGCCTCCATGGAAGTGAGGCCGGCAATTTCATCCGCAATCTCGGAAGCGCGCTTTGCAGCGTACTTCTCTGCATACAGGCGGCTCTTGATGTCGGCGGCAACTTTCTGCAGGGGCATGTAACCTTCCTTGGAAGCCTCTTTGATGGCTACCACGAAGAAGTACTTGTTGTCCACGGTGATAACGTTGGACACCTTTCCTGCCTTGTTGTCGAATGCCCAGCGGGTGATTTCCTTTGCATGGCTGATTGCGCCATAGGAATCCGTAGCCTCGCTGATGTTGAGGCTGTGGGCGTACACCTTTGATGAATCCTGTGCTGCGGCGAAATTCTCCAGCTTGCCACCTGCGATAGCAGCGAAGCGGCTAGCCTTGTTGTAAGTGGTGTTGTGGGTTGCGCTGCTGGGAACAATCTCCTTCTCGAAGATTGCCACCTGCTTCTTGGCAACGGGGGCGGTGGTCTTCACAACCTCTACCACATGGATGCCATAGTCGGTAGTGGCGATGAAAGGAACGCCTTTCTTTGCCGTGAAAGCGGCCTCGAACCCGGGGAGAAGGTTGTTCTGGGTCATCCATCCAAGGTTGCCGAGTTCACCGTCGAAACGGTTGTTCTGGTCCAGGGAGTGCTTTTCTGCGAGCTCGGTGAAGTTGCCGGGCTTAACCACGGAAAGGATGCTGTCTGCAAGGGCCCTCTGATCTGCACGGAGCATGATGTGGCGCACCTGTACAGAATCCGGAACCTGAGCCTGGGCGATTACGCGGGCTGCGTAAAGAACGTTGTCGGACATAAACACAGGCGAAGTGCCGGTGCTATTAGCCGCAACGAACTCCTCAACCTCGCTATTGACGGAATTGAGTTCGCCTGCCTTGTACCAACGGTCGGAATACGACTTGTCGGAGTTAAGCTGCAGGAAGGAGCGGAGATTCTCCGTTGTGGAGAATTCGTCCCAAAGGGCTGCGAAAGCATCGTTCTGCTGAGCGATATCCTCCTCGGAAGGAGTGACCTCGAATACAACATATTCCACAACGCGACCGGCGTCCTGTTTGAACATCCTGTCTTTGTTGTCGTTGTAGAACTTCTTGATTTCGGCATTGGAAACGACGACGGTGGAATCCTGCTGCATGAAGGAAAGGGGAACCATCACGAACTCCACGTTCGCGGTGTTGTTATTCTCCGCGATCATGTTGTTCAGCTCCAGGGAGTTCTGGTAGGCCGATGCCGTGAACAGAGCATTGTACTTCTGATAGTACTGAGCCGTATTCACGGAGTTCTGAAGATAGTCCCAAACCATGCCCAGACGGCCGGTTTCATCCATTTCCACCTGCTCCAGGAATCCCAGGAACACGTCGTTGGAGAAGTTGCCGGTTTCGTCACTGAAAAGACCGGAGACGATGGGAGATACCATATCGCCGTTGATAAGATCGTGCATTTCGTCCTTACCCACGTTGATTCCCGCGGCGCGGGCGTTCTTCACGAACAGGTTGCGGTCCAGGAGCTCCTGCCAGGCGGCCTCGCGGGCCTGCCTCTGCTGCTGCTCTCCGGTTGCACCGCCGCCGAGAACCTCACCGATCTTAGTGAAACGGTCCACGTCGTTTTGGAAATCGGTATATGTAACCTTCTGACCACCAATCTTTCCAACGTCATATTTGGATGAAGTCGACTGAATTGTCTGCATCACCTGGCTGGGGTCGATGACGAACATCAGGAGGGGAACAGCTACGAGAATTGAGAGCACAATTCCCCATCCACGCATTTTCTCTAAAACTGCCATTTTGTTATCTAAATTTTTAATTTTTTCGAATAAGGGTGCGAAGATAGCTATTTTTTCCGAAAAATCACTTCTTTTTTAACAAAGGGCCTATAAAATTAGCCGAATCTATAAGCACTTCGGTAGAATCCTGCACCACGATGCCGTAACTGTCGAACGGCTGATGGATGATAGCGTTGCGGGCCATATCGTCCGAACGCATGCCATATCCCTGCATGAAACCGGAGGGAGAATACATCTTCACGTAGCACTCCGTGTATATTTCCTTCTTGCCCTGATCCCAGTAAATCGTATCGGTTTCCATGGTTTCGCCCTTGATCACATTCTTCACCACCACATGGCCGAAGGCCGACCAGTGCTCGTCCCCGCTGATCTTGGATTTGTCGTGCCGGGCCTTGTTGGAACGGATAATGGTCTCCAGCGACCCGTCCTCCGCATATCCGAACACCGACAACCCTTCAGGGAAAAGGTCGTATGAGCAAGTATCCTTATCGTAAACCTCCATCAGAGGAGCCTCAACCCTCATCTGCAGGATGCCGTTTTCAGTTTGCACATAGAACATTCCGGCAACCCTCTGCAGGGGTGTTTCATCAAGGTTCAGACGGTCTGCTTCCGAGAGTTTTCCCTTGCAGGAAAATACGACGAAAGCAACCGCCAGAGCGGTTGCCATCGCACGTATCGTATTTTTCCGAAGAAACATTCCTTACCTGGAGAGCCTTATGGAGGTGGTGGCCGTCATGCCGCTGCAGGAAACAGTGTAGGACTGGCCGTTCTGATATCCGTACATGAAGGCGTCCGCTGCTGAAGGAGCATAGTTGTTGCGGGCGATCTGACGGTCTGCCTCTTCGGCGAGAGACTCGTCTGCAGCCTTTGCCTTCCTGTAGAAGTCGCATGCTGCCCAGCGGGGAGCGTAACGGGTGATTTCGTCACCGCCGCAGGAAGTACCGGCCCAGAGGTTACCCATAATCATATAGGCCTTTCCGGCATATCCGTAGTTAAGATCTGCTGCAACCTTTGCGGCAGCGTAGGATTTTGCCTTCATGCCGTTCTTGTATGCAAATCCTGCAAGTTCGTAGTTGTACTGTGCAAGGGTTTCACCGGGTGCACAGGCGGCGATAGCCTCTTCAATATACTTGATTGCATCGTTCACATTGCCGCGGCTGGCGTGCAGCCTGTAAAGGAAGTAGGCCGATGATGCCGAAGGATCCAGGCTGTGCATCTTGGTGACGGCCTTCAGGTAAAGGTCGCTGCTGAAGCATTCGCCCCTGTTCATAAGCTTCACAATGTTGGTAACGAGGGCCACGTTGTTCGGATCTGAATTGTAACGGGGGGTGAAGATTGCAACCAGGTTGTCGCAGGTTGCAACGTTGCTGTCGGCGAAGATGGACTCGATGGTGGCCTTTGCCTCACCAACTGCCTCAGGGTCGTCGTCCGATGCCGCAAGGTAATCGACTGCGGTGGTGTAGATGTTCATCACTTCCTCCGCGCGGAGTTCGTTCTTGCGGTACAGGTCGATTGCCGACTGCAGGTAGTTCACGAGGATACCGCCCTTGGTTTCGCTGCCGGCCTGATTGACGATAGCGCCAAGTTCCTTATACATGTACTTGGGATCGCTGTTGCGGAAGTTGATGATGTACTGACCCTTATTATTAAGGATAGTGGACTTCATATCCACAACCACGCCGCCCTTCTTTCCGGTGGGGAAGTAGCGCAGGCGCTCGTCCTGGAGGGTAAGCAGCGAGTCGATCAGGGCCTCGCGGTGAGCGGCTTCCCTGGAACCGAGTTTCTTGATCTCACGGGCAAGCAGGGTAGAACCCTGGATGTAGAGGTTTGCCCATTTGTTTCGGGGGCAGATGGAGTATGCAATCCTCCACTGGGGAAGTGCATCGTCGTACTGCTTCTGCTTGAAGTTCGTCTGGTAGAAATCCATATACTTGAGGCATTCTGCGCTGGGCTCCTGTGCGGAAACCTTTACGCTGAAAACCATCATTGCCAGAGCGAAGAAAAATAGTGCAAACTTTTTCATATCGTTTCAGTTTTTATTGTCAAACTTAATCGTCCGAGGCATCATAATTCCAAAAAGCGTTCCAAACTATTCATAGTGCGGCTTCTGGAACCATATATCAAAGATATTGGCACCCAGGCTGAAGCCGAAATAACGCTCCCGTACCATGCCCGATCCGGCCACTCCCCTCTGCCCGGCCTGCAGGCCCACGGTGAGACCGTTGTACCAGCGGAATACCGGGAATGTTGCGCCGATTGTAATACCTATATCATTGACAGGCAGGTTGTTAACCGAATAATAGGACTTATCGTAATAAACGCCGGCCCTGTAGCTCACGCGGCGCATGTAGTAACGGATATCGTAGCGGTTGGGGGTATACTCCATACCCGCTTTAACAGAGAAACCTTTCCCTGCAGAAAAATTTTCATTCGAGAGCCCGGGAACGGCATCGAAGCCGGCGCGGGACCAGTCTGAAAGGCTGTAATCCACCTCGAAACGGTACTTGTCGGCAATCTGATAACCTATCCCGAAGCCCATCTCGCTGCCGAAGCGGGGCCCGGTGAGTTTAGACTCATCCTCCACCGGAGTTTCCGAAGAACCGGAGATAACCCTTGCGGTGGAATAGGTGACATAGCCGTTCATGGGTGTTCCCAGAAGGTATGTGGCACCAAGGGTGAGGACATCATTGCCGATGGGCTGGGCATACTGGAGGCCGCCCTTGAAGGTGTGGCCGCTTACCTGGAAAGTGTAGCTCTGGCTCTGCCCAAGAACATCCGAACTGGAATAAGTGTCCGTGGAACTGCGTTCAATACTACCGAAATTCAGTATATACTCCCCGCCAAGCGAGAGCCTGTTCCAAAGGGTAACCGCGGCACCGGCGAAAAACTGGTATATGCAGCCTTCTCCCATAACGGTGGATGTGCGGATACCGTTTTCAGCTATACCTGCGGCATCGGTAGTGTTCTTTGTTACGAACTTGTATCCAACGTCGCTGTACGGGGTTATACCAACCATGAAGGCCGAGTGCTTGTATATCGGGAATGATATAACGAAGTCGCTGATGTTGAACAGGTTGAAGCCGCTGCGGTACTGCCCGTCATTGAAAAGGGACGCGCGCCCGTCCAGGCCGAAATCCGCCATGAAGGAAAGGGAGTCGCGCGCCGTGATGGACGCAGGGTTCAGTATATTGATGAAACGGTTGTTCCTGCCGGCGATTCCAACCCCGCCCATACTGCGGTTGTATGCCGTTCCGCCCTGGTGCAGGATACCTGTACCATAGACGGAATAGGGCGAATAACCACTGTATGTTCCATTGTCCTGCGCGCTGGCGCCCAGAGCCGCAAAAAGCAGCCCGGCCACCGCGGCACAAGCTTTAATCAATACTCTTGACATATTCGTCAGCTATTAATGCCAACCCCATTAAAACGAGGTTACAAACTGCAAAGATGGAATTTTTCATCCGTTTTGCAAAATAATTCGCATCTCCGCCGGTAAATACGGCCACATTTTCAGGCGCGGTGGCCAGATATCCCTCAATCTCGAAGACGATACCGTTAACAACTCCGCTTTCAATGGATTCCACTTCCGAAAGGCCGATGAGGGGACAATCCTCCGGAGTGTTCACAAGCGGAAGGGAACGGGAATAGCGGTTAAGGGCCTTGAACCTTGTGCGGCAGCCAAGGGAGATGTTTCCGCCGCGGTAGTTGCCTTTTTCGTCGGTAAAATCAACGGTAAGCGTTGTGCCGAAATCCACGATTGTGCAGCCCTTGCCGCGGAAAAGATAGCGGGCGGCAAGGATGGATGCGGCCCTGTCAAAGGATATATAGGAAGGAAGCCCGTGCGATACAAGGAATTCCCTGTTACCAGGATCAAGGACCAGCAGATGGTTGCATTCGCGCTGGAGCGCCGCTCTGTCATCGGCCGATAATTCCACCACCGAGCATACGAGAAGCACCTGGGGTTTCTCCTTTGCGGTGAGCCCCAGGATGAAGTCCATGAATTTCTCCCCTTGGTAGCGGAATGTCTTACCAAGAGTCATTCTCTCCGACCAGGCGGCCTTCAGCGCGGTGTTTCCTATTTCGACAAGAAGATTTGACATAGCCTACAAAGTTACTGAAGTAACTTCAAATTTGCAAGCGCCTTAGCCAGGGAATCCACCCCGCGGGTTACTACACGCAGTTTTCCGTTGTCCTGATTGAACTTGAACTGCGATTGGAGGTTCACCCTGTCAAGAAGATTGGAGAACTGGCCACTCTTGTAATAGCCCGACATGGGATTGCCCACGAAGAACATTATCTGCATTCCGTTCTTTATGATAATCTTCTCAAAGCCCATGGATGCGCCAAGATTGCGGATTTTCACCACATCCAGAAGATTTGAAACTTCCTGGGGAAGCGCTCCGAAACGGTCTTCCAGCTGGCGGGCCATCCTGTCGATTTCCTTGTCAGATGTCATGGAATCCAGATTCTTGTAAATCCGGATTTTTTCAGCTGTCATGTCGATATACTCGTCCGGGATAAGGGCCTGCTGGTCTGTTTCAATCGTGCAGTCCTCGACAAAGGCTTCGCGAACCTGCTTTGTGGACAGCCCGGTTTCCACGCCCAGTTCTTCCATCGCCTCGGAAAGTATCTTCTGATATGTTTCAAAGCCCATATCGGTTATAAATCCGCTCTGTTCCGCTCCAAGAAGATTCCCGGCGCCGCGGATATCCAGATCCTGCATGGCGATGTTGAATCCGCTGCCAAGGTCCGAGAATTCCTCGATAGCCTTGAGCCGGCGGCGGGCATCGTCGGTAATGGAAATGAGCGGAGGAACTATCAGGTAGCAGAAAGCTTTCTTGTTGGACC
>JAEEGK010029449.1_pt1 | contig 10947 bp, 13 predicted proteins | sample 8958771 | NCBI WGS metagenome assembly JAEEGK01 (sample SAMN16246547, study PRJNA631951) | gut metagenome | biome: gut microbiome; feature: rumen; material: SC-attached | host: Bos | place: Iran: Karaj | collected 2018-10 | reverse complement strand
AACTTAAGAGAGATATTTTCAAAGCTATTCAAAAGACATAAACACAGATATGTTATAATGTATGATGATAGAGAAGACTTCGATGAAGGAAGACATACCTTTAGGGTGACACTCTGTGAGGAATGCGGAAAAATTAAAAGCATAGAGCAAATCGCTTAATATCTGGCCTCATCCTCTAACAGGCTAGGAGGTCTGCCTCTCAAGCAGAGAATGGGGGTTCGAGTCCCCCTGAGGCTACAGACATGGCGCATTCGTCTATCGGTAGGACACCACACTTTCGATGTGAGAAGAGGGGTTCGACTCCCCTATGCGCTACAGTGGGAACATACAGCAAGTAATTATTTATAAAATTAGTTACTAGATTTGGGTTTTAGATAAACGATTTTTTATTGTTCCCTTTATATTGGGGTTTAGTATAACGGTAGTACGCAAGATTCTGGTCCTTGGTCTGTGGGGGTTCGATTCCCTCAATCCCAACATGGAGCTTATTAGTCCCTGAAGAAATTCAAACTATGTAAGCCTTGTCGGAGAGCAAGTCTTTCGAGATATGTCATTTGATGCAGATTACCCAAGGCATGTGAGAATGATATAACAACCATAGAGGGTACTTTGGTTTGTTTGCTTGATTTGAAACTACTCTCCTTGTTTTTGACAACATATAGAATATGAGTATAGAGAAAAGTTTCGATGGTGCTTTCAAACGAATGAGAGACCGCAATTGGGAGAAGATATATGTGTTGGTAGATATACACGACACTATATTGAAAGCTTGTTACAATGACGAGGAAACGCATCAGTGGTTTCCATATGCTAAAGAGGCTTTGGACATCATGAGTCATGCGCAGCAAATATCGCTCATTCTCTGGACATCAACCTATGATGACATCATCGCTGACTATCTCAAGCACTTTAAGGAGAATGGCATCACATTCGACATGGTGAACATAAACCATGAGACAAAGAACACAGATTTGTCTTGCTTCGATGAAAAGACCTATTTCAATGTGGGCATCGATGACAAGTTTGGTTTTGATGCAGAAACAGATTGGGAAATATTGTATAACTACCTTGTTGAAGGTATAAGACTTGGGAAATTCAAGTAAGATGACGAGTAGCGATTTTGAAATATTAAATACGAGAATTCATAGCATACTGACAGAAATTGATTTGCATGAGGACAAAATTGTAGAACTTAAACATGAGCTGAAAGAGCTTAATAGTTTCGTCAGTTGCTCAAAATAAAGCTATATGGAACTAGTTACGAAAGAACACTTGAATAGTAAATGTTTCTTAGGTGTAAACTACTTTAAGAGTGACATTCCAATATGGGAAGAGTTTGCATTAGGTCTTTATACTACTGGAGGTATTGCTCTTAACAATCCATTCAGAGGTATGAGAGCAATGTTCTGTCATACGGAAGACAAGTCACTTTCAAAGGTGATTTGTATCGTCAAACCCAACCCAAACGAAATGAGGGCATTTCATTTGTTTGAAAAAAGGTTTAAGATTGATGAAGAGAAAGGACGTATTAAGAACCTTAACATAACGAGATACAAGAGAGAAAATAAAGATGTATTTGTAATTGAATATAAAGATAAATAAAGATATGTATTATTACGATTATTATTATAGTGGATAAAGTTTGATGGAGCAGTCTCGCACTTTCCATCAATAAGCTTCGGAAGGCAGCAACGATGGTGGTGTTGTGCCAGACTGTAAATCTGGTCCCACAGGGTAAACATTGGGGGTTCGAATCCCTCCCTTCCGACAACATATATAAACTGTGGAGTTCCAGAGTGGTCAAATGGGGGGGTCTGTAAAACCTCTGCTTCGGCTTCGTAGGTTCAAATCCTACCTCCACAACTTTTTAATCGTAAAAACAATTAATATTATGCCACCATATACATTTCAAGAATTGAGGGATAGGCTGAAACATGAAATCGAGAAGTATGGAAAGATATTCATTGCATTCGACTTTGATAACACCATATTCGATTATCACAACCAAGGAAAGGATTATAGCGAAATAATCTCTCTCCTTAAGAAATGCTCAGACCAAGGACATACCCTTATATTATTCACATCGAATGATGATAAGGAGAGACTTGAGTTCATGATGCTTTATTGCAAGCATTTCGGAATAAAGGTCAAGTATGTGAATGAAAATCCAGAGGTTGAGGCATTGAAAAATTGCAAGAAACCTTACTATAACATCTTGTTAGATGATAGAGGTGGCTTGTTGGAATCATACCAAATCCTATCAAGTGTAATTGGTGAAAAGGAATAATCAGGGTGTACGTCAATAGGTAGACGACTGGCTTTGGAGACCAGCTGTTCTTGGTTCGAGTCCAAGTTCCCTGACAAAAATCATTCGAGGTTCTAGAAATCTGTAGGATAGATGACATATTGCCTATGGAGTATACTAGAGATTGGAGTCGTACTATCTGAATGTCATGTAGGAAGGGTGCGTAGACGTAGGTGGTCTGCTGAAAAAGGGTGACGTGTAGAATGATTTTTATATATCTAGGTGTAGTTCAGTAGGTAGAATACGGCATTTGGGATGCTGGGGTCGGCGGTTCGAGTCCGTTCATCTAGACAAAAAGCGAGTGATAACCCAGCCAAGGTTCTACAAAATTGGGGTAGTGGTACTGTAGAAAATGGTGGTTCGACTCCACCTCACTCGACAAAGGAATCTTGCAGCAGTAGGTAAGACATCAGGCATGTAGCTCAATGGTTAGAGCCTTGGATTTTACCAAGAGATTAGGGTTCGACTCCCTACGTATCTTTGTTTAAAAGGATTCCGATTTTTAACATGGTGGTTGTAGCTCAGTTGGTAGAGTACCAGATTGTGGCTCTGAGGGTCATGGGTTCGAATCCCATCTTCCACCCAAAAAAAAGTTCTTTGAAAATTTGGAATTTAATATTTTTTTATATATCTTTGCAAAGTATTTCATAGGCAACTTGAAAAAATACAAGGAAACATACAGCAACTATTAAAGGTATAGCATTAAACTGATAATTTAAGGGTCGTTGGTTCGAGTCCAACCCTCCCCACAAAATCAAATAACTTGGGGAGGTAGCTAAGATGGATAGAATGTTTCCGATTATCGAGGCGTAGCTCAGTAGGTAGAGCACGTGGTTTGGGACCATGAGGTCGCAGGTTCGAGCCCTGTCACCTCGACAAAAATTTGGTGTGTCAGTAAGTAGTAATGCGCAAGGTCTTTAAATGAAACGAGAGAGTCGTTAATCCTTCATGGAAGATACCTATCGGCAACGTGGGTTGAATTCCCACCACACCAACTACAAGGATGCTCACAGCAATGGTAACTTTTGTTACTACGTTGGTTCGAATCCAACATTTTCCGCCAGAAATTGGAAAATTCGCTTAGTGGTTTAGCAAACAAATTAAGCATCCGTTTTTTATAATAATGTTATGGCTGAGTATAAGAAAATCACAAAGGAAGACATAGATTTTCCAAAGTATTGTCTCTTCTTCATCAGAAAGATACAAGAGGCAATCGACAAGTCAAAGAGTGATTTGAGTTATGTGGAGTTTTTAAAGGTTGAGGTTGAAACAACCTACCCATATTGCTCTGAGGCATTCGATTTGATTGCAAAGACATTTACTAGGAAGGGTCTTGAAATGAGGACACCAACCTATAAAATGAACAAAGTGGATGGAATACCACACTACCTATATAATTGGGGTGTGAGAAAGGAAGTCGATTACGATGACCTTCCTTTTGGGTGTTATGATGATTGGTAAACAAGTTTTATTGTTGTCATATATTGGGAACTTACAGCAAGGTAATTTCGGTTAATTTTTTATTTGTCCAAAAATGAAAATAGATAGTTCGAGCCTATCAAAGTTATAGTTCCCTTTCTTTGTTGAATAATATTTTTAAAATAACAAATTATAAAAAAAGGTTATGAAGAAAATTCTTTTAATGTTGGCACTGTTTAGTGCCGTAGTGAATGGTGCAAATGCACAGATTGCAACTGAAAACAGCAACGCTCTCGATAATTTGAGTATTGGTGTTACAGCAGGAGTTTCTACTCCGCTTGACTTTAATTCAGTTTTCCCACTCAACACAAACGTGGGTTTGAAGGTTGGTAAGGAGTTCACACCTGCTTTCGGCTTAGAGCTTGAGGGTATTGCATTCCTTAATGACAATCATTTTAACGACATTAAGACTGCTGTAAAGGCAACAAACGTTGGTCTTAGCGGTGTGTTTAATTTGTCAAACATCTTTGGTGGCTATCAAGGTACTCCACGTGTATTTGAGCTTAAGACTGTAACTGGTCTTGGTTGGATGCATGCATGGGACACACCAAACAACTTCTTGACAGCAAAGACTGGTCTTGACCTTGCTTTCAATCTTGGTAAGAAGAGAGCACATTCAATCGTCATTACGCCAGCCGTGTATTGGAATCTTAACAAGTTCGGTGACATCCACTTCGACAAGCGTGGTTCACAGTTAGCTGTTAATATTTCGTACATCTATCACTTCAAGACAAGTAATGGCACACATCACTTCAAGACATACGATGTTGGCGCAATGATTAGCGAGATTGACCGCTTGAATGGCGCATTATCAGAGTGTGAGAGTCGTGAGCCAAAGGTAATCGAGAAGATTGTTGAGGTTCCAGCACAAGCTGAAACTGCAATCGTTGCTACTGCTAATGGTGAGAAGTGGGTTGTAGCATTCGCAAATGCAAGTTCAGAGATTACTCCTGAGGGCGCATTTGTTCTCAATCAGATTGGTAATGATGCAATCGTAGACGTTGTAGCAACTGCTTCACCTATTGGTACAGAGGCATTCAATCAGAAACTTTCTGAGGAGCGTGCAAAGGCTGTAGCTGATTTCTTGACAAATCGTGGTGTTAAGGTTAACAGTGCGGTTGGTAAGGGAATAGACCCAGTTAGTGGTAGAACTGCTGTGGTTACAATGGCACAGTAACAAGCCTTATTAGGAGAATAAGACAAACTGCTTTGGCGGTTAATGCATAAAAACCGCAAGTTTGTCAGTCATCAAAACTGTCTACATTCTCCTTTTCTTCAGATGACTAGATAAACGGTTGCTGCGAATGGTAAACAGCTCACGGACTAATACCAAACCAGATGTTGTAATTTATTGTGTGTTTTTTTTGGTTCATAAGATTAACAAGATATTTTTGTACAACATCACAAAGTTAGTCCACTTATGCGAGTGTAACTCAATTGGTTAGAGCGTCAGATTTCCAATCTGAAAGTTGGGGGTTCGAGTCCCCTCACTCGCTCCATAAAATGTAGGTGTATATCAATTGGTAGATAGTCACATTGCCAATGTGAAGGCTGGGAGTTCGAACCTCCTCATCTACTCAAATTGCGAGTATAGCTCAATTGGTTAGAGCATCTGCCTGCCAGACAGAGGGTTGTGGGTTCGAGTCCCATTATTCGCTCCAAATAGTTAAACTAGAGAGTTGCTCCATGTCGTGTTAGTGTAAATGGCAAGCACAGCGCAAACAAGGCGACCCCAGCTTGGTACCAGCATATGCATAAAGGGGTGTTTAAGTACAAACGTTGGTTCGAATCCAGCACACGGCTCTATGAAACTGAAAACTGACAATATGGAAAAATGTATGCGTTGTGGGCATGAACTAATTATCGGAGGTAATTTCATGCTCAGTGACTTCAACGGAGAGGATTTAGCTGAAGATGATGACGCAATGGTAACAAATGCTCATTGTCCACACTGCGGAGCTAGTTATGAGATATATGATACTCCTGAATCTGAAAAGAAGAATTATCCATATTGGAGTAACTAGCGGTGTATCCCCTCTGCCTTATACGCTGTTGAAAGGGTAATTGGTCACATGTGGGTTCAAGCCCCACCATCGCCACAAGTATTCATGGTATTTATTACAAGGAAACATCCAGCAAATACAGAGTTGTTATTAGAAATTGCTACCGAAACGGTATGTGGGTTCGACTCCCACACGTCTATCTTAACGAGGGCGTTGGTGAAATTGGTATACACGGCTATTGTAGAACAAAATGTTTCCGAATTTGCGCTTATGGAGTAATTGGTAGCCTCGTATGTCTTAGGAACATATGCTGAAATATGCGTGTCAGTTCGAGTCTGACTAGGCGCACACAAAATTCTAAATAAATCTTAAAAAATTTGGTTATATCAGATTTTTTTCGTATCTTTGCACAGAAATTAGTAATAAACGTTATGGGAAGAATACTTTTTATATTGTTTGTGGCTTTTGTGATGGTGGTTGTAATCATGTTGATTAACAACTATCTCAACAAGAGGAATGGAAATAGAATGTCAAAGGAAGAGAAGAGAAAGTCTTTCAACGATGACATCGAGGCAGTAGCCAAGGAAATTAAAATGAGAAGAGAAGCATGACTTGGTATATAATATTAGGTACATTCACTCTCGTTATAGTAGTATCTATGATTCTATTTATACGTGAGATTAAGAAAGCACCATTAGTTCCAGAGACAGAACCATTTTTGAAAGGTGATGCAGCTCCAACTGGAGAAGAGTATTTCAGATATTTCAATACGTTCTGTAAGAATTGCAAGTTTTTCGATAAAACTGCAACATGTTTGCATGAAGATAACTTTGGTCTCATTGACGAGCACAAATCGAGGATTTGTAAGAAGAGGTGCTTTTTTGAGCCAAACTAAAGGAATGGTGGGGTAGCTCAGTTGGATAGAGCAACTGCCTTCTAAGCAGTAGGTCGAGGGTTCGAGTCCCTCCCTCATCACGAATGCGGTTCGAGTCCGCTTCAGTGACCGAGATTAGGTAAATTCAACAAAGCAGTGTTCGATTCTTGCTTATCTCCACACTATGAGTTTCCAATGTTAACTCGTGGGGATTATGGTTAAGTTGAGGTCAAAAATATGTATCTAGGATGCCCAGTTGCGCCTAGCTGCATCAGTAGGAACGTACAGCAACATTTACTTATTTAAAAGCATTGTATTAGATTCGTAAATGAGGATAAGAGAAGCACTAAATCATAATTGCGAGGCACTTATCCATGCTCTTCGGAGCGAATGTCTAGTCACGACAGTAAATTGACCGTTCCTTTTTTCTTTTGTCGCAATTGACACAAAATATAGTGGAAGCGTACAGCATGTACTTAATCATCTTGTTACTAACGATTGCTGATTTTAGAGGTTTCCAATTAAACACTTGCAAGGGCAACCAGTAAGCGTACCTCTCTAAACTTTAATCACACTAGGCAAAGGGTTGAGGTAACGTATTACTCTTGTGAAGATAGTAGCAAAGGCATGTGAGTGTAGGATAGGCGAGAGACGTTGAAGCATCTTCGCAAGGAGTTGTGGAGTCAACCTTGAAATATCGCCCTCATCGTAATAGCTGAATCTCCAACTAGAATAAACCTACGCTTCCTTCATGCACCCATAGCTCAATGGATTAGAGCACTTGTCTACGAAGCAGGGGGTTGTAGGTTCGAGTCCTACTGGGTGTACACACTTTTTTTTTAAGGAGAATGTTATGGTTATAGAAATAAATGAGAATCTTATTCTCACTGTATTTGAAAAATGCCTCATTGTAAAAGATGGCAAACTATTCAACACTAGTACCAATGAGTTTGAAGCCATTGAAGGTGATAAGGTACGATTCTGTTTCGTCAATGATTGTGGAATTGATTGTTGGATTTGTGGTACAGTAGATGGATATACTTGCAACCGAAGAATCCAACTGAAAGGTGTACGTGAGTTATATGCAACTAAGCAAGGGAGTAAGAAAACCATAGAGCATCTTTCAAAAATCACAGACAGCGATTATGATGATGAAGATGATGGATATGAGGCAGTAAATGCTTATGATGCAATGATGAAAGCTGAGTGGGAAGCTGCCTTAAGCGAATAAATGAAAAAAAAGTTCTCAAAAAATTTGGAATTCTCAAATATTATCTATATCTTTGCATTGTGATAAGGTAATAATGAAGTAAGAAATTAAGAAAATACAAAAAAAATTCGTCAAAAACGAAACTTTTTGAATTTAAATATATAATTATAGAAAAAAATCAATACATTTTATATTATGATTACAGTAGTTAAAAATATCGTCAAAGCAAATGCTAGTTCATTTACATCAAGTAAGTGGAATGATGCCGTTGTATCTAATTTTGATACAGGGGTTAGGCAACAGCTATGCGGTTATACTGAGATATAAGATGTAAGATATTAGGCACTTACTTCACTATATATTTCCCAAGCTGTTGATGAACTCCAAAAAAGTAATCAGCAGCTTTTTTTGTGTGCTTAACTTTTCTTAACTCAGAAAATTTGGATAATAAAAAAATTTTTAGTATCTTTGCAAAAAATTGTGTTCGGAATGAAAGTAGCAGTATGTATAGAGAGGTTTGAGGGACACGGAACAACATTTAGAGAGGGGGAGACATACCTTGCTAATATGGTGAATCCGCACTATTGGATAGTAGATTCGGTAGGTATCAAGTCAGATGACTTCATGCTTCATTTCGAGGTCGTAGAGGAGCTTGTAGAGAACAAGACTAGTGGCAGCACAGTTGAGGTAAATAAGAAGTTTGTAGAGGAAGAGAAGGACTTCAAGGAGTTTCTTAGGAACTTCGGTTTCAAGGATGAAGACGCAGAAGAGAAAGAAGAAAAAGAGTCAATACTCGATAAAATAAGGGATTACATATTTGCGTAATCCATATGGGGCTGTAGCTCAGGTGGTAGAGCAGTAGACTGAAAATCTATGTGTCGGTGGTTCAACTCCACCCAGCCCCACGAAGCCAACTTCATACAGATAATCAATCCCACTACGTAGTGCTCTAGAGAATATGGGAGATAAAACTGTTTGGACAAACACTACTAAGGTTGGCTTAATTTGGTCTATTCGTTCATCGGTTAGGATATGGCACTGTCTATGCTAGGAGAAGGGTTCGATTCCCTTATAGACCGCAAAAAAGAAAAATAAAAAAGTTAGTTCAAATACTTGAAATAATCAGAAACTTTCTTATATTTATAATAAAGGAAGTTCGAATATGAAAGTAAATTGGATTAATGAAAAAGAAACTCTTGAGAAACTTATAAAGGAGGGAGTATCATATGAGCGCATTGGAAGACATTATGAAGTGTCTGGAAATGCTGTTAAGAAAGCAGCTAAAAAATTAGGTATTGAGCTTGAGCAAAAGCGAGAAATAAACCCTAACGAACATTTTAATAAAGGTGTTAAAAATAAAGAAAAGTGGGGATATGATAAATGCCCTAGATGTGGCGGTTTAAAACGTTCTGAATCTGAATTATGTTCTAAATGTAGAAACTCAGAAAAAAGGAACAGTATTAAAAAAAGAACTCTTGGCTCATACGTAGATGGAAAAAAATATCTTACTTCTAAATGTGGTGATATTAGAAAAGATGCAAGAAGAACTATAGAAGAGAGTAAAAAGGAAAAAGTTTGTGCATATTGTCATAATCATGAATTTGATGATATATTAGAAGTACATCATTTAAAAGGTATTCTTGAATTTGATAGAAATGCAACTATTGAAGAGATAAATAATGAAAACAATTTAGTTTGGTTATGCCCAAATCACCATAAAATGTTAGAAATGGGTTTAATAAAACTTGAATAGCCTCTGGGGATGCTAGGTGTGTCCGTCACTCTGTCACAGTGTTCAACCAGGTGGGTTCGAATCCCATAGGGGCTGCAAAGTTGGAACTATACAAAGATAATAGGAAGTTAATTAGATAGGTCTCGCAAACCTATTATTCGTGGGAAGTCGTTGTATTTGATGTTAACTTATTAATCCCTTGAACGGTCAAAACAGGATGGGTTTATCTGAGTATTACTTGCAAGAGTTTCAACTTTATATGTGGGAGTAGCTGAGAGGTTTAGCGGTAGGTTGAAGCCCTACGACAACGGTGGTTCGATTCCATCTTCTCACACAACTTAGGAGGTTAGCTCAGTTGGTTTAGAGCGATAGTCTTACAAACTATAGGTCATCGGTTCGATCCCGTTACCTCCTACAACATTGGGCGGTAGCTCAGCAGGTTAGAGCAGCTGACTGTTAATCAGCAGGTCGTGGGTTCGAATCCCACCCGCCCAGCAAAAAAAAGTTCTTTGAAAATTTGGAAATTAAGATTTTTTTATATATCTTTGCATTAGTTAAATAATTTATTAAAATAATTAAGTTATGAATAATAAACAACCGATTAAAAAGAAAAAGTTTCTCTCAGAACAACAAAAGCAAGAGAGAAAGCAAAGAGAAAGAATCGAGAGACAGAAAGAAATCCTTAAGAATCGAAGTGAAGGACTGAAAGAGTGGACTAAGAAACACGGCTCTGCTGAAATGATTCTCGACATAGTAATGAACGCTCTAGACTACGTTCCGAAAGCGGAAAAGGAGGTAATAGTTAAGTTCCTAAGAATGCCTATCCTAGAGTTCAACCACAACTACACCGATTATCTCGCTTACGAAAACGACATTGATGATATGGATGCTGTATTTGAAATGCTACGAGAGATACACGATGTTTCAGCACAAGAGGTAGGTTTAGAATCCTATAAGGAGTATAGTGACAATCTTTATAGGGAGTTTAAGAAAGAACGAGCCAAAAGGAGAAGGAAAGTAAAGGAAGAGGAAGTTGAGGCTTACGTGTTTGAGGCTTCAGATGAAGTTAAGGACGATGATTTGCCCTTCTAAACTAACAAAAAGCGGGGGTTTAAGATGCCTCCGCTAACTAACAAACAAATAAAATTTGACAATTATGTATAAGGAAATAGTTCTTAATTTATGTAGGTCGATTGAATTATACGACAAATCAGATAGAGAGAAGATACTAGATGCTCTTAAGAAAATAGTTGATGGATATTACGACGGAACGTTTTATAACTGTAACTATCACGTCGAAATGAATCCCAAAGAGCACGACGCAAAACTAACCATAGATGCTAT
>JAEEGK010029448.1_pt1 | contig 10947 bp, 9 predicted proteins | sample 8958771 | NCBI WGS metagenome assembly JAEEGK01 (sample SAMN16246547, study PRJNA631951) | gut metagenome | biome: gut microbiome; feature: rumen; material: SC-attached | host: Bos | place: Iran: Karaj | collected 2018-10 | reverse complement strand
GAACAATAGAGGAACGATTGAAGAACAGGGCTATTTACAACCTTTCCTTCGGTTGCATTAGAGACGATTGTAGGCTATCTCCTTCATTCCACAGGAGAGGCGGCGGCCGTCGGAGGTGGTGAGCAGCAGGCGGCCGTGAGGGTCGACACCAGTGATGGTGGCGGTGATTTCCTCTTCATTATATTTATATCGCGCAGGAACGCCGAGGTTCAGCAGGCGGTCGAGGTATTCCTCTTCGGGGTCACGGCCAGCCTTGAGGACGTTATATCGCACCTCGATGCACTGCAGCAGCAGCTGCAAAAGGGGCTCAAGGTCGTAGCGATCGCCTGTCAACAGGCTCAACGACGTGGGGTTGGGCACCCAGTCGGGGAACTTACATTGGTTGACGTTTAGACCTATGCCGCATACAGCGGAAGCAATGCCGTTGCCAACAAGACGGGTACTGACAAGCGTGCCGCAGATCTTCTTTCCGTCAACGTAGATGTCATTGGGCCACTTAATTTTAGTGTTTAGCGTTAAGTGTTTAGTGTTTAGTGCATCGACTATTGCCAGCGAGAGGGCCTGCGTAAGCTTGAATTGGCGGTCGGCGGGGAGGAACGTGGGATGCAGAACGAGGCTGAAGGTGAGGTTCTCGCCGCGAGCCGATTCCCAATGGTTGCCTCTCTGCCCTATGCCAGCCGTCTGCTCCAACGCCCAATAGCAAGTGAAGTCCTCGACCTGCGCGAGGTCGAGGGCTTCACAATATTTGTTTGTCGACTCCAACGAGTCGAAACGGATAATAGTCATGCCAGTCGTTATAGTTTAACCAGTTATACAGGTTCGACCAGCTAAACTAAATGCTCATAATTTCTTTCTCCTTGGCGGCATAGATTTTGTCGCACTCGGCAATGTTCTTGTCGGTGATGTCCTGCAGCTCTTTTTCCACCTGCTTCACTTCGTCTTCGGGCACCGATTTGTCCTTGAGTTTCTTCACTTCGTCCATCACCTTGCGGCGCACGTTGCGGACGTTGACCTTGGCATTCTCAATCTCCGTTTTGGCGGCCTTGCAGAGCTCTTTGCGGCGTTCCTCGGTCAGCGGGGGGACGATGATGCGGAGGATGTCGCCCTCATGACGGGGGGTGAAGCCGAGGTTGGCGTCGAGGATGGCCTTGTTGATGGCGCCTACGAGGGTCTTCTCCCACGGCTGGATGACAATGCTGCGGGCGTCGGGGGTGTTGATGTTGGCCACCTGGCTGATGTCTGTCATGGTGCCGTAGTAGTCCACCTTCACGCCGTCGAGCATGCCGGGGTTGGCTTTGCCGGCGCGGATTTTGGTCAACTCCTTCTCCAGGAAGTTGATGGAACTCTTCATGCTGTTTTTGGCCTCGTCGAGGCAGGCTTTCGATAAATCGTTCATGGTACTATTTTTTTTATGTTATTTACTTATCAGGGTGCCGATTTCGTCTCCTTCTACCACCTTCAGCAGGTTGCCCGGACGGTTCATGTCGAAGACGTAGATGGGCAGGTTGTTGTCCTCGGCGAGGGCAAAGGCGGTGAGGTCCATGATTTTCAGCTTCTTTTCCAGCGCCTCGCTGTAGGTGAGGGTCTGGTATTTGGTGGCCGTGGGGTCTTTCTCGGGGTCGGCGGTGTAGACGCCGTCCACGCGCGTCCCTTTCAGTATGACATCGGCCATGATTTCGATGGCGCGGAGGGTCGAGGCGGTGTCGGTGGTGAAGAAGGGGTTGCCTGTGCCGCCGCCAATGATGACCACCTTGCCGGCCTGCATGGCCTCGACGGCGCGTCGACGGCTCATCTCCTTGCAGATAGGCTCGATGGCGAGGCCGCTGAGCAACTCGGTCTTGATGCCTTGCTTCTCCAGCTCGGCCTGCAGGGCCATGCTGTTGATAAGAGTGGCCATCATCCCCATATAGTCGCCCTGCACACGGTCCATACCCTTGGCGGCGCCGCTGAGGCCGCGGAAGATGTTGCCGCCGCCGATGACGATGGCTACCTCGCAACCTTTCTCCACCGCTCCTTTGATGTCGGCGGCATATTGGGTCAACATGTCGGGGCTGATGCCGTAGCTCTGGCTCCCCATCAACGATTCTCCGCTCAGTTTGAGCAATATTCTTCTGTATTTCATAATCCTAACGTGTTGCTGTTTAGTGTCTTGCTTGATTATCCAATCTGAATTGAAACAACAAAAATAGGTATTTTCATCCTATTTTGCAAATAAAAAATAAATATTTTCGCTTTATCATCACCCTATCAACTCCTACCACGGTAGGAGATGGGTAGGAGATGGTTAGGACATGGTTAGGAGTTGGGAAAGAGTTGGTGGCTACTTGGTGCTGATTTACAGGTAGGTATGATTCGTCCTCCAAGGTGTGTTCTACTATCCTGCAATGGAAAGCGTGGCAATGCTGATTTTCAGGTTGTTGACTTTGGAAAGCGCCTCGCAGCAACTGACGAGGGTGGCGCCGGTAGTGAGGACGTCGTCGACCAACAATATATGTTTCCCGACGAGGTCGTCGGGTCGTCGGAGGCTGAAGGCGTCCTTGACGTTTTCCTCGCGGTCGGTCGAGGCCTGGAGGCTTTGCTGGTCGGTGTAGCGGTGGCGCACCAGGGTGCGTGTGTTGATGGGGCGGTTCATTATCTGAGAGATACCGCGACAGAGGAGTTCGCTCTGGTTGTAGCCACGTTGCAGGCGGCGGCGCCAGTGCAAGGGGACTGGCACCAGAAGGTCGATGTCGTCGAAACGGCCCGACTGAAGCAGCTCCAATCCCATCTGACGGCCCATGAAAACACACAAGTCACTGTTGCCGTGGAACTTCATGGAATGAATGACTTGTTGCACGGTGTTGCCTTGCCGGAATACGAAAATGGAGGTGGCTTTATGCAACGGGATGCGGCCGGTGAGCAGGCGCTCGGTGCGGTTGTCGTCGTGGGCGGTGTAGAGGGTGGCGGTGAGATTGGACAAACAGTTGATACAGATTTGGTTCTCGCCAGCCATCAGCACATCGCCGCAGCAGGCACAGGTGCTGGGAAAAAGGGTTTGGATGAGGTTGTGGAAAAAGGCGTTCATGGCTGCTCAGGGTAAGAAGAGGCAGCTGTCGCCATAGCTGAGGAAACGGAACTGGTGGTCGAGGGCGTAGCGGTAGCACTCGTGCCAGCGGTCGCCGATGAGGGCGGAGACCAGGAGCAGCAGCGTGCTCTTGGGCTGGTGGAAGTTGGTTACCAATCCGTTGATGACTCGGTACTGATAGCCGGGGGCTATCATGAGTTGTGTGGCACCGTCGAGACGGTCGGTGTCACGTTTTTGCATCCATTGGAGGATGTTGCTATAGGCATCGGCATAGACAAGGCCATGGGTGTCAATCTCGTAGGGGTCCCACTGGCGGACGTGCATGTGGTCGAGGTCGGGATTGGCGTCGAGTTGGACGCCGAACCAGTAGAGGCTCTCGAGGGTGCGCACGGTGGTGGTGCCCACGGCGATGAGTGGACGACCCTGGTGGGCGATGAGGCGGCGCAGATTGTCGGCGGTGACATGCACCGGCTCGACGTGCATCTCGTGCTCGCCGATGGTGGGGGTGGAGACTGGCTTGAAGGTGCCGGCACCGACATGCAGGGTGATGTATTCGGTGTCGATACTATTGTCTTTCAGTGATTTGAATACTTCTGGTGTAAAGTGGAGACCTGCCGTTGGGGCGGCCACAGAGCCGTCGTGGTGAGCATAGACGGTCTGGTAGCGGGTGGCGTCGCTGGCCTCGGCTTCGCGGTGGAGGTAGGGTGGCAGGGGGATGACGCCGGCGGCCTCGATGACCTCGGCGAAGCTCTGTCCGCCGGTCCACTCAAAGTCGACAATCCAGGCGTTGCCTACGGCCTCGCGGCGGGTGGCCGTGAGCGTGGACTCGGCGGCGCCGAGACTTACTGTCAACGACAGGGAACCGCATTTCCACTTCTTGTTGTTACCGATGAAGCATGTCCAAGTGCAACGCTCGCGCTGCTCAAAGGCTTGGACGGCAGGCATGTTGTGGGGTTCGAGGCAGAAGACCTCGATGACGGCACCGGTCTCTTTATGGAAGAAGAGGCGCGCGTGGATGACCTTGGTGTCGTTGAAACAGAGCAGGGTGTCGCTCGGCAGCAACGAGGGAAGGTCGTAGAAATGATGTTCAGAGATGTTATTCCCTTTGAGATAGAGCAGCTTGGAGTGGTCGCGCTGTTCCATGGGGAACTTGGCGATGCGCTCGTCGGGCAGGGGATAGTCGTAGTCGTCGATGCGGATGTTCTTCAGCTCACTCAGCATGTTTCTTTTGCGTGATGGCGGAAAGGATGATATACCACAAAATGATGAGCGAGATGGCGTACCACTGGCGGCTGGCGGCGATGATGACAGCACAACCGATAAGGAAGATGTATTGCACGGCGTTGGTCTTCCAACTCATGTCCTTGAAATTGACCTTCAACGAGAACATGGGCATCTCGGAAACCATCAGGATATCGGTGACGAGGGAGACAACGATGACTGCCACAAGGAAGAGGCTGTTCTCCACAAGCGGATTCCACCCACCGCTGCCCTCGACCCAGCATTGCGGATGCGGACAATCGGGAGCCAAGAAGAGTGCCACGCCTACCCAGATCAATGCATTGGAAGGCACTGGAAGACCAAGGAAAGAGTGGCTCTGGCGCGTGTCGAGGTTGAACTTTGCCAGACGGTAGGCGGCGAAAAGCGGCACCAGCAGGGCTACAAGGACGGCAAGAACCTTACCCCATGCGGGCCAGTTGCCACTACCTTCCCTCAGAATGGCAAGCAGGATGAGTCCCGGAGCCACGCCGCTGGTCACCACGTCTGCCAGCGAGTCGAGTTCCTTGCCCAGCGGCGAGGCCACTCCCAACAGGCGGGCGGCCATACCGTCGAAGAAATCGAGGAAGATACCGAGGCAAATAAAAAAAGCCGCCCCCTGGAGGTCTCCAGTGGCGGCATAGTAGGCGGCGACGACTCCGCAGAGCAGGTTGCCGAGGGTGATAAGGTTGGGAATCTGGCGTTTGATCATCGCTTACCAGAGCTTGATGATGAGACGGAACTCCTCGTCGTCCCAGTACTCGCGGAACTCAGTGTCGACGGCGGCTTTGCGCTTGTAGTCGTACTTGTCGTCGATGGCGGCCTTGAGGTTCTTGAGGCAGTTGGTCTTGTCGCCGAGGCGGGCGTAGCAGACTGCGCGGAGGTAGTTGACGTCGGCGTTCTGGTCAAGGCAGCAGTTGAGGGTGCGGATGGCGGTGCCGGTCTCGTCGTTCATCAGCTGGGCAAAGGCCAAGTTGTAGGTGCAGGTGTTGCCTTTGAGGGTCTTCTGGGCCTCGGTGTAGTTGCCGCGCTTGAGGTTGAGGATGGGGATGTTGACATCGGCGTCGGAACTACCCTGACGTTTGGCTTCTTCGAAGTAGTATTTGGCCAATGCGTAGTCCTTTTTGGCGAGGAAGAGCAGGCCGGTGTTGTTGAGCACGTCGGGATTGTGGGGGTTGAGGTCGCGGGCCACATTGAGGTAGCGCTCAGCCTCGTCGATGGAGTCGAGATAGAAGGCCACGGCACCGGCGTTGTTCCAAGCGGCCCATTCTTGCGGGTGGTTCTCGGTGGCCCATTTGTAGTATTTCAGCTTGGTGTCGTAGTTGTAGTTGATATAAGCGGCATACATCAGTTCGTCGAACGAGAGTTTGGCGGGATTGAGGGAAGCCAGTTTGGCCAGCTCGGGGTCGGTTTTGCGGGCTTCGCTGTAGTAGAGGGCAATCTGGGCACGGCGCAGGTTGGGGAAGATTTCATCTTTCAGTTCGTCGTAGGTCTCGGCCATGTTGCGAATCATCTGCTCGCGTTTCAGTACATTCTGCTGGGTCTCAACGATGTTGATGATAGCATGTTTGTCTTGGATGTCAGAGGCCTCGACCATCACCACGAAGTGCACCCAGTCTTCGCCGGCGGCACGGTTGGTGATGATGAGTTTCTTGAGTTGCTGGTATTTGTAGTATTCCACATCCTGGGGTTTCACTTTGGCACGGCGAGCCATGACGGTGAGCACCTCGTCGAGGATCTTGTTGAGTTGGGCGGTGGCTACGTCGGCGCGGTTCTTCGATACGCCCACGTTGTTGGTTTCTTCGCCTTCGGGCGAGGCCCAGCCGGTGATGCTGATTTGCTTGGGCAACCCCTGTTCGAGCATGATGCGCTTGAGGTTGAGGTATGTGTTGTAGCAATCGAACTTGCGATTCATGTAGAAATCCCAGTCGAGGTCGGAGGTGCCGTTGAGGAAGTAGATGTCGGCGGTTTCGACGATGCCCTGACTCTTGTTGTAGTTGATGGGGGCGATGGAGATGTTGCCCTTGATGTCGACCCAGGAGGAGGTGTTGTTCACGCCGTCGGAAAGGAGGACGGTGGTGAAGGGCTCGCCTTGGTTGGTGTGGATGACATCTTCCATGAAGCGGGCGTCCTCATTGGTGTGGCCTGCCTTGTAACCCACAGGCGTAAGGGTGACGCGGCCGGTTTCCATGCCGGGTTTGAAGTCGAACATGTCGCTATAGGTGAAGCGGCCGCCCTTGGCATAGTTGATGATGGTGCCGTCGCCGTCCACGCGCTCACCTTTGAGGGTGATGGGCTCCAGCGGTATGTCGCCGCCTTCCCACGAGAATACAGGCTGGATGAACATGGCGCAGCCTTTGTCGAAGTATTTCTCGGGAATCTGACCCGTGAATTTTACCACGACTTTGTCGTCCATGGTCTCCACTGGATTGGGGTTGGCCTGGTAGCGCACTTTGTTGCTCTTGGATTTCATTTTCGACAGTCCGCCGCAGCCGGTGAGCAGCACCGATGCGAGCATCAGGACAAAAAATGTTCTTCTCATTTTTATATTAATATTCTGTTTATATACATGTCTATTAGGCACATAGGTAGACTTTTGTCTGCTGTCTGTGCCTGTTGTTTAACTTGCAAATATATGATTTTTTTTTTGATTGGCGAAAAAAAACTGCTATTTATGGGTTTTGTTGGTTGCTTGAGGAGCAGAAATCCGTCACGGGACAGTAGCGACAGGCCTCTTTTGATGGGGTGGGTAGGAAGGGGATGTTGGGGTTCATCAGTTCCTCTATTTTTTCGCGAAGCAATTCTTCGAAACGGTTGAGTTTTTCTGGGGTGATTTCTTCGGGGGCTCCGCCGTCGCCGCTGTCCCACGTGGCCACCTTGATGTCCGAACGCAGGTTGCGCAAGGGGTAGATGCCCGATTGGACGGGCTCTGAGGGGTGCTCTTCTCGACAATAGAGCAGTGCATACCACATCAGTTGCAGCCACTTGCCCGGTATTGAGGCGTTTCCGTCGCTGTAGGTGATTTCTTTCTTCTCGAGACGGCCGGTTTTGTAGTCGATAATGCGCAGGCATCCGTTGAGGTTGTCGGCACGGTCGATGGTGCCCTTGAGGTTGACTTCCGGTGTAATGGCGTAGGGACCCATCTTTTTCTCCACGGCTTTGACAATCAGTTTGTCCCCTCGATCGATACGGGCTTTCTCCTGCTCGATGATGTGCTTCAATTGCGATTTTGCCACCGAGTAAAGGAAACGGTTGCGACCCTCGGTGTTGCGTCCTCCAGAGTAAAGCTTCTCGAAAGCGCTGTCCATTATCGACGGAAGTTCGTTGAGGGCTTTTGCGAGGGTGTCGGCTTTCAATGTCTGGTTCAGCTGTCCTCCGTAGATTTTTTCCAGCACCTTGTGGATGCAACTGCCCAGCTGTGAGGCATCGAGGTCTTCGTCGATACCTTTGGCCTCGTCAACTTTCAGTACTCGAGTATAGTAGTATTTCAATGGGCATTCGATGAAGTTGGAGAAGCCGGTGGGAGCCAGCCCGTCTTTGCCCATCTCAATAAGGCGTTGCATGATGGCGGGTGTCTTTGCCACCTCTTGCCGTGGGGTGCCACCGGCAAGGTTTGTGTCTGCTTTGACAGTGATGTGGCGCACTTTGATGTTGAACAGAGGTGCCAATTCACACTCCACCTGTCTGACAAAACGACTGGCTTCGCCTTTGCCCATGCTTTCGCTCTCGGAACTGTAAACCAGATAGACCTCCTCGGCGCGTTGCAACAGGTGATAGAAGTTGTAGGCATAGACGCTGTCTTTTTCCACATAGGTGGGCAAACCATGCTCTGTCTTGAGGAAGAACGGGATGAGGGTGTTTTCGTTGCGGCCGGCTGGGATGACCCCTTCGTTGGCCGAGAGGAGAATGACACGTTTGAAGTCGAGGTTGCGGGTTTCAAGCACACCGAGCACCTGCAGCCCCATCAACGGGTCGCCGATGAGGGAGATGCTGTGGCGCGTGGCTATACGACTGTAGATTTTCTCCAGCGTGGCTATGTCCCCAACGGTGTCGGGATAGGTGGTCAACAATTCTTCCAGATTGTCGAGCACTTCGGCCAGGCTTCCCATCGACAGCTTTTCTTTCGGTGTGGTCTCCAACATGCCGCTGCCGACGATGGCTTTGGCCAGACGGTTCAGCAGCTGCAGGCAGGTGTCGGGCGTGGGAGTCTCGTCGGGGAAAAGGAAGGCGATTTTTTCGGGCTCTTTGATGCTGGATTTTGCCAACAAGTCTCGAATCTCTACTGTATTGCAGCGGATTAGGCTGTTCGTCCGCATTACGCGTTCCACGTTGCGTCGCATGTTGGGGGCTTCGAGCAAATGGCTGATGAAACGGTCGGAGAGCACCTCTACGAGGTCGCTGTGATAGTAGCCTCGCGGGCTGTGCTGCCGATAGAGTGAGAATACTTTCTCCATCAATGCATGCACCATGCTGTCGGCGTAGGCATAACCCATGGTGATGTTGACGTTGTATTTCTTCCCGATGTCGGGCAAGGCGTTAAGGGTGGGAATGAGCAATTTCTCGTCGGCGAGCACCACGGCAGTGCGTTCGGCCTCCTGTGGGAGGAGCCATTGGTGATGCTCGGACAGCAGCTGTCCGGCAAACTTGCACTGCAGGATATTCTCCGGGCATTCCACAATGGTGATTACTTTCTTGCAGGTGGCAAAGTGCGACGGCCCTTCGGGCATAATCTCAGGGAAGTTCTCCTTGTGTTTTTTCAAGAAACGGCCGGCCTCCTCTTCTTGACAGGGTTCCAGGTAGTAGATGTCGTTGTCGGTCAGCAGGTGGCCGATGCCGCGACCCACATATTCGCCGATAATCCGTTCCTCGCATTTCGACATGGCATTGAATCCTACGAAATAGACGGCATTAAAGGCGCAGTCGTTTGCCTTCTCGCCGATGTTCTCGGCCACCAGCCGATAGGCCATGCCGTTGTAGGCCTGCCCTTTTTCCATCAAGCGTTCGCGCAAAAGGGCATAATATTGGTATAGCGAGCGATAGAAGGCCAGATAGCGCTCTTGGAACTCGGTGGGTTTCGTTCCCTGGATATCCCACTCGCCAATCTCTTTCAGCGCATGCAGATTGTCGAAAATTTCCTCGGCATTGACCATGTATTGGTCGATCTCCGAGAAATCGCCGATCATCAGGTCACCAAACGAGATGAAATCCTCGAAGGTTTGGTATTTGCGTTTGTCTCCGCCGATTCTCATGTGGATTTTGTATAGCTCGAACAGCAGAAACTCGTTGGACACAATCTCCAATCCTCCCAACTGCGAGATCATCTCGTCGATGGTCATGATGTGGGGCAGGAAGGAGGCTTGCCCGAGGGTGTCGAACTGCTTGGTGAAGAATCGCTTCGAACGGTTGTTGTTGAACACCACCAGCACCTGGTCGGTGTCTTTGGGATGCTCGCTGACGATGCGTTGAGCTATCTGTTTGAGGAAAGAGTCCATTGTCTTGCGATTTCTAAAGTTTCAGGTTTCCCCACGTCGAGCCAATGTTCTGCGGGATGAACAAATGCGCCTATGCGTCCGTGGAGTGCCGGTGGCCTGCAGGCACTAATCTTAATATATTCGTCGATGATGGGGTAGGGGTGGTCGGCCTCGGGAAGTAGCGCAAAGAGCTCGGGACTGACCACGGAGATGCCGCTGAACGCCAAGCCTTCTTCTGCACGCCCAGCCAGTTGCCCGTCCTTGTCGAACGCTAAATATCTCTTTGTGTTCCGCTTGCTCACGCACAGTGTCACCAGGTTGCCCTTCTCTTTGTGGAAGCCTTCTACCTCGCGCAGGTCGATGTCGGAAAGAATATCTACGTTGTGTATCAGTATGTTTTCCTTTCCGGAGAATAGCGTCGAGGCTTTCTTCAGTCCGCCGCCGGTATCGAGCAGCATCTCGCGCTCGTCGCTGATGTCGATGGTTGCCTGCCAACGGCCCTCGCGCACAAAGTCAATCACCTTGTCGGCGAAGTGGTGTACATTGATGACTATATGCCTGATGCCGGCATCTTCCATTCTGCGGATGGTCCGCTCCAGCAGTGTCATGCCACCCACCTCGACCAGCGCCTTGGGCCTGTCGTCGGTCAGTGGTCTCAACCGAGTCCCCAATCCAGCAGCCAAAATAAATCCTTCCATATTATCAATAACGCAGTTCGGGAGGATTTATTGTGTGGAGCTGTGCGGGCTCGTGGTGCGCTGTCGGCTCGGCCGACAACCGCCGTCCAGGCAGGTGACAGGCCAGCTTTCCATAAAAAAAAAGAGCCCCGTAAGGGACTCTCTTTGTGGAGCTGGGCGGGCTCGAACCGCCGTCCAGACAGGTGACAAACCTGCTTTCTACATGCTTATCCGGTGGTTGGTTGTCGGGGTGGCTCCGGACATCGGCACCCAAGGCCACCCGTAGTCTCTAAAAATTCGCCCGCAGGTAGAGACGTCGTGCAGGCTATCCCGTCTTTATGAGCACCTCCGGGTCAGCAGCCGACGGTCGGGGCGGCTGGGAGATGTCCCGTTCCCGCGCCTTGCGCGGGAATTAAGCCGAACTTACTGTTCTTCGGTTAGGCAGCGAGAGCGTAGTTGTTTTCGCCAATTATTGTTT
>JAEEGK010029445.1_pt1 | contig 10947 bp, 10 predicted proteins | sample 8958771 | NCBI WGS metagenome assembly JAEEGK01 (sample SAMN16246547, study PRJNA631951) | gut metagenome | biome: gut microbiome; feature: rumen; material: SC-attached | host: Bos | place: Iran: Karaj | collected 2018-10 | reverse complement strand
GATATGGTCCCTCTTTTTAAGCGTATCTAGTGAAAGACCTATCGTATGCATCCAAACATTGTAGAATTCGTTGAAAATATCCCTGCCGGTAAGTTCAAGTACGGAATATCCGAATATCACTTCTCCGTAATGCACCGCCATCACATAGTAAACATGGCTTCTGTCGGCATTTGACTCGGGAATGATCATAGAGCTGCTCAGATCGTGGGAGCTTTCCGTGTATTCATTCTTTTTGTCGATCCACATGATGGGTTTGTATTCACCGGAGGGCATGGTGAACTCACTGTCAAAGGAAGTCCTTCCTTCCGAATCCGTATGTGCCATCAGGAAAAATGAGGAATAATCGCCGAAATTGATCGCATCCTCCAAAAAGATCGTTTCCATCGTACGGACGCTGTCTGCCTTGTTGAGCTTGACCATTGCGGACTCGGACTCATAAAGACTCTCGTTCATGTTCCTCATCTCATTGTGAACACGGTCCACTATCTCAAGTACATGCTCGTATTCGAAGGTATCACATCCGCAGGACTGTGAAAAAATCGGCTTCGGATAAACCTTCAGATCGAGGTCACTTGCAAGCGCGTCATCCGAAAGAGCAACGAGCAGATTTAACGTTTTACGTGCGACATCAAGCTGTTCCCTGGTAACAGAGGTAAGATGGGGCAGATAATCCCTGCCCTCGGGTGTTCCGTCATATCCGGAAACCGCGATATCGTCCGGAACCTTTACTCCGGCCAGTCTTAAAGCGTTGATAAGCGACATGGCCATATAGTCATTCGCACAGACAATGGCTTCGGGGCGTTCGGGAAGAGAAAGGAAATACCTCGCTGCCTCCGCTCCCTTTTCATACCAGAAATCACCTTCAAACATACCGGCTCCATCCTCGGGGAGGCCATGCTCCCTCATAACTGAACGGAATTCCTCAAGCCTCTTGACCGCATCGGGATGGGTCAGATAGCCGGACATAAAGCCTATCTTGGTAAAGTGGTGATGGTTCAGGAAATGTTCGACCATCTGTCTGAGACCGCCTTCATCGTCAAACTCGATATTGAAGAAGCCGTCGATATGGGTGCTTATGGACACGACAGGACATTTTGCGGTATGGAGCTTACGCTCAATCTTGTCAGACATACCGTTTACGATATAGCCTTCACCGTCGAAAGCGATACCGTCGAACTGATCGAGATCGATATAGTCAATGAGTCCGGATTCATTGTCCGTAGCCACAGAACCCACATTGCGAAGCTTTCCGTACGAATTGAAAATGACCAGATCAACGTTCAGTTCTTCGGCCGCGATGGCAAATGCCCTGCTCAGTATTCGCTTGTATTTGCTCGTCAGGCTGCTTCCGAAGAGCGCCAGTCTCTTTCTTTTTTCCATCTTAATCTATTTCGGGATTGTTGTTATTAACGGTCTTGCGGGGATATGCTCCCTCTATGTCCACGGGTGCGGCAAGCTCGATCTCCTCGGCATTCCTGGCAATCTGGATCTCATACTCTCCGGTGTAGTGGACGTATGCGTGAGCTTCTTCATTCCAGTGTGCGAAATCCCTGGAGGTAAGTTCGAAAGTGACTGTCTCGCTCTCTCCGGGTGCAAGGAGCTTAGTCTTCGCAAAGCCCTTGAGTTCCCTTACAGGTCTCTGAAGTGCACACTTGTTAACACCGATGTAGAGCTGGACAACCTCCCTGCCGGCTTTCTTTCCTGTATTGGTGACCTTGACGGATACGCTGATACCGCCGGTCTTCTCGTCGCCGATGAATCCCTTTGCATCGATCTTCAGGTCGGAATAATCGAACTTAGTATAAGAAAGTCCGTATCCGAACGGGAAGAGCACGGGCATCATCTTGGTGGTGTAATATCTGTAGCCGATAAACTCGCCTTCACTGTATTTTACTACATCATCGCAACCAAAGTAGAAAAGATACGAAGGATTGTCCTCAAGGATGAACGGGAAGGTCTCGGGAAGACGTCCTGAAGGGTTAACATCTCCGAAAAGGACGTTCTTTACGGCTTCGCCGCTTGCTTCTCCGCCGAGATAAGTCTCAAGGATGCCCTTAACATCATCGATCCAGGGCATCTCTACGGGTGCACCGTTCTGAAGTACGACAACGACATTCTTGTTGACCTTCGCAACCTCTTCGATCAGAGCGTTGTGGGAATCGGGCATTCTCATATCCACGCGGTCCGCACCTTCGGATTCGAGAGCCTCGGGAAGTCCCGCGAAGATGACCACAACATCAGCCTGCTTTGCTGCTTTTACCGCATCTGCGATCAGCTTCTTATCGGGCTTGTAGTCCGAAGGCGTAATGCGGGTGGTCCAGAACTTTGGATCGGAAATGGTGAGAGCCTTGGGACCGGGAGCGTAGCCCTGCTTATATGATACGTTAGGCATATCCTTAGTAACATCGACCACGTTGGTTGCCCTGCAGGTTGAAACGTGTGAGCTTCCGCCGCCCTGGTATCTGGGGTTCTTCGCAAAGTCTCCGAGAATGAGAACCTTCTTCTTTTTGCTGAGAGGAAGGATGTTTCCGTCATTCTTGAGAAGGACGATGGAGCTTTCAAAGAGTTTTCTGGCGATCTCGTGGTTCTCGTTAAGGTCGATATTAACATCCCTGTGCTCTTCAACGGTTCCGAACACATGCCTGAGGATGTTTACACATGCCTCATCCAGTCTGGACTCCGCAAGCTTTCCGCTCTTTACGGCCTTAATGATGTCCTTGTCGGTCTCGTGCTGCTGCCACATCGTGAGGTCACATCCGGCTTCGATGGCACCTGCCCTGTTATGGGTTGCACCCCAGTCACTTACGACCATTCCTTTGAAGCCCCACTCTTTTCTGAGGATGTCGGTGAGGTACTTCTTGTTCTCGGTCATGTAGGTTCCGTTTACCTTGTTGTATGCGGCCATGACCGAACCGGGATGAGCCTTCTTAACGACGGTCTCAAACGCGGGAAGATAGATCTGGCGCTCCGTGGTCTCGTCCATTTCACTCGAAGAGGTGAAGCGGTCGGTCTCCTGAGAATTAGCGAAGAAATGCTTAACGCATGCGGATACGCCGGTGCTCTGAAGACCGTTTACATAGGCCGCACCGAGTTCGCCGGCAAGATAAGGATCCTCCGACATGTACTCGAAATTACGTCCGCAAAGGGGGCTTCTCTTCATGTTGACGCCGGGGCCGAGGACCATCTGGACGTCATTGGCCTGGGCTTCGTTTCCTATAGCCTTTGCAGCTTCATAAATAAGCTCCCTGTCCCAGCTTGCAGCTACCGCACACTCCGCGGGGAAGCTTACGGCATCGATGGAATCGTTGATATCGGCATGCACGTCATTGATCTGCTTTCTGAGTCCGTGAGGGCCATCGCACATCCACTCCTTAGGAACCCCCTTCTTGGGAAATTCCGCGGTCTCCCAGCTTCCGACGCCGGTCGTAAGGTATGCCTTCTGCTGAAGTGAAAGACCTGCTACGATCTTCTTTATCTCATTAACGGTCATGTGTTTTGCTTTCTTTGCTGCCATAAGCATTCTCCTGTGTGTGATTGACACGATTTTTCAAAAAGTGTATTATTCATAAGTCGCCTGAGAGCAACGTATACCTTATTTTTGCAGAAATCAGGTCGACCTGCAAGACGCAGCTTCATTAAAAAACTATTTTGTTAATCACGGCGTGTGGCTCAGCTTGGTAGAGCGCTACGTTCGGGACGTAGAGGTCGCAAGTTCAAATCTTGTCACGCCGATTCAGTAACCACAAGGGTTTCCTCAAAAAGGAGACCCTTGTTTTTTGTTCTCCTTCTAAGAATTTTCTAAGAATTATGCTTTTATTCAATTATTTAGACGAGTTTCTTCAATAATATGGAGACAACAGCTTATGCAATTTGACTATTTCTATAACAAGGAATCCAACCTATTTACATTTTTACAAGTTCCCAAATATTTAATTACCGATGACCGCTTCAAGCCATTAAGCGCAGAGTCATGGGACTTGAATGATTAGAAAAAGGGGACGGTGCCCAAACTGGAACCGTTCCCCTTTTTTGCATTTAGTTTTCGTCTTCGGGAAAACCCTCAAGCATAAACACCACGGTTTTGCCATCGCTGTAAACTATGCTGACATTAGCCGGAGTTTGCTTAACACCAATAGAGTAGTCTTTTATTACACCATCCTCTACCATGGCATCCAGGACTACTTTAAGCATTGCTTCTTTTTCTGCTGTACTTGCTTCAAGGTATTTGCTGCTTTCGGATACTTTGATAATATCATCGGTGGAAAAGGTGTGACCTTCTTCGAAGATCACTTCGTAGACGACGGGCTCATTGTTTTTATGCCCGATGAATATGCAGACGGCTAATACGCCGATAGAAGCTACTAATGCGAGGCAGATTAAGATAACGGATTTCTTAGTCATACGGTTCTCCTTATGAATGTCCCTCTAAGGAGAAAATAACACATTTACTCATTTTATCAAGAATAATTCCTTAAGCTCATATACGATACAGTTACGATATCGCCGAAAGGATAAGGGCATGGACCACCATTGAAAAGCTTTTCAGATACGTCAATAACATCAGCATCAGGGATTATATAATCCGGCTTCTTTTCATCGGCGTGACCAACGTACGACGTTCCCCTATATTTCTTAAACGTACTTATCGTAGAACTCTACTATCAGATCCATAAGTTCGGGATTTGTATCCATGGACAGGATATGGTTGTGTCCCTGATCCTCATATCTTACAAAGTTGAAATCGGGATCGTCAGAATACGTCGCATAATAGATATCGTATCCGTATATGATCGGTACGGTCGTGTCATCCGCACTGTGAACAACCATCACGGCAGCGTCGGAATTATCGAATCCGTCCATTCCCGTCTGGGTAGCATATTTACCAAATTTGATCCTCTCATATAAGTTCAGATAAGGAAGCATCAGGTTGATCGCAGGTCCGATCATTTCCTCTCCCTGTGCCTGTATCAGGTCGAGCGATTTATTGAATCCCGATACGGAACAGACAGCAGTAACTTCGGGATGCTCATTAAGTACGGATGTGACGGAGTATCCACCCCAGCTGTGTCCGAAAAGAAAAATCGGAAGATTTGCGAACTTCTCGCTTTCTTCAACATATGAGACAGCGTAATCAAGATCGATCACTCCCTGGGGCAGGCCTCTTACAGAATCGCCATCGCTGTTATCATTGCCCGTCGCATCATACGCGAATACGTAATAGCCGTGCTCCGTAAAATAATTCGCAGAGACCATGTACGGATTGTGTCCGCCTCCTCCGATGCCGTGAGCCATGATCACAACACCCTTCGGATCGATGCCATCGCGGTGATAGAAGTATCCGGCAAGTGTCTGTCCCTCATTCGAAGTAAAGCTTTCACTGTCCATGATAAGTCCGGGAAAATCCTCGGGATAAAGCATTCTCTCTTCGGGAGTCTGATATCTGATCCCAAATACCGTGCCGTATGTCAGCAAGGAGACCACCGGCATAAGCACAATGAAAAAGACTGCCAGCAAAATTATCAGTGCAATAAGTATTCGTTTCTTGATCGATTTCTTTTTCATAATATAATCTTTAAACCCAATTCATCTCAGGTTTTTTTCCTTCTTTTACACATTGATCCAAATACATATTTATCAAAGTCTGATAAGGAATTCCAACCTCAGCTGCTGTATTTTTAAAATATTCTACAGTTTCTGAGGAGAGTTTGATAGTAACCTGCTGTTTTAATTTTTTGGCATACGGATTTTTAACCGCTTTGCTAAAATCAAATTCTTTTTCAAGATATTTATCACTCATTTTTTAGTCTCCTCTTGTAAGCTTTGGTTTCTTTATTTGTTGCTTTTCTCGAAGAAATGATCCGAATAACATCATTTTCACGAACACAATGAACAACTATAAGAACATTGCCCCTGAAACTCGTTCCAAGAATCCTGAACCGTTCTTCAACAGTCGAATGCTCCTCATCGAATTCCAAAAGCGCATTATCATCAAAGAACACCGTTTGCGACTCTTCAAAAGAAACTCCATGCTTAACAATATTAATCCTGTTTTTGTTGTCATCCCATTCAAATACTATCATATACGCCCCCGTAATTACAATATAATTACTCTGTATTCATCAAAAACTCACTTGTATATTTATTGTATGTTTTTTATACTATGTTTAAATCGGTTTGCTGTCAATATCTATAGTATAGTTTATATACAATAAGCATTTACGGAGGAAATTAATATGGATGATAACTATGGAGAGAAGATAAAATCATACAGAATAAACCTCGGACTCACTCAAGGCCAGGTTGCAGAAGAACTGGAAGTCACTCCGGGATACATCAGTAATGTTGAGAACGGACGCACCGCCATGTCTCTGCGAATTCTAATATTTTATGCCAAAATGATGGGTGTAACTCTCGATTCACTCGTAGGCAATCTGGAACCTGAATACAAAAACAACGCATTGGACAATGCGTTGTTTGCGGAAATACATAAACTCAGCAAAAAAGAAAAAGAAAAACTGCTGGAAACCATAAAACTATGGAAAGAATAGTGCCTTCGGCGGCTATATTATCTTTCCGTCCTTCCATTCAATGTCGTATACCTTACCGGAGCGGGAGCACAGGCCGGTGACCTTGCCGTTTGGCCATGCCGCGGGAAGTGCGGGCAGGAGTTTATCCTCGCCTTCGTGGCTCTGGAGCAGCATCTCTGCGATGCCTGAGACAAGTCCAAAGTTTCCGTCTATCTGGAAGGGCGGGTGATTGTCGAAGAGATTCGGGAGCATCGATTTACGGAGCAGCGCAACGATGTTCTCGTAGCATTTGTCACCGTCTCCGAGTCTTGCCCACATATTGATGATCCATGCTCTCGACCATCCCGTGTGTCCGCCGCCGCCCGAAAGTCTTCTTTCGATCGTTGCACGTGCCGCCTTGAGTAGTTCTTCTTTTTCATCACTGTCAAAGAACTGCTTGCCGGGATAAAGTGCAAACAGATGCGATATATGTCTGTGTCCTATCTCGACTTCCTCATAGGGCTTCGCCCATTCCTGAATCGTTCCTAAACTTGAGATCACGGGCTTCGGAAGCTTCTCCAGAATAGCCGCGTAGCGGTTCTTCTCATCATCGCTCAGCATTCCCGTCTCAATGAGTCCGCCGAAAAGTTCATACAGGATCTGCGCATCCATCGACGCACCCTCGCACATCGTTCCCTTTTCACCATTCGGAAGAACGTAGGTATTTTCAGGTGAAACGGAGGGCGAAACCACCAGCTGTCCCTCGCCGTTATCAATAAGAGTATCCTCAAAGAAAAGAGCGGCCTCCTTTACGATAGGCAGATACTCTTCCATAAATGCACGGTCCTTCGTGTAGCGGTAATGCTCGAGAATATGCAAACAGAGCCACGCTGCACCCATCTGCCAATAGGTCGACGAAGTACATGTATCCTGCGGCGCACAGTCTCCCCATATGTCCGTGTTGTGATGAGCCATCCAGCCCCTTGCACCGTACATCTCAGACGCAGCCTTGCGACCATTCGGAACCATTCTCTTTATCAGTTCGAAAAGAGGAAGATGCAGCTCCGAAAGTCCGGTGTTTTCCGCAGGCCAGTAATTCATCTGTGCATTGATGTTGATGGTGTACTTGCTGTCCCACATGGGCGAGAAGCTGTCATTCCATATGCCCTGCAGATTTGCGGGAAGGCTTCCGACACGGCTCGAGGAAATAAGCAGATACCTGCCGTAAGCAAAGGAAAGATTGATAAGTCCGTTATCTTCTCCTCCGTCCCGAACGGCTCCAAGTCTTTCATCCGTCGGAACATCATCCCTGTCCTCGCACTCTATGGAAAGCGTGCAACGGTTCATAAGTTCGGAAACATCGGCGATATGTCTTTCCTTCAGCTTAGCGTAGCCGAGCTTCTCCGCTTCATCGATTGTCTTAACGGCATCCGCCACAAAATCCTTACAGTAAAAGGACGTCTGCGAAGCAACCAGTATAACGGAGTCAGAGTCCGTATGAAGGGTTCTTCCCTTGATATAAGGGTTACCCTCTACGGCACGAAATACCATGCAGAACGCAGGTCCTCCGCTGCCGGTTCTTCCCTCCATGCAGAGAGTTCTGTCATCAAGTTTGTAAACCTTCTCACACTGGTTCGCACGCTCGGCAAATACAGAAAGCGGAAGTCCCGACGACTTTATCGCCATCACCCTGTCGGGATATGAAATAAAGCTCTCACGGTTATTCTTAACACCGTCCTTCGTATAGCTCACGGTGTGTATTCCGGTGTCTATATCAAGCTCTCTTTTATAATCCGGGATCTCCTCAATCCGGTTCAGCTGTCCGTTCCAGTATTCGCGGATGCCCAGGATCGTGATCCTTTCGCTTCCCTCGGGGATGATGAACAGGTCTCCTAAAGGCTCGTAATGGCTCTGATATTCGGGGATTCCCGCCATCACCTCATTCGCAAGGTCCTCAGCTTCGGATATCCTGCCCTCACGGATCAGCTTTCTGATCCCGGGGATACCTTCCCGCGCATCGGGATTTATGCGGTCGCGGGGACCGCTCCACCATATGCTGTCATTATTCAGCTGGAAGCGGTCGACAAGCGTGCCGCCGAAGCACATCGCTCCCATGAATCCGTTTCCGAGAGGGAGTGCACTGTTCCAGTCATTAGTCGCTCTGTTATACCATAATCTGTTCATCTTTTACCTTAGCTCCAAGTATTCGCAGTTATGCTTTTCGTATATGATGTAATTATACTACATACTTAAAAACCATCATTTTAAGGGTAAATACGCCTTGATATACCCTCAAAATGATGGTTTATGATATATGTTAGTGACGCAGGGGATAGAAGTTCTTACGGATTAATATACAAATCCCGGTCAGCTTTCGCTGTAGACTCTTCTGTGTATCAGATTATTCAGGTATCTGAGAAGACATGCGATACCGAAATTCATGAGCACGACACCCGCAAAGATCGCTATCCCCACGGGGAAGCCCCAGTTGAGGAATCCGTACCAGTCGTTCGTCTCGGGCCAGGTTCCGATACCGTTTATAAGAATATTTCCAAGATAAAAGATTCCGTATGCAAGTGAAAGCGCCGCACAGTAGAAGGTGTACCTGAACGGGATCTTTTCTTTTGCCCTGAAGATTATGAATTCCGCCATTGCAAGCAGCGGAACTATCAGGTGAAAGTAACGATTGCCTCCTTCGTAGAGGTTAAGGTCGGGATAGAGCGGTTGAAGAAAAGCCGCGATTATAAGAAAAGTAAGTCCGACAGCGGATGCTGACATCATCTTGGTGATAACGGGGAACTTCTTCGAGAAAATGAAATATACGATCCTCACCGCAGCAACGATCCCGCAGAAAATATTCGAAAGCACCGTGAAGAACTTCAGGTTCTCAAGCCCCGCCGCCATAAGTCCGGTGGTGCTTTCGGTGTTTTCGAACATCATAGCCGTTCCGGTCAGCGACAGTACAAGAATGAACGTACTGAATGCGATCTCCGGATATTCACTTCTGTCTGTTACAATTACTACTCTGTCCCCGGGTTCCATTTGATCATTCACTCCAGTGGCATATTATCCCATCCATACGATTTTTCCCGTACTTCACTCCACTTGCCGCTCCCGTCCAGATTCCAGCACTGGTCCCACTGACGGCCGTGAGCAGATTCGTACTGAGCCTCCGTTCCGGGATTATGTACTTCGTGGGAATTTACCACGATATGACTTATATAGGTATTTTCGGTGGAATCACTGACCGTGATCCACTCATCATCGGACAGATACAGATAGAAACCGTCCACACGTGACATGTCGGTATCTTCTTCAAAAGAAAGAGTCAGATAAATCTCTCCGTTTTTCCGGTTGAAAAAAGCTGCCTCCGGTCTGACATTTCGAACGTTGCTCCTGCAGGCATATATTCCGTCGGTATAACCGGCCCTTTCCACGTCATATCCGTTGAAAACACACAGATCTTTGTCAAATATATAAGTGATATTACTTCCGTCAATGACCGCTCCTTTGATACCCAGGATGTTATCGGAAGGGTATTCGTATCTGACGGCATCATTGCTGAATTCAATCACTTTCAGACCGCCGATCTTACCGGCCACAAAAGAAACCGCAACAAACACAAGCGCTGCAATTGCCAGAATGATCCACTTCCATTCGAGGATAGTCTTAATCAGGCTCTTTTTCTCATCCGATCCGCGGACTTCCTTTTCATGTGCAAGATGAATTCCTATATGACCGATACCCAGTATGACCACAGAGAAGATCAGCAGGATATTGGTCCCGTATATTCCGAGAAGGAGAAAAGCAAGTACGGGAAGCGTTGCCCCGGCAAGAGGAAAGCCGGCAAAGCTGCGGTACTGGTCACTCATCTTTCTCTCACCCTTGAGCTTAAAATAGCGATGCCAATACATCTCATACAGGATCATCAGGAAAAAAGAGACCGCAAGCCAAAGATCCCACCACTTAAGTCCGTGCAGATTGAAGTCCGAGAACACCAGAACAATGACTGTAACAAGAACCTCTCCCGCTCTCTCTAACGCAAGAAGGACTTTGCTTTCATTCTTCACATACAGGTCATAATCTGCAGGTTTGTTCTTCGCCCACTTGATATTCGGGACGAACAGCATGATCAGATATATAAGACCGACATATGAAAAACCAAAGTGCATATGCAAACCTCCTGTTCACCTGCTTCTTCTGTTTCCGAACTGCTCGTAGTAAGCTTTCTTGTTCTCGTACATATTTTGGTCCGCACGCTCGAATGTGTCGCAGTAGAAATGATCGGTATCGGGATCGTGCTCCGCATAGCCTACGGACATGATCGGGCGCTTTTTGTCCGCCTCTCCGAGATCGTCATAACGCTTGATGAAGCCTTCCATCAGTCTCTCTATCTCGGCGCCGGTCTTATTCAGAATGACAACGAACTCGTCACCGCCGA
>JAEEGK010029442.1_pt1 | contig 10948 bp, 4 predicted proteins | sample 8958771 | NCBI WGS metagenome assembly JAEEGK01 (sample SAMN16246547, study PRJNA631951) | gut metagenome | biome: gut microbiome; feature: rumen; material: SC-attached | host: Bos | place: Iran: Karaj | collected 2018-10 | reverse complement strand
AAATGTTAATAATTTTAAAAATATAAATAAAAAAAATAATTTAATTATTTTAAATCCGAAAAAAAAATTTTTTTTAAAAAAAAAAGGTTTAAAATATTTAAAACCTTTAAATTTTACAAATAAATTTAATAATAATTTTGAAAATGAATCTAATAAATTAAAAAATAAAAATTTAGAAAATTACGAATTTAATTCAATTGATAATGTTAATGAATTTTTATTAAAAAATCGTCTTAAAAAAAAATTCAATATTGATTTATCAAAAATTAATAATAATGATAATAATGAAATACTTAATAATTCTTCTTATTTATTAAATCAAAGTAATTTTTCTCCAAATAATAATAGTAAAATTTCAATTTTACCTCCTATAAATTCATCAAGAATTACAAATAATAATATTAATAATACTTCTTATAATTTTGATAAAAACTTTGGAAAAAGAAAATTACATAAAAAATTAATATTAAATTTCTTAAAAAAACCTCAAATTGAAAATATTTTAATTAAAAATCCACCTTTGTTAAAATTTCAGAAAATTCAAGAAAAAGAAAAAAATAATATTAATTTAGCGTATAATAAAATTTTAAATTCAGAACCAAATAGAAATAATAATTTAAATAAGTATAAAATTAAATGTAGTCAAGTTGATTTTTTAACTGTTGAAAAAATTTTAGAAACTGTGAAAAATAATACATTATTCAATAATTATAAAAAAAATATAAAACAAAAAAAAAAATTTATATAATATTTAAATATTTTTTTATTTATTTTTAAAATGTTATTATTTTCTTAATTAATATTAATAATATTTCATTATTATAATTATAATTAAAAATTAATAAAATATTGTAAAAATATTAATAAGAAATTATAAAAATAAATAATAATAAATGGATAAAGATTTTAAAAATAAACTTTCAAAATTTGAAATTGAACTTAAACGTAAAATTAAAAATAATAAAATATTTAATAATAATATTTAAAATAAATTAATAATATTTATATATAATTTAATTATATAGTAAGAGAAAGAAAATTAAATTATTTAGAACCTGACCCAAATTTAAAAATAAATAGAGGAAAAGATCCTTTAATGTTAGATTATAAAATAATGCAAATTGATTCTCATATTAATTTATTAATGGATGAATTTAAAGAAATTGAATATGATATTAATAATAATAAAAAAAGATGTTTTAATCTAAAAGCTCGTTTAAATAAAAACAATAATTTAATTGATTCTTTAGCCAATGAAATTTTAAATAAATGTTTAAATAATATTCATAATTTATATTTATTTCTTGAAAAAGATTCTGAAGAAATTTTGAATCATCAAAAAGAAATATTTAAATATACTGAAATTGCTAAAAAACAAAATGAAAATAATAAAAAAGAAATGGAAAATTTTGAATGGAGAATTCAACATATGGAAGTTGAAATAATAGCTAGAAAAACAAAAGAACCTGGATATAGATTTTTAAAAGTTAAAAAACCTTTTAATATAAATGAATATTTTAATGTGTAAAATGTAAATATTTTAAGTAAAATATTTATAAATTATAAATAATAAAATAATATTAAAGAATTATGTATAATTTATTATAAATAAACTTACAAAAATAATAAAATCTGAAATTTGTTTTTCTATTATATCAAATACTAAAACAATTTTAAATTGATATATCATTTTATATCATTAAAATCTATGTTATTATTATTTTTAAACATTTATTGATAAATTAATAATATTATTATTTTCTTTAATATTATTATCATAACAATAAATTAAATATTAATTTTTTTATTTTATATAAATAAATAATAAAAAATTAAATATTTTTTTTAATTATTAATTTTTTTCTTAAATTCAATGATTAATAATAATAATATATTATTATTTGTAATAATCTTTTATTTTTTATTAATAAAATTAAAATATAAATTTTTAAATATTCAAATTTTTATGGGAAATTTCTGCAAAAAATTATGTAGTAAAAAAACTATAGAAAATGAATTAAATAAAATAGATGATAAAACAGTGAGTTTATTTATAAATCCAACTTTTGTAAATGAAAATTTTACTATAAATGATTTTACAAAAATAAATTTTATAGGTGAAGGTTCATTTGGAAAAGTTTTATTAGTTAAATTAAATAAAACAAATGAATATTTTGCAATGAAAATTTTAGATAAAAAACATTTAATTAAATTAAATCAAGTAAATAACACAAAAAATGAAAGAAATATTTTCAAATCAGTAAAACATCCTTTTTTAACAAAATTATTATATGCATTTACAGATTCAAAAAATATATATTTCATATCAGAATTTATGCAAGGAGGAGAACTTTTTTTTCATTTATCTAAAAATACTTTTAAAGAAAAAGAAGTAAGATTTTATATGAGTGAAATTTTTTTAGCCATTCAATATTTACATAATAATAATTACATCTATCGAGATTTAAAACCAGAAAATATTTTAATAGGATTAGATGGACATATAAAATTAACTGATTTTGGTTTGAGTAAAATGTTAAAAAATAATCAAGATAAAACTTATAGTTTAGTAGGAACTATTCAATATTTAGCTCCTGAAATATTATTTAATAAAGAAGAAGGGTATGATAAAAATTGCGATTGGTTTAGTTTTGGTGTTGTAATGTTTGAATTATATTGTGGTTATCATCCTTTTAATTTTAAAAATTCTTATAAAATTGAAAAAAAAATATATGAACAAAAAATAAAAATTCCTTCTTTTGTTGGAGATGATGCAAAAGATTTAATATTAAAATTAACTGTAATAAATCCTAAAGAAAGATTAGGAGCAAAAAATGAAGATGATATTAAAAATCATCCTTTTTTTGGTGGTTTAAATTTTGATGATGTTTTGAATAAAAAAATTACTCCACCTTTTATTCCTAATGTTGAAAATGAAATTGATTTAAGATATTTTGATAAGCAATTTACTAAAAATAAAATAGATGATAGTAGCATGATGAATGAATCTAATTTAAATTATTCTGATCAAAATATTGAAATGTTTGAAGGATTTAGTTATAAACCAAAAGATTTAAATTTAGAAACAAAAAATTGATTGTAAAATTTTTATTTGTATTTTTTAATAGTTTTATTATTTAAATAAAAAATTATTATAAATTTAATTTTATTTATATTTTATTTAAATTTAATATAAAAATTTTTATATTTAAATTTAAATTTTAATTTATAAAAATAAAAATTAATTTTTTTGAAAATAAAATTCTTTGAATTTAAATTATAAAAAATAAATTTTGAATATATAAATATAAAAAAAATAATTTAATTTTTTATAATTTTAATTTAAATCTAATATGAAAATCTAATAATTATAAATTTTTATATTATTTTAATATTTCTTCATATTCACAATTTTCTCTACAAATAAAATCTTCACACAAAGATTTTCCATGTCCACAAACAATTCCCATATTACAACTTTTTTCATCTTTAGCACATACATTATTATTACATAAATAAGGTGTGTCTCCTTTACATTCTTTTAATTTATTGCAATAAATTTCATTTTCAACACATTTTCCATCAGGACAAACAACATATTTATTATTACTACATGTAATAGTCGTAGGACATAAACTTTGATCACTCACACAAGTTTGATCACTGCAAGTAATCATATTATCACCACAGTATTCAAAGTCTTTACATTCATCATATGATTTTTGGCATGATAAATCAGCACATAAAACATAACCAATTGGACATCTTTTTTTACTTGGTTGATTTTTTTTATTATTTCTGCATATACCATCATCACATAAAATAGGATAATCAGGATTATCACAATTTATTTTTAGGAAAAATGGACAAATATATTTATGTTTTACACAGTTATTTGAATATTCACAATAAAAGTAATTTTTTGGACATTCACAATCTGTTTGACTTTCAACACATTCTTCAATTTTATTTTTTCTACTTTTGCAGTAAAATGGTTTATTTATATCAGTACATTTATTATTTTCATCAACACATTTATAAATTTCATTTTTATTAACACAGAGATTTTTATTAGGGCATTTAATTTCATCTGTTTTATCACATGAAAATTCTTTTAAATCAATTTCAAAATTATCATAAATTGTATATACATTTAATATTTTTAAATAAGTATTAACTACATAATGAGCTTCCATTGGAGGTTTAAATGTTATAGTATATGTTCCATTATTATTATCTTCTAATTTTGAATCAATTTTTGTTTCAATATTTCCAGAATCTAATTGTAATGAAATTGTTACTTGAAAATCACTTCCACCTTTTAAAAGTTTGTTATCATATTTATCATAACAATATATTACTATTTCATTATTTTCTCCAATATTTTTTAAATTAGAATAATCAATGTATTTATTTTCTGTATTATTATTATTATTATTATTATGATTAGTACAAAATGATGGAAGAACATTTAATTTATTTCCTCCTTTGTTTGTAAATTGAATATTTTTAATTTCATTTTCAAAATAAAATTCGAAATTATAGCCATTTCCAGCTAAAAATATTGAAATTTCCATTTTAATCGAACCAATTTTTTCTTCAGAATAATTAATACTATAATTTTTAGAATCAATTTCTTTGTTTTTATTATCTTTAATTTTAGCAGAAATCATATTTTCTATACTTTTTGTTACTTTATTATTAAATGCATCATAACTATCGATATTAATATAAAAAATGGAACCAGCTTCAATATTTTTTTCAGAAAATAAATTTTTATTTTTAATGTAATTTGCTATGAAAGAAAAAGGATTTCCTGAATTTACTTTTTGTATAAATGATTTTATAAATGTTTCATTTGCATATAAAGAAATATTATAATAACCAGAAATATTATATTTTTCATTTTCATCCATTTTTAATTTATATTGATATTTGCAATTTTCATTTGAATCTATTTTTTCAAAAGTATAATTTTTTTCAAAATATTCATTTGCTGAAATTGTTTTAATATTTGCTAAAAGAATCTCTTCATTAAGAGTTTCAATGCAAATATCATCTTTATCATAAAATGTTATAATTAAATCTAATGTATCATTTACATTAATAATTAAATAATTATCTCCATCAATTTTTGTTTTTGAATAATCAACTGGAGTATCAACATATGAAGATATATCTTTTCTTAAAATTTTTTGTCCATTATCTATATAAATTGCATTAATGGTTATATTTCTTGGAGGTATTATAGGAATAAAATTAAATATAAAATAATTATCTAAAATATCAATATCATAAAGACTTTCATCTAAATTTTTTGAATTAAATTGTAATTTAATTTTATTTTTAATTTTTTCTAAATCATTATTTTGATATTCATTATTATATTGATCAGCTAATGTAAATGATAAATAATAATTAGTAGTTGTTGATTCTTCAGGTATATTTGTATCATAAATAGTATAATTTTGATGTGGAATTCCAACAGTAACATATATATTTATATTACTTGTATTATCCCAACTTCCTGTTTCTTTATTATGAATTTGTAAACAAACTGAAGTATTTTGAACTTTCTGAGATGAAAATTTAATTATATATATTCCATATCTTGTATCTTGAGATATTTCATATTTAAAAGTTATATCTTTTACATTTGATAATTCAATATCATTTTTATCAATGAAATCATTATAAATTAAATTCTCTGATGTTTTTAAAGTAAACTTCATTAGATATGGTTCATCAGTAGTAAAAAATATACTATTGTTTTCAAATTCTGTTTTAGAAGCATCATATTTTCCATTTCCATATTCACTATCATCAGTATTAGTATGATGATGGACTCTTAAATTAAAAATGTTATTATTAGTATCATTATTTTCATCTATTATTTCTAAAACAAAAGTATAATTATTTCTTTCAACTAAATGATTGAATTGTTTTTTATCTTCTTCTTTTAAACTAATAATTGTTTCATTTTTATAAGAATTAATATTATCTTCAAATTCAATTTCTTGCATATTATTTCCTTTTAAATAACTCATATTAATTTTAGTATTATCAGTTATAGTATCAATAATATTGTCATAATCATCTTTAAAAACTAAATGAATTTCTAAAGGAAAATCTTTACTACTAAAAATTGGAGTATTATTATTATCTTCATATAATGAAAGATTTTGTGATTCGTTATAATAATAAATTAATGTTTTATTACAATTGAAATTATTTGGAATAACATTTGTAAAATGAATGTTTTGGAAAAGAATATTTGATTTATATTTTATTGTCCATAAGTTTTTACCTTTTTTTATTAATTTAGTTTTAAAAATTAAATTATTATTTTCGATTTTTGAATCAGAAGATAAAAATTTTTCATCTTCAATTTCTGCAAAAACTTCAAAATTACTAAGAATTTCGTTTGTAACTGGAATTGAATTAGAATTTTTATCTTTTATATTTATTGTCATTGTAGTAAAATCTCCTGCAACAATTTCGTGATTAACATCGACTGTTGTAAAATCACTACTAACTTCACCATTATTAATAAATAATTCATAATTATTTTCGAATAAATTATCTTTTTCAGAGAAAGAATTTTTTCCTGCTGAAATAGAATAATTTCCTTTTTTAGTTAAATAATAAATATAATATTGTTCTCCATCAATAATATTTATATAATTATATTTAAAATTAAAGTTATTATTTTTTTCATTTACTAAATTTATTTTTAATTTATTATTATTATTTCTACCTTCATTATTAAATTCATCATAAGATTTGACTGAAAAATTATAATAATAATCACTGTTTCCATCTTTTAATTTAAATTCTTCTTTAATAAAATTGTTATTAATTTTTGCATATTTTATTCTATTATTTCTAATATTAATAAAACTATTGATTTTTTTATTATTATTTATTATAGTTTTTAATTCACATTCTTTTTTTATTGGAAATGAATTTGAAATATTTGATGTTATTAAAATTAAATAAGGTAAAGAATTATTATTATAAATTTCATAATTTGTATTACAATTTTCAATTTTAATATTAATATCTTTAAAATCAGTTCCTAAATAATGAAAATTATTTTCAGTTCTAAAATCAATAGAAATAAAACCATAATTTCCTGCAATAATATTTAATTTTTCATATGAAATTAAAGTATTTTGTATATCTATATTATTTTGAATAAAATATTCAGTTGTTTTTGGACCACTTAAATTTATTTTAAATGTTTTTGTAACTTTTTCATAATTAATATTTAAAGAATAGATTTTTCCTTCTAAATTTTTATAATTTTCATAATCAGACAAAGATAAAATTATATAATTATCAAATTGTTCTTTTTCAAAAGAAAAATTATCAAACTCAAAAGAAATTTTTTCATCAATTATATTTTTAATATCATTTATTTTAATTTCATTATTATTTTTATCTTTAGGAACAAATTTAAGTAATAATTTTTCTTTATAATTATATGAAATATAAATTAAATCTTTTTCTAATAAAACAAAATTATTTTTATCAGTATCAAATTTATATAAAAGACTATTATTTAAAGAAAAAAGATTATTTTTCGTATTAATAACATTAATAATAGAGTTTTTACAAACAATAGGCATAAAATTATAAAAAGCAATGAAATTATTAATTCCAATTTTATTTAATTCAAAAGTATATTTAATAACATAAATTCCATCAATTTCAATAATAGTTCTATTATTAATTAAATTATAATCAGAAGGAATTAAATTATTTTCATCATCATAATAATAATATCTATGATAAAGATTAATTGATTTATTTTCATTTAAATTTAATTTATTTGGATTTATATAATTATTATCATTATCATTTAAATAAATATATAAATTAATATTTTCATTGAGAGAAGGTTTTATATTATCTATTATTAAATAACTATTTTCAAATGAAATTTCATTACTTTCACTTTCTTTATTATTAAAAATACTAATTTCATTATTATTATTATTATTGCCATTAATTTTTATTGAATAATTTTTATCCAAAAAACTACTTGATAAAATAATATTATCTGAATATTTTGTATTAATTATTAATGTTATTGAATTATTTGCTGAATTAATTGTGCTTGTTATTGAATTAATAGGATAATTTGATTTAATATTAAAAAAGTTTTTAATAAATTCACTTTCAAAAATATTTTCATCAAATAAAAATTTTTTGATAATATTATCATATTCATCATAAGCAACCATATTAATTAAATAATTTTGATTAATTTCACCATCAATTAAAGAATTTTCCTCATTATTTTTAAAACAATTTTGACTAATTTTAAATTTGTTAATAATATTTTCATTTACTATCAAATTTATTGAACGGAATTGTTCACCATTAAATAATATTTGAGCAATATTATTATCATTATATGAACTTTGAATATTATCCTTAATATCAAAAATGATTGTTCCTAATTTACTTCCTTTATAAAATTTAGCATCTAAATATTCATTTGAATTAATATTTTTAATTTTAAATTTAGAAATATCAATTTCATTTAAAGAAGGATTTAAATTATCATCTCTTAATTCAAGATAATTATAAGAATAAACTCCAGCAATTAAAAACATTTTTTCATCTTTAATATAAGTATTTTTTATATTATAAGAAGTTGTATTAGTTTCTTCATTAATAATTTTAATTCTATAGTTATTGTATGATATATTATTATAAAGTAAAGTTAAATTATAAGTTTCATTTGATAAATTATCATTAAAATTATATTTAAATAAAATTCCATTGTTACTTATAAATCTATTTTCTAATTCATATTGTTCATTATTATTAATGTTAGATAAAATTGCTTTAATATTAGTTTTAATTGGATCTACATATTCAACAATTTGACCATTTTTATTATAAAATTCAAAATAAAAAATTAAATTTTCATAATTTTTATTAATAATATAATAATCATTTTCATTCATTTTAATTTTATTATTACCACTTAATCTATATAATATACTATCTTCCATATTAAAATTATTTTCAACTACATCAAATTCACACCCTGTTGAATCGGAACAAACACCCACATTTTCAATAGAACCATTTATAAAACCTTTTACTGTATATAATCCACTTTCCATAATTTCTGAACTTGAAACAAAAATAGCATTAGTTCCTTCTTTTTTTTTATAACTATATTCAATTTCATTTTTATTATTATTATTTACCGCAATAAAAGTTAATTTTGTTAATTCTTTTTCATAAATTTTTATATCATTACCTATATTATTATTATTTTTATCATACATAGTTACTGAAATTGTACTATTTTCACCAACTTGAATTTGATATTCATTTAAAATTGTAATATATAAATTACTAACTACACCAGGATGTTTTATATAAGAATATGTTAAATTATTTTCTTGATATTTTGATGAAATTAAACATAATTTAAAATCACCATTTTCATTTAAAATATTATCTTTAATATAATATTCTTCTTTATCTTTATCATATTCAATACTAATTTTATCTTTATATTTTTTAGTTAAATCTTCTTCATTAATAAAAATTTTTAAATTTATACCTGATTGTAATTCTTTGTAATCATAAAATAATTGATTTGAATATTGATCGAAAGCTTTGAAATAAATTAAAAAAATTGCATCACTATTAGTGTCACTTAAAATATTATTTTGTTCATCATTATATTTATTATAAGTTGAATTTTCAAAATTATAAACAATTGGTTCAGAAACAAATATTATTAAATTATTTGAACCATTACCAATATTTATATTATTTAACTTTAAATCATATTCATATTTATTAGAAATTTTACTTTGGAAAAATACATTATATTTTCCTTTTACATCATTATCTTTTTTTATTTCTATTTTAGTTAATTCACTATTATAATAAATATTATTAATTGAATATGTAAATTTTTCTATCTTATCTAAATAATAATCATAATAATTATTACAAATTGTTTTTAAATAAATTGAACCTACTTTAACTTCTTTACCAACAATGTTTTTGACATTTTTTGTATCTTCATCTAATTCAAAATATGTATCTTTTTCTGAAATTTTATGTTGGCAATACTTTTTTGTATTATTAGATATTAAATAAGATAAATTTAATTCTAATTTAGTATTTTTATAATTGATATCAAATTTATAATTAAATGAACTGGATATTAAACAAGATTTATCTCCTAATAACATTTTAATAAAAGTTCCATTTTCAGAGGTAAAAACGCTAAATTGTAATGGACATTCTTTTTCATTTGGTTTTCTATGTGAATTAACTAATATTCCATTTATGTTTTCTTCAACATTCATTTTATTATAATTTTTTACATTAATATAAGGAGTTGTTTTATCACTTTCATATAACCGCAACAAATAATAAAAATTATCATCTGTATCATATTTAAACACTGTATTTTTTATTTCTTCATTTGAATACCACTTTTCAGTTTTATAATCAAATAATGTAATAAAGCTAATATCCATAGGAATAGTATAAACTTCAAACTTATTATTACTTGATATAATTTTAGTATCAATTGTATCAGATAAGTTATTATTACTATAATAAATGTTAAATTCAAAATTTCCACTTATAAAACTTTTATAATTACAATAAATATATTTACTATCATAATCAATTTGTAAAATTGAGGTTTTATTATTACCAATTAATTCACATTTAAAATTTGTTTGATTGTTATCGAAAATATTTTCTGGATTTAAATCTATATAATCTTCATTTTTTATTTCACATAAATATGAAATATTTTCATCTTGAATAAATTCAAGTTTATCAGAATTAATATAACAATAAGAATTTTGAGAAGGTAAATTATTAATAATATTAATTTTTACAGTTGATTGAATTTTTTTTCCACCAGAAATTATATAAGTATTTGCACAAG
>JAEEGK010029441.1_pt1 | contig 10948 bp, 10 predicted proteins | sample 8958771 | NCBI WGS metagenome assembly JAEEGK01 (sample SAMN16246547, study PRJNA631951) | gut metagenome | biome: gut microbiome; feature: rumen; material: SC-attached | host: Bos | place: Iran: Karaj | collected 2018-10 | reverse complement strand
GCATGGCTGGTTCAGGCTTCCGCCCATTGACCAATATTCCTCACTGCTGCCTCCCGTAGGAGTCTGGACCGTGTCTCAGTTCCAGTGTGGGGGACCTTCCTCTCAGAACCCCTAGACATCGTCGCCTTGGTGTGCCGTTACCACTCCAACTAGCTAATGTCACGCGAGCCAATCCGTCACCGCCGTAACTTTCAACCAAGGTAGATGCCTACCCTGATGTTATGGGGTATTAGGAGACGTTTCCATCTTTTATCCCCCTGTGACGGGCATGTTGCTCACGCGTTACGCACCCTTCCGCCGGTCGCCGCCAGGTGTATTGCTACCTCCGCGCTGCCCCTCGACTTGCATGTGTTAAGCCTGCCGCTAGCGTTCATCCTGAGCCAGGATCAAACTCTTCTTTGTATATTCTTTATTTCTCTAAGTTCGCTCCTGACACTCTCGAATTAACGTTCTCGAATCTTTATTAAATATTCGGTACTTGCTTGTACTTATCTTTCAGTATTGTCAAAGAATCCGCTCTTGTTTCAAGCGGGGTGCAAAGATAGTTACTTTTTCTTTACTACCAAACTTTTTTTGATTATTTTTGCGTTCCGCTTGGGCAAATTCCCAAAGTATACGGAATGACTCTATGAACAAGGTCTCTTTATGGCAAATATTTGGCGTTTTCGTCAAAATTGGCGCCTTCACCATAGGCGGCGGATATGCGATGATTCCCGTTATCGAGGCCGAACTCACCCGCCGCGGATGGATCGCTGAAGAAGACTTCCCGGACATCATAACCCTTGCCCAGACCGCGCCCGGCCTCCTTGCCGTAAATATGTCCATCTTCTCCGGTTACAAACTGCGCGGAGTCAAGGGAAGCATAGTGGCAACACTGGGCAGCGTGCTGCCGTCGTTCCTGATCATCTTGCTGGTTGCAATGTTCTTCACCAATTTCCAGGACAATCCTTACGTGGTGAAAATCTTCAAGGGGATGAGGCCGGTGGCCATCGCCCTTATAGCGGTGCCTATGGTCAGGATGATAGCCAAGGGCAGCCACAAGCCGTGGGCTTGGGCGCTTACCTTGGCGTCAATGCTGGCCGTGGTGCTGCTCAAGGTCTCCCCCATCTACATCCTGCTGGTAGTGATTGCCTGCTCGCTTGGTATAACCTATCTTAAGGAGGGCCGCAAATGATCACGCTAGCATTTCAACTCTTCATCACCTTCTTTGTGATAGGCTGCCTCACCATTGGCGGAGGCAACGTTATGATCCCGCTCATCCAGCATCAGGTGGTAGCGGAGCATGGCTGGATCACGGAAGAGGCCTTCACCAACATTATTGCCGTATCGCAGATGACCCCGGGCCCCATAGGCATCAACTGCGCCACATACGTGGGATACGAAGTGCTTGGCGTGGGCGGCTCGCTGCTCGCCACGCTGGCGCTGGTTCTCCCAAGCTTCTTCATCGTCCTTGCAATAGTCAAGGTATACGAGAAACTCAGCGGCAACTACCTTTTCAAGGGGATGATGACGGGGCTGAAGCCTGCCGTGGCGGGGCTCCTTGGAGCCGCGGCGCTGGTGCTCATCTTCAGCGTCCAGTGGGCCGACGGGCTTCCGCAGATTGGCATAATTGCCGAAAACTTCCCCCACTGGAGCAGCTGGGTGCTGTTCGCCGCCGCGCTGGCAGCAACTTTCTGCTTCAAGCTGAGCCCCATACTGCTGCTTGCGGCGGCGGGCGTCATAGGACTGATTATTTATTAATACCTTTATATTATGAAAAGAACAATTATCTACGCAATCGCACTTGCACTTGCAGCGCTGGCAATCTCAGCGTGCGGTAACAGGTCCGCCAAGAAGGAGGCCCAGGAGGCCGAGCAGGCAGCCATAGAGGCTGCCGAGAAGGCCGAGCAGCAGGCCGCCAAGGAGGCCGAAGTGGCCGCCCAGCTGGCCAGTCTACCTGCCGAGCCCGTATTCGTCATCACCACCAACTACGGCACAATCAAGGTTAAGCTCTACTCCAACACCCCTCAGCACAGGGACAACTTTGCAAAGCTCGCCCTGAGCGGATTCTATGACGGAGTCCTCTTCCACAGGGTAATCAACGGCTTTATGATCCAGGGCGGAGACCCTCTTTCAAAAGACCCTGCACAGAAGGCAAGATGGGGTACCGGCGGCCCGGGCTATACCGTTCCCGCAGAAATCCTTCCTGAGAACAAGCATAAGAAAGGCGCCCTTGCAGCCGCCCGTACAGGCGATGCCGCTAACCCTATGAGGGCTTCTTCCGGATCCCAGTTCTACCTGGTCCAGGACGAGGGCAACTGCGCCCAGCTTGACGGCGCCTACACCGTATACGGAGAAACCGTAGAGGGAATTGCCACCATTGACAAGATTGCCGCAGTTTCTACCGACGAAAGGGACCGCCCGCTTGAAGATGTAAAAATAATTTCAATAAAATTGGATAAATAATCTTAGTTTGGCACAAACCTTGAAATACTTTCTGTCGGAATAGTTTTTTCATAGGTTAAAATTAAGGTTAGAATTGCAGTTGATCCCCGATGTGAATCGGGGATTTTCTGTTTTTATTATGTAATTTTGTATTCGTCATGAACCTTAAGTCTTTAGCGAAAGATACTGCCCTGTACGGGCTGGTAAGCATCGTCGGCAGATTTCTGAATTACCTTCTGGTACCGGTATATACCTATAAGATTCCGGCAGAAAGCGGCGGCTACGGCATAGTCACCAACTTGTACGCATATACGGCGCTGTTCCTTGCCCTGTTGACCTTTGGTATGGAAACCACCCTTTTCCGCTTTGCCAACAAGCAGGACACTGACGAGAAGATGGTCTTCAGCAACGCCCTCAGGATGGTGGGCGGAGTGGCGCTGGTGTTCATCGCCCTGGTATTCCTGTTCCTTCATCCCATTGCCGGGGCAATGGATTATGCGGCTCATCCGGAGTACATTGGAATCTTCGCTTTGATTACGGCCCAGGACGCCTTCCAGGCCGTTATGTTCAGCCGCCTGAGGCAGCAGCGGCGCCCCATCCGCTTTGTGGCGCTGAAGTTCGCTTTCATCATCCCCAGCATCCTGCTCAACCTTTTCATCTTCCTGGTAATGCCAAAGATCCCTGCAATGCAGGGCATATTCGAGCAGTTCAACTACGGAGTAGGGCTTATCTTTGTGACAAACCTGATATGCACTACGTTAGTCTCCCTTCTTTTCCTTCCTGAGATCAAGGGTATAGGCTACGGCTTTGACAAGGACCTCGCCAAGAAGATGCTCGGCTATTCCTGGCCTTTGCTGCTGCTCAACCTGGTGGGAATCCTCAACCAGGTAGCGGACAAAATCCTGCTTCCCAAACTGATGCCCGGAGAGGAAGGTATGGTCCAGCTGGGTATCTACGGAGCGTGCGTTAAGATTGCAATGATAATGGCGCTGCTCACACAGGCATTCCGCTATGCATACGAGCCCATAGTCTTTGCCGACAACAAGGACAAGAACAATCCCGCAACCTTGGCTGACGGTACAAAATACTTCATCATCTTCACCCTGCTGGCATTCCTTGCCGTAATGTTCTATATGCCCCTGCTGCAGCATTATGTTGGAGCAGGCTACAGGGAAGGCCTGGGCGTCATCCCCATTGTAATGATGGCGGAAATCTTTATGGGGGTTTATTTCAACCTGTCTTTCTGGTACAAACTCACTGACCAGAACTGGTGGGGCGCCATTATAAGCGCTATAGGCGTGGCGGTTATGATTGCCGTCAACGTCATTTTCGTCCCGCGCATAGGGTACTGGGCCTGCGCCTGGGGAGGCTTTGCGGGCTACGGAGTTTCAATGCTCCTGAGCTATTTCATAGGGCAGAAGAAATACCCTATAAAATACGACCTTGGCCGCATTGCCCTATTCTTTGTGATTGCCGCCGCAATGTTCGCAGTATATGAATTATTGCTGAAAGGCCTGCCTATGTGGCCCGCAATGGGCATAGGCACAGCCTTGCTGCTCCTTTACTGCTTCTTTATCTACAGAGAAATCCGGGGCGAGAAACCGGCTGCGGCCTGACGCCTATTCCTTGCTGCCCGCCAGCCACTCGCAGGAACTGGTCTCACCTGCTATCCATACCACGTCGCCAGTCTTGAACTCATAGTCCGGCTTGGGGTTGGTGTGGAACTCGCCCCCGCTTAGCACGCTTATCACCATACAGCGGTAATTACGCATTCCGGTATTGCGAAGTGTCTTGCCAGTCAGGTAGGAGCCTTCGTCCAAGGTAATTGGAATAACCTCGAAGTCCGTGTCCTGCGGCGCCTCGGGGCCTACGGCGGACTCTGCTAGCATCTTGCGCAAGTTCCCTATCTGCTCAGTGGTTCCCACGGCGAGCAGCTTGTCGTGAGGATATACCCTTACATCGCCGGACGGGATAGTGATATTCTGCGATCCGCGCTGGATCTTGATGATGTTGGCGCCAGTCTCCGCCCGGAAAGGAATCTCCTTGAGCGCCTTTCCAATGAAAATGGAATCCGGCGAAACCTCCAGCATCTCCAGATGGACATCGTACCCCGCCATCATCTTTCGGACAGATGTGGTCACCGGACGGCGCCGCTTCTCTATCTCTTCCTTCTCGTTAAGGTTGGTCAGGAAGCGCTTCTCCAGTGCGGTGTACTTGTGCATTGTGCTCCTTGCAGTGAGCACAAACACAAAGCCTCCCAGGATAAGCAGGAGCACCGCCCATCCCGCTATGCGGAAATGGCTTGCTATGACGCTCAGCACCATTGATATGGCAATGAAACTCCGCGTCAGCACTAGTCCGGCTATAGGCCACTTATTGCTGTCCTTTTCCTTCAGAAGCTTCACCGCCGGTGCGTTTATGGATCCGGTATTTATTGCAAGTCCGTACAGGAACGGCGTCATTACAACCAACGTGACAGCCACAACCAGCAGATTATGCAGGAACGGACTCAGGTTTGGAAGCAGCCTGGTTGCCAGCGGCTCCAGGAACTGCTTGGAACCAATCATTATAGCAATCAATATCACACCATACAGCAAGATGCGCAGGAAATAAGCCTTGAGCAGTTTCTTCCACTCGCTCTGCTCCGCCACGCTGGCTTTCCCGCCCTGCTCAGGCGCGGCCAGGCGCGCAATCCACCTGTCCGGCAGCTTGCGCAGCAGCCACGCGTGCGTGGGCGCCGCCAGCTTTATCATATAAGGCGTAGTGAACGTCGTTATCACGGACACCGCAATTATCACCGGATATATGAAGTCCCTCATCACGCCAAGGCTCACGCCCACTCCGGCAATGATAAAGCCGAACTCTCCCAGCTGCGCCAGGCTGAATCCCGTATTCACCGCATTCTCCAATCCTCCGCCAGTCATCAGAATACCCGCGCCCGCAAACACTATATGGCTGATAATGACAATCAATGTAATGACCAGAATCACCCACCAATGCTGGGCTATGACCGAAGGCGCCACCATCATTCCCACGGAAACAAAGAATATGGCTCCGAACAGGTCCTTGATTGGCCCCACCAGCCTTTCAATATGCTCGCTCTCCACCGTCTCCGCCAGTATGGATCCCATCACAAACGCGCCCAGCGCCGATGAGAAACCCACGCTCTCCGCCAGCGCCACCATTCCAAAGCAAAGGCCTATGCTCACTATAAGCAAAATCTCATCACTCAAGAACCGACGCGCCTTCTGCAGCAGCGTAGGAATCACATAGATGCCCACCAGGAACCACAGAATCAGGAAAAACGCCAGCTTGAGCAGGTTGAAAAGCATCTCTCCCCCGGCGAACTGATTGGACACCGCCATTGTGGACAGCAACACCATAAGCAATATGGCAATCAGGTCCTCCACCACCAGCGTTCCAAACACCATCCCCGCCCAAGGCTTGTCCTTGAGCCCCATATCGTCATAGGACTTGAGCACCACCATTGTGGACGACATTGACAGCAATCCTCCCAGGAACACGCTTTCCATCGAAGTCCATCCCAACGCCTGCCCCGCCACGAATCCCAGCACGAACACGCCCACAAACTTGCTCCCTGCGGTCACAAGCGCGCTGCTTCCAACCTTCAGCAGCTTCTTGAAACTGAACTCCAGTCCCAGACCAAACATCAGGAAGATGATTCCTATCTCAGACCACTCCTGGACCGTTGCCTCGCTCTGGATTCCAGGAAACCACGATATATGCGGCCCCACCAGGAAACCCGCAATTATATACCCCAGCACCAACGGCTGCTTGAGCGCCTTGGAAATAATGGTAAATATACCGGCAGACACCAGTATAACAGCCAGATCCCGTACTAGATTCAGTTCCTCAGACATATGTCATAAAAATAACAAAAAAAGCCGGAACTTGTCGTTCCGGCAGCTTTTTTCTTTTTTATACATATATTTGGGCATTCATATACTGATATGTCCAAAAAGACCCTCATTTTCTTGTCATTATTGTTGCTTGTTGGATGTTCCATGAACAGCCGTCTGGACCATATTGCCGGACTTATAGATGAGCACCCTTCAGAAGCTCTTGCATTATTGGATTCAATAAGTCAGCCCCAACTGGGCTCCCCACGCCTTCGTGCCAGATATGCGCTGCTTCGTTCTGCCGCTTTGAACAAGAATTACATCACAGTTGATTCAGATAGCATTATTGCCCCTGCCGTTATGTGGTATATTCAACACGGTACTCCTGAAGAGAAAGGCGCAATGCACTATTATTATGGTTGGGTCTTATATGATATGGAGCGATTCGACGGTGCAGCAGTGGCTTTCACAGAAGCTAGAAACAATTTGGAAAGAAGCTCGGACCTGTTTTTAAAGGGATTATCCACCAGGATGCTGGCAGTAACCAATAATAAGACATATAACTCTTCAGACAATCTCCCTTTACTTGAAGAAGCACGAGCCTTATTTGTTGAGTGTGGAAAAGAACGGTATGTATATGACACGGATTTGTTAATAGCTCAGCATTATAATAACACTTTGGATTATGAGAAAGCAGATTCCGTATATACCTCCCTTGAGCAAAGGATGGAAGGTGATACCCTTCTTTTAAGCAATTGCTGGAAGCAACACGCCAGATTGTTGGCAAACGGGCTTGAGGATTATCCGCGCTCTTACGCCCTCTTCAATCAAGCGATTCAGGCTGGAGCAAAATTATCCTCTGAAGATTGGCTCGCATACGCCGTAGCTTGCTATGATGCCGGAGAGAAGGGAATGGCCAAAGAAGTTATCCGGCAGGTGGATGATTTGGGAGGCAGCGAAGCGCAGGTTTATAACACCCTTTACAGGATCAATGTCAAAGAAGGCAATTACCTTGAAGCTTTAGAAAACCAGGAAAAGGCATACTCCCTACAAGACTCTGTTGTATTAGCCACTATGAAACAATCTTCTATTAAGGCTCAAAGGGATTACTATGAAGAAACCTCAGCTAGGCTTAACGAACGAACCAAGTATCAACGTACTGTTCTTCTGCTCCTTCTTGCAGTCTTTATCTTATCTTTGGTTTCCTTTTTCTTTTTCCTGTCACGTCGCAAAGCTAAATATCAAGAAGAACTTACAAGGCTCGCAGAAATAGCCTCCCAGACAGAAGACCTGCTAAATGAAACTGCCGCAGAAAAAGATAGTTTCAAAGCAAGATATATACAAAAATTCAAGGGACAGTTCGCCCTTCTGCAACATATCGCTGAAACTTCTCTAACCGCTAAAAAAAGAACGGATTCTCAGGAGTATCTTCTAAAAAAGTTGGCTGAACTTGAGAAGTTAGTCAGCGATGATTCCCAAGGCAATGCCGCATTTGAGCAAATGCTAAATACAGAACTGGACGGCATAATGAAACATATCAGGGCCGACTATCCTGGCAAGAGGGAAAAAACATATAGGCTGATAAGTTATCTATTTGCAGGATTCGATGCAACAGCAATATCAATGATGCTCGGATATAGTACGCCATCTATATATGTCAGGAAGTCTCAAATCATAGAAGATATCAAGAAGATTGAGTCTCCGTATAAGCAGCAATATCTTGACTTTCTTTGCAACTAGCTGATTTACAATTATTTATGTAATCAGCTGATTGTCAAGCACTTATGACATCATTAATGAATTCTTTTCAAACATCTTGATTATCTATTATGCAATTGACTGATAACCAGTGTTTTACATCAAATAAGATTCTCGCTCAATTATTAATATTATCGCGCAGCTTTTTCTCGTTTCTTGCATAAATGGATTATTATTTTAGTGACAAATATTAACCCCTCATAATTATGAAACCTTTTTCAAAAATAGCCTTAGTTTTATTGTGTCTGATATCAGTTGCCTGTAAGAAGGAAACTGATCCCTCTGTGCTTATTTATACAACCTTCGAGAATATTTCTCAGCATAAAGTGTCTGTATCAATGGTGGAGAACTCCCTAAAGGGAGAAACCTACAGTTTTACGCTTCTTCCTGGAGGGAAATACGACATTCGTGGTAGAGTGGTCTTCGTGGAAGTAATGGAGGCAACCGTTACCTATGATGATGGCATTACCATTGTACATAATAGGACGGGGGACAATATTCCTGAAGAATTCCGGAATATGTGTTATGCAAAATGGTGGGAAAATAGGTATGATCATACCAAAGGGGTGATTTTTTACCGTGTTTTCACCTTTACTGACAAAGATTATGACTACGCGGTAAAATGTCAATAAGAAAAGAGGTGGCCCTCTGGGTCACCTCCTTCTATTTTGATTGAACGAAAATTAGTCGTTCAGAGAGAATCTCTTGAATACCAGGACTTTTGCCTCAGGAGCAGCGGCTGCGAGAGCATCCTTTACGCTCTGCTTGCCGTCTCCCATCTGGTACTCCTGCTCCATAAGGGTCATCTCCTTGAGGAACTTCTGCACGCGGCCGTTTGCGATGTTCTCGATCATCTGTGCAGGGAGGTTTGCAGCCTTCTCTGCGCTGACGGTCTTGATGATCTCGCGGGCCTGGGCAGCCTGCTCAGGAGTGAGCCATCCCTTGGCAGTGTTGGACTCGATGTGGTCCTCGCTGTCAACGTGTGCAGGGTTGATGCCGGCCTTCTTGAGGGCGGAGTCAACTGCCTTCTGGATCTGCTCTTCCTTGGTCTTCTCAATGGCAATCTGCTTCTCGTTGTCAAGAACTGACTGAGGGCAGTCTTCCTTTGAGATGGATACAGGGTTCATTGAAGCAACCTGCATTACGATTCCCTTTGCAAGCTCGTCAGGAACTTCCTGGCTGAATCCTACAAGGGCGCCAAGCTTTCCGTTGATCTTGTGGATGTACTCCTTTACGTAAGGAGCCTCAAGATAACCGTAGTAAGCAAGCTCGTGCTTCTCTCCGGTCTTTCCGGTCTGCTCTGTAACGGCAGCCTCTACAGTGCGGCCGTCTGCCAGTGTGCATCCGAGGAGACCCTGGAGGTCAGCAGGAGTAGCAGCGATTGCTGCATCTGCGATAGCGTCTGCAAGTGCCTGGAATTCCTCATTCTTGGAAACAAAGTCTGTTTCGCAACCAAGGCATACGAGGATGGCCTTTCCGCCCTGTACACGTGCCTTAACCGCACCTTCGGTAGCGTTTCTGTCAGCCCTCTTGGCTGCAACCAACTTACCTTTCTCACGGATGATGTCCATTGCCTTGTTGAAGTCTCCCTCAGCCTCGATGAGAGCCTTCTTGCAATCCATCATTCCTGCGCTTGTCATCTTGCGCAGTTTCATTACGTCTGCTGCTGTAATGTTCATAGTGCGATGTGTTTATTGTTATTCTTCAGTCTTTGCGGCCGGTGCCTCTGCCTCGGCCTCTACGTTAACCTGCTGGGCTCCCCTGCGGGCGCGGAGCTTCTTTCCTGTGGGCTTTACTGCAGCCTCTTCCTCTGCAACCTCTTTGTCCTTCTCGAGCTTGCGCTCCTCCAGTCCTTCCTGAATGGCCTGGCAGAGAACGTTCATAACGCACTCGATAGATTTTGCAGCGTCGTCATTAGCCGGAATCACATAATCAATTGGGGAAGGATCGCAACACGTGTCAACCATTGCGAATACCGGAATGTTAAGACGATTGGCTTCTTTAACAGCGTTTGCCTCTTTCTGGATGTCAACCACGAACAGGGCTGAAGGAAGACGGCTCATATCCCTGATGGAACCGAGGTTCTTCTCCAGTTTCTCCCTCTGGCGGTCAACCTGAAGGCGCTCTCTCTTGGCGAGCTTGTCGAAGGTACCATCCTCTTTCATCCTGTCGATGGTACTCATCTTCTTGATGGCTTTACGGATTGTAGGGAAATTGGTAAGCATACCGCCTGCCCATCTCTCTGTGACTGAAGGCATATTAACAGCCGTTGCCTTCTCAGAAACAATATCTTTAGCCTGTTTCTTTGTAGCTACGAAGAGAATCTTGCGGCCTGACTTTGCAAGCTCTTTCATTGCCTCCGCAGCCTCGTCAATCTTGACGATACTCTTGTGCAGGTCTATGATGTGGATGCCGTTCTTCTGGTCGAAGATGTACGGAGCCATCTTAGGGTTCCACTTGCGGGCAAGGTGGCCGAAGTGTGCGCCTGCATCGAGCAATTCCTGAAAATTGGTTCTTGACATGGTTTTTTTCTAATTGTCTTAATAATAACTCTTTCATCAATCCCCGTGAGTAGCAGTCCTTGACTGGTCTCCGGGATTTTTTCGCGGTGCGGCAATCCTTTTTGTAGCCTGGGAAGATTCTCATCCTCACCTGGATCTCAGGATTTGATGAATACCGCAGCCGTGCTGACGTAAATTGTTCAGGCCGATTAACGCTTGCTGAACTGGAAGCGACGACGTGCGCCAGGCTGACCGGGCTTCTTACGCTCAACTTCGCGAGCGTCGCGGGTGAGGAATCCGGCGGCCTTGAGGGTAGCGCGGTAAGCCTCTTTGTCTACCTCGCACAGTGCGCGGGCGATTCCGAGACGTACGGCCTCTGCCTGACCTTTGGTACCACCACCAACG
>JAEEGK010029440.1_pt1 | contig 10948 bp, 8 predicted proteins | sample 8958771 | NCBI WGS metagenome assembly JAEEGK01 (sample SAMN16246547, study PRJNA631951) | gut metagenome | biome: gut microbiome; feature: rumen; material: SC-attached | host: Bos | place: Iran: Karaj | collected 2018-10 | reverse complement strand
TATCTCAATACAAGTATAATCTAAATATTCATTTGTACATGTAAATATATCTTTTGTTATTTCAATATATTTAATTTTTTCTTCATGTAATATTTTTATTTTTGAACCTATTTTAATTTCATCATTTCCTAAAACATGATTATTACTAAATAAAACTCTTAATAATTGATTATCAATATATTGCATTTTCATTTGAAAACTTTTTGTTCTTTTCTTTTTCAATATTATTCATTTTTTATATTAATATTTTAATAAAATAAATTTCTTATTTATTCATAAGCAAATCATTTTGGTTCTTCTTTTTCTTATTGCTTTATTAATTTTTTGTTTTTTCATTTTCTATAATATTTTATGACATTTGTAATTTAAAATTATTTATTATATGTTCTAAATTTTCCTTTTTATTTCCATTTTTTATTATTGTTTTAATTCTTGATACTGATAAAATTTTCTTTATAATCATATAATACGCTTATATTTTTTCCTATAATTTACATAAAACTTCTCGTTTTAAATTTTTTTAATTTTTTCATGAGATGAAATTATATATTTTGAAACTTTCCTTTCTACTTTTCTTTATAAAAATCTAATATTAAAAATATCCTTTTCCTATTAAAAAATCTTTTATTATATCTTTCTATTGAAACAATTTGAAAGACATTCAAAAAATTAAATATAATTTTTATTAAAAAAAATCATTGTCAATTTGAAGAACATTATATAATAATAAATTGAAAGGTGAATATTAATTATTACTAATTAAAGAAATTGTTAAATATGTAATTTTTAATTTTTTGGTATTTATCATATTAATATATTAATTTTTTTACAAGGAAATTTTTATATTAAATTATATCATACAATAATTTATTTTTTGTTTAAATAAATTTCACCATCAATATAAGAATAAGTTTTTATAAAATTTAAATCAGAATCAATTTGTTTTATTATTTGCCATCTCATATTTTTATCTATTAAAAATTTAGGAATTTCTTCTAATTCTTGAATAGAATTATAAAAATAAAAATAAATATATAATTGTTCTATTTCTTCTAATGTTAATTCTTTCTTATCTAAAGAAATTATTTTTAAAATTTCATCTTCTAAAACATTAAAAATATATTTTCCAAATTTCAAATTTAAAAAAAGTTTATTTAATTTCTTTATTATAATAAAATCTTTATCATTTTCATTTATTGAAATATTATAACCTTTCTTTTCACATAATTTATTAATAAAAAAAGCAAATTTCTTCCTATTTATAAAATATTTCTTATTTAAATCATCCATAATCAAAAAAATATTCAAAATTAAAAATTAAATTTTTTTTATAATTGAAATTACAAAAAAAATAAAAAACTAATAAATAAATTTATTCAATATTAAAATATAAGAATCTTCCTTTCAATTAAATTCAATGTTAAACAAATAATAAGATATTATTATGAAGAATTAAGAAATAAATTTTTTACAAAATTTAATTTAAAATGAATTGAAGAATACAAGAAGAATTAATGATGAAAATATAAAAAAAGAATATAAAAATTATATAAAAATAAAATTGAGATGAATTAGTTTTGAAATAAGTAAATGGATAATAAAAATAATAGAAGAAATGTAAAATAAAAAATTATTTGTGTTAATCATATTTGAAGAAGAAGAAGAAAAATTTTCTTCTTTTTCAATAATATATTTTTAATGAAATTTAAAAATATTATGATTAATTTTAAAAATTTTGTTTTATATTATTATTTATATTATTTATTATTATATGATTGTTCATTGGAGTAATAAATGGAGTTTAGGACTTTTAAATAATAATAATGTTATGTTTTTTTCTATTTTTAAAAGGAATTTTTTTAATAGGAAAATAGAAAGAAAATTTAATAATAGTATTGATTGTTTTGATAGACTTAAAGCTTATTATCAAACTAAAAATAATAAAAAATTAATTTTTAAAAATAAACAAATTCAAAATATTAAAGAATATATTATAAATTTAAAAGAAACAAAATTGACTTATAATGAATGGAAAATTTTTATTAGAAATGGAATTTTATCAAGTTGTTTTCTTTCTAATATATTTTATATATTTAAAAAAAGAAAAAGTACAAAATTATTTAATGAATGGTTTAAATTTTTTAAATATTCTTTTTCAATTTCTCTTTTTTTAAATTATATTTTACAAACTACTTTAAAAAAAGAATATGAAGATGAACTTCAAGAAATAAACAATATTTAATTATGAGATATTTAACTGAAATAATTATTTATTATAATTGATACAATATTTATTATAATTTATTTTTATTTTTTATTATATGAAAAATAAATTATTTCCATTTTTAAAATAAACTAAAAAAAATGTTTTTTAAAATAATAGTTAAAAACAATAATTTAAAAATCTTAATAAAGAAAAATATAATTTATTCTTGAACTTGATAAACTTCAATTTCCTGTGTGATAAAAAATTTATTTTCAAAATTTAAAATTCCTTCAGTATTAAAAATATCATCTTCAGTAGTTCCAGCATCTAAAGTATTTTCAAATTTAATTTCTCCATTACAATCTCCAATTAAAATATAATTAGAATGACAAAACATAGTATGTCCTTCACCAGAAGACATAAATTTTTTTTTTAAATTTAAAGAAAAAACAAAATCTTTTATATTTTTTTTCCATTCTTCATTTGAATTCCAATTTTCATTTAAAAAAGCACCAAATTTAATTTTATTATTAGTTTCTATTATTATTATTGTACTTCCTTTATTATCACAATGTTTATGAAAATCTTCTGTTAAATTTCCATTTTTTGTTTTTTGAAATATTAATTTAAAATTTAATTTTTTTGATGGATCTATCCATTTATTTATTAATTCTAAATCTTTCTTTCTTTCTATGTCATTTTTTGGTGTAATAAAATTATTATTTTTTTCATTTTGTAATTTTTCTATTTCTTCTCTAAAAAATGATTTTAATTCTGAAAATAATGATGCTTGTTTTATTTGATAATTTTTATTTTCTTCTTTTAAATTCTCAATTTCTTTTTTCAAATCATTTATTATATTATATAATTCTTCATTATTATTCACATTATTATTATTTTTTTTTTCATAATCAATAAATAAATTTAATTTAAAAAGAGCTTCTTTTATTTTTTCTGTTGGTAAAGGAATTCTTAAAATAATATTTTCTTTTTCTTCAATAATATAACTTTTATCATTTTCATTTTGTGATTTTGTTATTAATTTTATTAGTTCATTAAATATATCAATTATATTTTCACATATTAAAAAATATCTATTTTTAATTATTAAGTCAAATGTAAATATTTGTTTATATACATTTATTTGGGATTTTGTTAAAGTTTTTGCATCTATTTTTAAATTATTTCCTTGTACATATATTAATACTTCATAATTGTTCCCTTCTTTTGAATTTAAATTTACTTTATGTTGAAATATTATATTTTCTGGTTTTTCATATTGTTTTGTTATTGATGGGGCTTCCATTTTTTTTTCAGATTTTTCTTCTTTTTATTTTTTTTTTAATCAATTAATTTCTTTATTATAATATTTTTTTGGATTTTGTATTTTTAATTAATATATAATATATTTTAGAAATAGATAAAATGATAAGTTAATTTAGATTATTTAAATATCAAATATATTACTCTTCTTTAGGAATTAAAATTCAAAAAAAGAATTTAAATAAATCTTATCTTTGAAAACTAAAAGATAACTTTTATAAAGTTTAATAAAAAGTAATGAACAGTTATATTTAATTCATGACAATAATTATATTGAATCCAAAAAAAAAAGTAATTCTATTTAATTTTCCAAAAAGTTTTTCCAAATATAGAATATATTTAAAGAATAAATTATTTCAAAAAAAATCTCAAATTGATAAAAAAGTTTATAAAATATTTAAAATAATTCTATTGTTTAAATCTAAGTATAAAATTACAATTAAAAAAATGAAAAAAAAAAAAAATATTTTTAAAAGTTTCATTCCCCAGAAAATTCCAAATCAAATGACATTGAAATTTTTTGAATTTCTTCAAGAAATAAACAAAAAAAAAGAATAAATATCCATTAAATTAAGAAAAAAATTAAAAATTATGAAAACCACAAAAAAGCAATAGAAAAGAATTTAGGATATATAGAAGACCAAAATAATTATACAGATATGTATTATGGAAAAAAACAATTTAATGAATGTGGATGTGAAATAATAGCAACATTTAATGCATTAAAAGATTTAAATTATAATAATGATTTTTCTTTACCTTTATTAATTGATTATTTTGAAAAAGATGGAATTGTTTTAAATGGAAATTTTGGAACTTCTCCTAAAGCAATTGAAAATTTTTTTAAAAATCTAAATTTTGAAACTTTTAGTTCTTTTAATGAAAAAGATTGTGATTTTATTGGAAATAATTATCATACTTTTGTTTTCACTTTTTTTAATGATAAATTTAATGTTTTTAATCAAGTTCATTCTATTTGTATTACTAAAAAAAATGGAAAGTTCTTTACTCATAATAATGGAGATGATTTGGTTTTTTATAATTCTATAAAAGAATTAGTTTTTAATATTAATAATGGGAATGCTAAACTTATTTTGTTAATTGGGATTAAAAAATAATATTATATATTTTTTTATCTTTTTTTTATTAAAAATTAATTAATAATTTATTTTCATTATTTATTTAATGATCATATATCTTCAGTTTTATAAGTAGTATTAAAAGTTTCATTTTGATTCACAGAATCATTATTAAAATTTCTAAATTTTTCAATTTCTTGATTTGATAAATTTAACATATTATTTAAAGTTATTTTTCTTTTTAACTTTTTATCTCCAATTTCTTCAGCTTCTACATTTAAAATTCCATTTTCATCTAATTTCATATAAACATTAAATTCAATTTCTCCTTTTTTTGCTTTTCTAATATTTTCAATAATAAATCCTCCTATTTTAATATTATCTTTTGAATAATAATTTTCACCTTGATAAATATCAAAAGAAACTTTAGTTTGATTATTTTTAGAAGTTTCAAAAACTTCTTTTTTTTCAGCAGGTAATTTTTCTCCTTTATTTATCATAAAATCAGTAATATTTTCTTCTTTATCGTTTAAAATATTTAAACCAATAGAAATTGGATTAATATTAATAAATTTTAAATTAATTAATTTTTTTTCTTCTTCAACAACAAAAGAACTATTTTTAAAATTATAATGTCCAAAGTTATTATTTTTAATATTTTCTCCAAATAAAGCAGCTCCTAAAGTAACAACTTCATCAATATTTATACCTTTTTGACTAATGATTTTTTCTTTCTCAAAAAACTCATTGATAATTTCTGCAATTTTTGGTATTCTTGATGTTCCACCGACTAAAACAACATTATCAATTTCATTTTTTGTTAATTTTGCATTTTTTAAAGCTTGTTCCATTAAAGGAATACATTTATTAAATAAATCTTCACATAAATTTTCAAAATCAGATCTTGTCATTGTATAATAAAAATCATTTCCATTAAATAAACAATCAATTTGTAATTCAACTTCATTTAAAAAAGATAATGATTCTTTTATTTTTTCACATTCTTGTTTTAATCGAATTTTAGCTTTATAATTATTAGTAATATCTACATTATATTGATTTTTAATTTCATCAATAAAAAAATTTAATAATTTATTATCAAAATCAACTCCACCAAAATGTTTATCTCCAATAATAGATAAAACATTAAACAAATGATTTTCAATTTTTAAAATAGAAATATCAAAAGTCCCTCCTCCTATATCAAATATTAATAATATTTTATTATTAATATTATTAGTAATACAATAATCTAAAGCAGCAGCATTAGGTTCATTAATTAATTTAATATATTCAAATCCTGCAATTTTTCCTGCTTCATTTGTTGCATTTCTTTCTTCTTCATTAAAATATGCTGGAACTGTTATTATTGCTTTTGTTATTTTTTTTTCCTTATTATATAAATAAGATTCTGCATTTTCTTTTAATCTTCTTAATATCATTCCTGATATTTGTTGAGGATAATATTTCTCTTTTTTATTATTTCTCTCTATTATTATTATACATTTATCATTTTTTAATTCTCTTTCTATTTTAAAAGGAAATAAATGATTTTTTATATCTTCTTCAACTTCTTTATTTGAAAATTTTTTTCCTATTAATCTCTTTATATTATATAGTGCTTTATTTTCATATCTTGACATGGCATTTTTTGCTGCATCACCAATCAAAATATCTTTATCTATAAAAGTGACATTTGAAGGTATTAATCTTTGTCCTAATTTATCTGGTATCATTTCTGATTTGTTATTTCTGTATACTGCCACTCCTGACTTTGTTGTTCCTAAATCTATTCCTATAATGTAATCAGCCATTTATATTTTTTTTCATTTTACATTCAAATTCCTATTTTTTATTAGTTTTTTTTCTAATATTCTAATTAAAAAAAATAATTTATTAAATTATAATTATACAATTATCATTTATAAATTAATTTAATTGAAAGGAATAAATGTTAAAAAAAATATATTTAATCGCAATATATAAATAATATCAAAATAATAAAAATATTATATTTAGAAAACCGAAAAAAAATGAATAAAGAACAAAAAAAAAGAATTTTAATTTTCTTTTGTTTATCATTAATTGATATAGTATCTCCAAACATAATATTAAAATTCAAAACATTAAAAGGAGAGAATATAACAAAGGAAAATTTAATGGAGAAATTATATTATAATAATATATATTTTGAAATAAAAATAGGAACTCCAGAACAAAGAATTCCAATGTTTATTAGAATGAGAGAATATTCTTCTTTTATAACAAGTCAAAAATTTAATGGTTCAATTTCAAAGTTTAATTATTTAAATTCTTCATCATTTAATTATTTAGAAAATGTTATTTTTAAATATTATAAATATGATTTTACAGAAGCAATTTTAGCTACAGAAAATTTTAATTTTGGAAATAATAAAAAATGTGAAAATTTAACTATTATAATTGCAAATGATTTAAGAAAAAGTTCTAATTATTTAAGTGGAATTATTGGTTTAAAATTAAGTCCAAATGAAAATAATTTAGCTGAAAAATATAGTTTAATAACATTATTAAAGGAAAAAAAATTAATTAATGATTATTCATTTTCTTTAAAATATAATAATGAAAATGAAGGAGAATTTATTATAGGAAGTTATTTAGATAATATTAAAATAGAAAATAATGAAAATATTGAAAATTATATTAAAACTTCTTATATTGGAGTTAATGATATTGCTAATCAATGGATTATTGGCTTAAATGTTTATTTAAATGGAAATTTAACAGATAAAAATATTTTATCTTCTTTAGCATATGAATATTCTTTTTTTGAAGGAAGTGGAAATTATAAAGATGAAATTATTAAAAAATATTTTAATGTTTATTTCATTAATGGAAAATGTAAAGAAATTACTTTTAAATTATTATTTACTTATTTTGTATGTGATGATGATATTTCTTTTGATAATTTTCCTTCTTTAGATTTTTATCATCAAAATTTAAATTATACTTTTTCTTTTAATTATAAAGATTTATTTTATCATTTTGAAAATAAATATTTTTTTATGATTATTTTCAGAGATTTTCATTCTTCAACTTGGACTTTAGGAAAAATATTCTTTCAAAAATATCATATTTCTTTTGATAAAGATAAAAAAACTTTTGGTGTTTATACTATTAAAGATCATATTAAAATTCCTTATTCAATAATAATAATAATAATTTTATCTTTAGCTCTCGTAAGTGTTATTATATATATTAAATTCTTTATTATTATCCAGAAAAGAAAAATTCGAGCTAATGAATTACAAGATGATTATGATTATTTACCTGAAAAACTTTATAAAAAGAATAATAAATTTGTTAATCGTAATAAAAATATAAATGAAGTTGATATTATTATATAAATGAAAATGTATTAGTAATTTTTAGCTATTTTTAATTTTAAAATAAAGATTTATTTTTAATTAATTTTATATATATAAATTTCTTAAAAATTAAAATTCTTTTTTTTTTATTTTATAATTAAATTATTCATTTAATTAACAATAAAATTTTTTATTTTTTTAAAATACCAGAATAACAATAATAAAAGAATAATAGTTTTTCTTATTAATTATAAACAACTTTTTCTATTTCCTCATAAAAAATATCATATATTATTTCTTCTAAATCATTATTTTGAATAGAGATAAATCCATTATTAAAATTAGTAAGTTCAAAACCTTTAATATCACAATTATCAAATTGAGAAAATTGATTAATTAAATTTATAGAATCATCTTTAAAAGGATCTTTAGAACCAAATAAAATTCTAATTTTATTTAATTTTTCAATAATTTTTTCATTAACAAAAACAGGATTAACAAACATATTATTTTCTCCATTATAATTATTTAAATATTTATTTCTAATATAATCAATTAAATCAAAATTTAATTTATCATTATTTAAACTTAATAAATGTGAAAATCCCATATTTTTTTTTTCTAAATTAGAATAAGGATAAAAAGTAAAAATTAAGTCAGGAATTTTAATATTTTTTCCTTCAAATAAATTAATAGAAATAATTAAATAACATAAAGAAAAACATAATAAACCACCATTTGAATCACCACAAATAATAATATTATTAATATCCATATTTAATTCTTCTTTAGCATGATTAATTATCCAAATATAACTTTGATATATTTCATTTAAAGCTTTTGGAAAACAATTTTCTGGAATTAAAGGGTATTTAATTAATAAAAGAGGAATATTTAATTTTATTACCCATTTTCTTATATATTTCTCAATTAATATTACATTTTCATTTATAAAATCCCCTCCATGAATATATATTATTAAACTTTTGTTTATTTTATTTTTTGATTCTTTTTCTTTTTTAAAATTTATTTCTGATGAATGATATAATCTTGTTTTTACATAATATTTCTTTTCTTCTTTTTCACATTTATCTATTATTAATAAAGGCTTTTTTAATATTTTTTCTTCTAATTTAAATTCTTCTTTATTTTCTTTTTCTCCTTTTAAAAAATTATTTAATTTATTTATATAATCAATTGAAATTTCTTTTAATTCTTTTTTTAAATATAATTTCTTTCTAAATTCTAAATAAGGTAAATTTCTTTTTATCATTGATTTCATTATTGAATTTTTACTTGATTCTCTTATTTTTAAAATTAATTCTTCATCAAAATTTTTTAATTTAAATTTTTTTATTTCATATTCACTTTGAAATGAATTAAACATTTTTTTTAAAGAACTTCCTAAAAATGATGTTAAACCTTCTTTTTGTATTTTTTCCATTTTTATCATTTTTGATTCTAAATTTTCTTCAATTTCAAAAATTAATTTTTCAATATTTAAATTTTTTTTTGGAGTAATTGAATAAATTTTTTTTTGAATTTTTTTCCATTTTTCATTTTCTTCTTTTAAATTTGAAATATCATCTTCTTTTAAAAGAAATGATTTATATAATAAAATATTTATTTTTGGGATTTTATTTAAATAAATTAATAAATCAAATAATATAATTTGATTTTTTTGAGTTTGATTTCCAAAAAAACTTGAATCTTGAAATTTTGAAATTAAATTAAATTGATTTATTTTTTCTTGAATTTCTTTTAAAGTTTCAATAATATAATTTGAAGTATGAATTAATATTATTCCTGGTTTATTATTTGAATTTTTTATTTCTTTAAAATTTTCTATTAATTTTATTATATTTAATTTTGTCTTTGTTAATAATTCTTCTTTTGAAAATTGAATTTCATAAATTTTTGAAAAATCTTTTTTTATTTCTTCAATTAATTTTTCTAAAGTTATTTCTTCTATTGCAATTCCAGAATTTATTTTATTTAAAATTAAATTAATTTCATTTAAAGTTATTTTTAAATAAAGATAATATTCTAAAGAAAATTTGTTAAGTTCTAATAATAAATTTGTAAATTCATGTTTATCTGAAGAAATAATATTTTTCATATCTTCATATATTTTTGAAAAAGAAATTTGAAGAGTATTTAATATTTCAATCATTTTTTTTGGATTTGAAGGTTCAATTATTTTATTTTCATAATTTGAAATATCAAAAGATGAATATTTAATATTCTCAGAACTAAAATTATATTTATCTAATAATTTCTTTGAAATATTATTTTCATTTGATTTCATTAAAATAATATTGAAAAAGTGAAAAATAATAAATATAAAATTATTTAGATATATATTTAATAATTTTTTTCTATTTAATAAAATTATAAATTATTTATTTTTATATAAAAAAATTATTTATTTATTTAAAACTAAAGGTGAAGGATTTGAATAAATAGTATTATTATAATAATCTTCTCCATTATTCGTTTCTAATCTTTCATTATCATTATTATTATTATAATCTTTTTTAAATTGCTCATAAAATATAGATATTTCCAATAATTTTTCTTCACTAATATGAATTTCTCTTTTATCTTTTAAAAATTCCATTTCATTATTTTTCTTAATTTTAAAAGCAAATAAAATATATTGAAACCAATTAAATTTATTATCTTTATTTTTTTTATTCCTTTTAAAATTAGTGATTTCTATTTTTCTAGAAGTATTAAAATTATTAAAATTATCATTATTAGAATTAGTTAAAAATACATTTCTCTTAGTTAAACTTTTACTATTATTAGGAATATCATTATCATTAATATTAGAAATAGCATTATTAGAAATAATATGTTGTATTTTTTTTTTTTTATTTCCAATATAAAATCCTTTATTTTTATGATTGAAAATTTTATCATATTCATAATTGAAGTCATTTAATAATTTAAAATCATGAATAAAAATTTGATTAATAAATTTAGCAATT
>JAEEGK010029438.1_pt1 | contig 10949 bp, 11 predicted proteins | sample 8958771 | NCBI WGS metagenome assembly JAEEGK01 (sample SAMN16246547, study PRJNA631951) | gut metagenome | biome: gut microbiome; feature: rumen; material: SC-attached | host: Bos | place: Iran: Karaj | collected 2018-10 | reverse complement strand
CCCAATCCCCAAAAAGTAATTTAAGATTTTAATTATTAATGATTTATAAATACTTATATTTTAATTAAAATAATGATAATATAATAAATAAAAAAATTTAAAAAAAAATTATAAAAATAAAATGGAAAATAATATTGAAAATGGAAAAATAGAAAATGAACACAATTCAATGTTTCCAAGATCAAAAACATATTCAACTCCTTTATATTCCAATGGTAAAAAAATAAATAAAATAATTAAATATAATATTAAATAGGTTCATCAAAAAAGAAAAAAAGCAAAATAAGTTTAAAATTAAGTCAATTAGAAACTCGAGGAAATCCAAAAGAATATGAAGATTTAATGAAAGAAGATAGAGAATTATATGGAGAAGATGAAGAAGAAAATATTGATATTGAAAATATAGATAATTTAAAACAAAAAAAATTTGAAATTAAACTTCATTATTATATTTTAATTGGTGAAGTAACTTTTAATTTTGAAACAATATTAGTTTTAGAATCAAATCAAAAAGTTGAAGACATTATTATTTGGGGAATAAATTCTTTTAATAATGCAAAACATAAAATTACTGTTCAAGATAAAGAATATATATTGAGATATAATAATAATAGTGTAAATGATTTTAAAAGTTATGAAATTAGATATTGTAAAAAAAAAAATTTTAAACCTAAATTTGATATGCCTCCTTTTTTAAATAATACTTCTGTTGAAAATGTTGTTAATGAAAGAATTTGTTTAGTTTGTAATAATAAAAGTTTATTAATTATGACAAGAGTTTTAAATGAAGGAGATTCTGATGAAAGAGTTGCGAATAAAAGTTCTTTTTGTTCAAAGTGTGCTATTTATTAATTATATGTTCAATTATTTAGTATTTAGTATTATTCTAAATGATTGGTTTAAAAATAATGGTATTTTTTCTTTTCTTTGTAAATTTTTATTTGATGTTATAAATTTAAATTATGGGATTTTTTATTTTTTTTCGGTTTTTAATTTTTTTTTTTTTATTTTTTAAAAATTTTAATTTTTAATATTAAATGTCAATTGCAAAGAATAAAAGTTTTAAATCTATTTTTAATTTATATTCAAGTGGAAATTTTTTGAAAACAAAAACAAAATTAATGACAATTGAAAAATCACCTGATATAAAATATAAATCAACTAATATTATATCAAAAACTCCAAAAAATATTCATTCTCTTAACAATAAAGATGAACTTATAAAAGAATTAAAAGATAAAATTATTATATTAGAGGAAAAAATAAGACTATTAGAAAATAAATTAAAATCAAAAAAAAAAAATGAATTAAGGATTAATCATTTAAGCCAAAATAATTCTTTAAAAGATATAAGAAGTTTCATGAAAAAAAATTCTTTTGATGAAAATCCTATAAATAAAATTTCAAGAAATTATAGTAATGAAAATAGTTTTAATACAATAAACACTTATAAACTATATAATATAAATCAATCTAAATATTCAAATACTATAAAGAAATATAGAAATACATCAAGTAATATAAATAAGAATTTCTTGACAATAGAAAAAGATAGGTTATTAAAAACTGAAATTAAATTAAATGCAAATTTAAATAAAAATTTAAAATATATTCCTAAGATACCTAAAAAAGTACATTCTGATGTTAATGTGACTTTATCTTCAAGTAATTCTTTGAATATCATAAAACCAGATTTAAAAAATGATTTTAATTTAACTTTAAAAGAAAGATTAGAGAATATAAAAACAAGAACTGAAAATATAATTAAATCATGTTTAAATTATTTATAATCTGTAATAATATTGTAATTTAAGTAAATAATTCATTTATTTTTTCTATAAAAAATCAACATAAAAAAATATTATTTTATATTATTTAAATATAAGTTTTAAAATTAAAAAAAAATTATAAATTAAATAATATAAAATTATTTTTACTTTCCTTCATCAATAAATAACTTATTTGCATATATGAAATTACTAATAAAATCTGTAAAAGAAATATTATCATTATTTACAAAAGCTTCAGTATAAGCATTTAATGATTCATTTAAAATTTTATTGAGTCTATTTTTCTTTTCTGAAATATTATTTATTTTACTATCAAATTCTTTTTTTCTTTTTTTTTCAGCATCATATATTTTATCAAAAAAATAATAATCATCTAAAAGAGCTCCAACATTACTTTTAATAATATATTTATCTTTAATTACATTATCAGGAATACTTTCACCAGTAATAATATTTCTACAATCAACAATTGATTTTTTTGCATATTTAATATTATCATCAAAAAAAATTTGATGAATTTTCCTATTATAAGGATTAATTAATAAAGGTTTTGAATATTCTTTTAATCCATCATGTTCAATCCAAATTTGATATTCATCATTAAATGCAAAAGAATTAATATTTTCAGAATATATTTTTTCCATAATAAAATTATATATATTTAAACCTCCTTCAATAATAATAACATTATTATTTTTAATGTCATCATTATAAGCTTCATAAAGATTATTTGGTTTTGGTGTTAATCTTTTACTAGTTCCTAATACTAAAAAAATATCTTTTATATCTTTAGAATATCTATAAATAATTCCGAATTGAGATTCACTTAATAAATAATTTTTTGAATTATTTGTGCCATCAAAAAAATATTTTTGATTATTTAAAGGATGAAGTCCTTTACAAAAAAAATTAAATTCTTTAACAATATAATCAATATCACCTCCAAAAGTTCTGAAAATAATAGTAAAGTCTCTTCTTCTTTCTTTTAATTTTATTATTGAATTAAAAAAAGATTTAAAAGTAAAAAAATAACCATTACTATATAATTCTTTAAAAAAAAAATTGTATTGTTCATTATTAATATCATTTATAATATTCTCTGGAACTTTTAATTTTTCTAAAATTTCTTTTAAATGATTATAAAAATATTCTCCTGGTGATTTTTTATCAACAAATTCATTAGTTAATTGTCTAATAATTAATTTAATATCATGATTAATTTTAAGTCTTGATTTTACATCAGGGATTTCTTTTTCATTTTTTTTGGGATATTTTTTTCTTAAAAAATCAGAATAAGAAATTAAATCTTCTTTTGGATTATTATAGTTTAAATTATTTTCTGTTCTTATCCATTCATTATTTTTTTCATCTATTTTTCCTAAAGGTAATTCACATATTAAAGCTAAAAGACTTGATTCTAAAGATTGATTTTGAATTTTATCTCCTAACATTAATGTTTTATTTATATCAAAATGTATTATTAATTTTGGAATTATTCCTGTTTCCATTTAAAATATTTTTATTAAGGAAAAATTTATTTTTATTTTTTTAAAAAAATTTTTTTTGAAAAATTTATGGAAAATTAATGTTAATTATAAATGATAATATTATACATTTTTTTTTACTTTTGTTTTTTTATTTTTTTCTCAATCCATTTGACTTAAAGGTATAAAATAATTTAAAACACATAACCATTTAAATAATAATTCTTTTGTTTTTGTATGATAGATTTTTTTTTCATCATTTTCTAATAAAGTAATGCAAAGTAATATTTTATTATCATTATTTTTCATTAAATCAGCATTTAACATTTTATTTAAATTTAAAGATGAAATTGGTTTTCTCATTGAAATAAATTGAGCTTTATTTTCATAGAAATTTAATTTTAATCTTGTTAAAGTTGCAAAGGAAGTAATTATTTTTTCATTTTCAAATTGTTCTAAATCACCAATAAACATTATTTCATTATTATTTCTTGAATGTAATTTTTGTTCTGGAATAATACTATTAACTGACATAATATCACTTTCTTTTTCATTTTTTTCTTCTTTTTTATCAATTTCAATGTTTTTTGTTCCTGAAGTGACTAATTCTTTATTATTATTATTCATATATATATTATTATTATTACTTTCATTTTCTTTATTTTTCTCATTTGGAATTTGTTCTATAAAATCTGGGTTTATTATTTCATTTTTTATTTTAACATTTTCCTTTATACACATAGTTAATCCCATTTTAAAGAAAAAATTATTATTTTCATAATAAAAAAATATATAAATAAAATCAAAATGAAAAAAAAGGAAAAAAATATATTTTTTTATTTTTTTAAAATATATATCTAAACTTAATAATAAAGTTTATTAGGTAATTGTTCATTTAATTTTAAATCTTGATTATTATAATAACTTCCATAATTAGAAGAAGTAGTAGGAAGAATATTAGTATAAACTTTACCAAATCTACTAAAAGGAGAATAATGTTGTAAATTTAAAGGAGACCTTTTACCATCAATAATATGATAAGTACTATTTTTATATTCATTTTGATTTATTGTTCCTTTATTATAATTTGCATTATTCATTCTTTGAGAATAATAATTATTTTCAACAATTTTTTTATCATCAAATACTGTAGCAAATTGATTTCTTTTATTATATAATTGATCATAATCATATCTTGTAGAAGGAGAAATATCTGATATTTTATTCATTAATTGATTTAATCTTCCATTTGAATTTGCTATTGAATTCTCTTTTTTTCCATATTCTTCTTTAATATATTCATTTTGACTTCTATGATTTGTTGTTAAGTAATCATTTATTAAATTTATTTTCCTTTTTGAATATATTGTATCATATGATTGAGGATCATTATTTCCTTTCATATAATATTGTTGAAAACCAAAATATGGATTTTGATAAACTTCTTTATCAACTACTTTATTATCAAATGAATTATTATAAATTAATCTTTGTCCAGCATTTATTAAATTAGGTGTATTTGTTCTAATATTTTGACTTCTATTAACATTAATATCATTTTGTTGATAATTATTATCATAATTATTATTATTATAATTATTTGGACTAGGTCTCCCAGAAAAAGCTCTAATAGCTCTTGTAGTACTATTATCAGTAGCTAAATTATTATCAATGTAATTGAAGAATTCATCAAAAACAATATAATTATTATTTTGAAGAACATAATTATACAAATTATAATGTTTTTGTAAAAAATTTAATAAAGGTGTTGTTGGTCTTTGATAAGCCATTTCTTCAGGAACTTTTCTTTCAAAATTTACCATATATTCAAATAATTCTCTTCCAATTCCTTTTCTTTGACAAGATTCATAAACATAAAAATCAATAACACATAAAGGTGCAACATTATGATAATTGTAATCTTTATCTCTAACATATAATTTTTGAGTTCCAACTTTTAAAAAACCTAAAACTTGATTTTTAGAAGCTTTAATTACTATTCTATCATTTGAAGTAAAAAACTTTTGAGATGTTGTTATTATTGTTGATAATTTTTGACTTTGAGAAGATGCTAATCCCATTTGATCTATTATTTCATTTACATATAATGTAAATCCTGGAACTATTCTATTTTTATATGAACCTTCTAATATTGCAAATCCATTTTCATCACAATCTAAGGCTTCTTCACAATTAAAATTAAATTCCATTTTTGTTTTTATTTATTATAATATATTATTTTATATAACTTATCTATGCTTTTTTACGTTTTTTTAATTATATGAATTATTAATTTGAAATTAAATAATTGGTTTAAGGAAAATAAAATTAAATTGATTAAAAATATATAAAAAAAATGAATAAGCCTTTTTCAAGGAAAATAGAAACTAATGGTTTTAAAGATTTATCATTATTGGATAATTATATTCAAAAGTGTTTAGACTTATATAAAACAGTTAATCCTCTTAAAGAATATTATGAAATATCTGGAAAATATTCTAAATATATTATAAATAATAAATCAATAATTCCTGATCTAGTTATTTATAATTCAAAATTTAATAAAAATGATTGTTTTTATGATTATTATGGAAGTAGTTATAATGCTTTTCCTAGAGTTAAATTTATGTTAAATCCTAAAAAATCAAAAAATCAAAATATTAAAAAAGAAGAAATTAAAGAAGTAAAAAATGAAGAAATAATAGAAGAAAAAAATATAAAAGATGAATTAAAGAAAGATGAAATTATGGAAAACGAAAACAAAAAGGAAAATTTAAATGAATCAAAAGATGAAAAAACAAAAGAAGAAAAAAATAATGAAGAGGAAAAAGAAGAAATAAATGATGAAGAAGAAGATTTAACGAATCCTACTCAATTTTTAGCTCAAATGCAAATCAATCAAGAAAAATTAACAAAAGACCAAAATAATATAAATGAAATGACAAAAGAAATAAAAGAAGAAAAAAAAAAAGAGGAAGCAAATGTAGATATTAAACAAGAAGAGAAAAAAGAAGAAAATGAACAAGAAGAAAAAAAACAAACATCAAAAAAAAATATTACATTAAATCCTAAAAGCAAAAATATTATAGTAGAAGAAGGAATAGAATCTTTAACATTTATAGAAACTAAAAAACCAAAGAATGAAAATAACACATTATCAAATTTATCAACAACTATATCAGATAATAATAATAATAACAATAATAATAACAATAATAATAATAATGAAAATAATAATAATAATAATAATAATAATAATAATAATAATAATAATGTTAATAATAATAATGATAACAATAATGAAAAACCAAAAATTCAAATGCTTCCTCCTCAAATGAATATTCCAATAATGAGCCCTTTAATGTATATGCAAAATCCTTTAATGTCAAATTCTAATTTATCAGTTCCATTTAATTATAATATTATGAATCAAATTAATTATATGAATTTTCACAATGAAGATGATGAAGATGAAGATAATGATCCTATGTTAAATAATTTTAATGATGATTTTACTAAATATAATCCAAATATTTTCTTAGAGAAACCTGCTTTAATAGTTAAAAAAAATTTATTTGATGAAAATTGGATTGTAATGAGGAATAATAAAGTTGTTGCTAATTATAATTCAGAACAATTATTATATTATTTAGCTTCTCAAATAAGATTAGGAAATAAATTTGAAAATATGAATATTTGTGATTATCAAACTGAAATTGTTTTTATGCCTTCTCATTTATTTGATATTTTAAGAAATACTGTTCCTAAATTAAAAAAAAATTATTTACAACAAAAAATGATGGATAATTTAAATAAACAACAAATGTTTATGATGAATAATCAAATGTTAATGAATAATAAATATTCTAAATTTAATTCTGGAAATAATAAATAATAAAAAAAATTTATATCGTTTATAGATAAACATTTTTAATAATGAATAAAAAGATTTGATTGGTTGTTTTGATTTTTTTTTCTTTTTTTTATTTTACTTTTGTTTAAAAAATGATTAAATAATTTATTTAAGGTTTAATTTTTATATATATTTAAAAATTAAAAATTTTTTTGAAGAGATTGAATTTCTAATAATAAATCAGAAAATTCTTTTTCTGATAAAATAAAAAATAAACTATCTTTTTCCATAGTAACTAAATTTAAATAAATAATTTTAACATGAATTTTAACTTGAGAAATATTCAAAGTTTTATTAGAAGAATCATCAAATACAATTTCCCATTTTAAATCTAAAAATTTATTTTCTAAAATTAATTTAGTTAAACCTTCAGGTGCTTCTTTTTTAATAGGAGTATTCATTTCAATAATATTATTAACTAAAATTGAAGGCTCTGATTCTTTTGGAGGAACAGTTCTTTGTAAATATTCAATTGCTTTATCTATTTTATTTATTTGAGTTGAATCATTAAATATTAAAGATTTTTCAATTTCTGACTATTGATTATTTTATTATATATTTTATTATACATAACATTGTGCTTTCATTTTTTTAAATAAAATAAATTAATTAAGTATTTATTATTATTTAAAGTGAAAATAAAAATTTTAATTTTTTTATATAAGTTGAATATAATACAAATATATAACTTTTGAAATATATTTAAAATGATTTTTAGAAATTGTAAATATTTCCTACTGATGGTCTATTATTTCTGTAAACATTTAAATTACTATCACCAAAATTATTAAAGAAATTATCATTAAAACCATTATAAAAATTATTAGAATATTTCTTTCTGGGAACATAAATATTATTTTGACTTGAAAATTTATTTCTATTATTATAATTATATTGATTATAAACCCCATTCATATTATTATTATTAATTAGATTATTATTTTCCAGAATATTATTTCTATTATCATTCATACTATTATTATGAATATTAGAATCATATTGAGAAAACCCAAAAATAGTATTAAGATCAGGAATTACACTCCCATGATTTAAATAATTCCTATAATTTAAATTATTAATATAATCCCTATTATTTTTAGCAATATCATTCCTACTGAAATTTTTATCATAAACAGAATAATTGCCTTTATTAACAGGTGAAAAATTATTATTATTAATTAAAGGAATATTAAAACCGTTATTATTATTATTTCTATTATCATTTCTAGTATATGGATCATCAAATTTTTGTTCATTTCTTAAATTATTATTATTCCCATTATATCTATTCCCATAAGAAAAAGTACTAGGTCTAAAATCACTAAAATAAGCATAATTTAACAATTGTCTACAACTAGGTCTTCTATTAGAATCATATTGAAAAATATCATTAATTAAAACAATACCATCATCACAAGCATCACTAACAATATTACTTAAATTAGCTTTATTACAAATAGGGAATTTCATTCCTAATTTTTGAATTAATTTATATCCTTCAGGCCAATCATTAAAATTAGGAGTTCCTAAAACATTACATATTTTATTTAATTGATCAAATTCATCAATTCCAGGAAAAATAGGATTTAAATTATATAATTCAACCATAATGCAGCCTACAGCCCAAATATCAATATTATAATTGTAATTTACTCCTTTCAAAACACATTCTGGTGCTCTGTACCATCTTGTACAAACATAATCTGTTAAAGGAATATTTTTATATTTTGGTATTTCTTTGGCAACTCCAAAATCTCCTATTTTTATTTGAATATTATTTTCATTTATAAATATATTTTCTGGCTTTAAATCTCTATGCATATATCCATTCTGATGAAGGTAATTTAATCCTTTTAATATTTGATATATTATTTTTTTAATTTTATATTCTGGGATTTTTTCTCTCTTTTTTTTATGTTTTTCTATATATTCATATAAATTTATTCCTGCATATTCAAAAATTAATGAAACATCACTGTTTTGTTCTCTTATTATTTCATGGAGTTTTACTATATTTTCATGGTTTAATTTTTTTAAAATTTGTACTTCATTTTTTTCTATACATTCATTCCAACTTACTATTTTGTCTTTTAATTTTTTTACAGCTACACTTTCATTTGTTTCTATATTTATCCCACGATATACTACTCCATATGTTCCATCTCCTATCACTTCAAATATTTGGTATTTATTCATTTTTTTTATGTTTTTATTATTTCATAATCTGTTTAATTATTTTGTTGAAAGAATAAAAAATTATATTTATTTAAAAGATTATTTTTTAAATTGTTTTTTTCATACATCTATTTATAATATTAAATTTAAATATTTATTATTTATTTGAACAGATGCATTTTTTTCATATTTTTCCTAAAATGCATTAATTATTATGGTTGTTTTTATTTATATATAATCCACAATAACTTTGTTTTTTTCATATTGGCATTATCAAATAAATAATATAAATATGATTTGGATTAAATCATATTATATATATATTAATAAATACAAATGATTTTTCGTTTCTTAAATATTTTCTAAAATTAAATTGTCATCTCCAAATAAATTTCTGTTTTTTTCATTATTAATGAAAATATCATTTTCTAAATCAAAATCTTGGGATTTAATTGGACTACAATTAAATAGAAAATCATCATAATAATCGTTATTATTATTTATATTGTATTTTTCTTTTTCATTTTTTTTTAATATTTTCACTTCAAATAATAAAGTTTCTTTTTCTTGTTTTAATTTTTTTATTTCTTCTTTTAAGCTTGATTCTTCATAACTTGAATCTAAATAAAATGTTGTATTATTTGATGAAATAATAATAGATTTATCATTGAAAAAATCAGGAATTGTTATTTCATTAATAGAAGTTATCTCTTTTAATTTATTTGGAGAGATATTTTTATTTTCAGAACATTTAATTCTTCTTTCTTTTAATTCGTTTTTAATTCTAAAATATAAATTTTTAAAATTAATATTATGATGTTTTTGACGGGTATTTTTATTAAAATAAAATTCAATTTCTTCTAAAATATTTTTTAAATCGTTTATTGGTAAAGATTTAATTTCTGCTATTTCATATCCTATATCTGTTCCTTTTACAAGTTTTGGAACTTTTTTTATTTTAAATTTTTTACCCATTTATAAAATTTATTATAATAAATTTCAGATATAAGGACTTTATATTTATAATGAAAGGAAGTTTTTTAATTAACTTTATTAAATATATTTTATTTAACTTTTAAAATAATAAATATTTTAATTAAAAAAACAAAAAAAATACCTTAAAAAACAAAAAAAAAACTTAACAAAAGAGAAAAAAAGGAAAAAAAAATATATCTTCCTTATTTTATCTTATTTAATTGTATTTTATTTCTTATTTTAAATAATCAAAAAAAAAAGTATACCAAAATAACTTCTGATAACCATTTTATTTTTTTTTCTTTTGTTTTCTTTCCAAATTTTTATCTTGTCTTCTTTTAGTTGCTCTTTTTCTTTGAAGTTGATGTTTTTTAACTTTAGAGACTTTTCTTCCTTCTTTTTTCTTAGGTGCTTTTCTATCTTTAGGAGGTAATTTTTCTAATTCCATTCTTTTTAATCTTGAAGGAGGTTCATATTTTTTCATTGAATCATCACTGTCATAAACTAAAGCAAAACATTGTGTTCTTCCTCCTCCATAAACTTTTTTAAGTCCAAAAACACTAACATGAGGTTTCTTAAATTTTTCTATTAATTTCTTTCTTATTTGCTCTT
>JAEEGK010029436.1_pt1 | contig 10950 bp, 10 predicted proteins | sample 8958771 | NCBI WGS metagenome assembly JAEEGK01 (sample SAMN16246547, study PRJNA631951) | gut metagenome | biome: gut microbiome; feature: rumen; material: SC-attached | host: Bos | place: Iran: Karaj | collected 2018-10 | reverse complement strand
AAGTTCCTTGTATCTTATCACAACACTTTCTTCACCTTCCGGGATTTGTTTGATATCAATTAACATTTAGTTTTCCTATGCGTTAAGAATCTTATATAATTCTTCCGTTGCAAGTCTTGCTTTTGCAACGATGGCTTTCTCCTGGTCTTTCGGGAAACAGTAATACTGTGCCTTATTGTTTCCAATGCAGATCATGTCTCCTATTTCATACCAGAAATAATCCGCATACAGACTGTAGGATGATTTCGGCGACTGGATATATTTAAGTTTTCCTTCACAGCCGGTAAGTTCGAAACCGTCTCTGTTGTGGATCAGTCTTCCTTCTCCTACACTGTAAATGCTTTTGGTATCGACAAGCATTTTTATATCCACGTCGGTATCCAGAAGATATGAACCTTCCTCTATTTCTTTTCTGACTTCTTCTCTCTCCCACGCATACCAGTCGGTAACGAATTTGAATTCGCAGTTTCCGTCAGATGCAGAGAGCGTACCGTTTTCTTCAAGCGTATATTCTTTGCCGCAGCCCGCGCATGTTATGTGTATTCCTTTGCCGAGCATGTGACCTTCTTTTTTGCAGGCGGGACATTTGTAGAGTACGCGGTGAAGGCCGTCTGCCCTGAAAGCTTCGTCAATGATCACATTGTTTTCATGCTGTGCTTTGAAATGATCGTACTTAAATTCTCCGCTTAAGATCTCATTGAGTTCTTCATTGCTCTTCTGTCTGATATCTTCGGGTGAAAGAAGATATTTTACGGTTGCTTTTATATCGGCTTCACGCTTTTGAAGATTGTTATATAAAGGATCCCTCAGAAATGCTCCTTCGGTTTTGATCATAATAACCGGCACATTCATGAGTTTTAAACATTTCGCCAGACTCTGAGGAAGAGGAGTCTGGGTTCCGTCAAAACTGTAACTGGCTTCGGGAAACATTACCACCGAACTTTTAAGATTATCAAAGGCATATTTCATATCCTTTACAAGAGTCATATCCGTTACGAATTTGTTTGTCGGAATACATCCGACTTTACGCATAAGCCCCGCTTTTCCTACAAAGCCGTCATTGGTGCAGACTATATGATACTGTCTGTCGGAAAAGATCGTACCGACGATCTGCAGATCCGTAAAACACGAATGATTCATTAGGATCAGGCACGGCTCATCTTTTGAGAGTTTTTCCATACCTATCTCATCATAAGAAAAATTCGTTGCTTTTAATTCACCCTTCGATAAAACCTTGATCAGTTTTCGTAAAAAAACCGACTGCTTTACCGGATCGATATGACCGTCTTTTTTTATTGCGCATACTTCTTCGTATTCTTTCGGTGTATCCTTAATCTTCATACTCTTAAATAAATCCTTTTATACAAAAAGCCGAAGTCAATGCTCCGGCTTTAAATATTTGTTTTAAAAAAACTTACAGTTCTCTGTTTCTCTCAACGCATGCTTCAACGGCATCCATTACAACACCTCTGAAACCGCCCTCTTCGAGAACCTGAACTGCAGCGATGGTTGTACCTGCGGGTGAGCATACCATGTCTTTTAATTCTCCGGGATGCTTTCCTGTCTCAAGCATTAAAGCAGCGCTTCCTTTTACTGCGGAAGCCGCAAATTCATATGCCTTGTCTCTTGTAAGGCCTGCTGCCACGCCTGCATCTGCCATTGCTTCTATGAACATGAACACGTATGCGGGAGCAGAACCGCTTATTCCTACTACCGCATCCATCTGCGATTCGGTAACTTCGATCGCCTTACCGCATGCACAGAGAATACTGAGTGCAGTCTTTTTTTCTTCATCACTTACGTTTTTGTTTGCACATACACCCGTGCAGCCTTCACCGATCAGTGCGGGAGTGTTGGGCATACATCTTACGATCTTCATATCTGAACCGATATTGTTTTCAAGCCACTCGATAGTCTTTCCTGCAGCGATAGATATAACAAGTGTGTTCCTGTTCCATTTGTCTTTGATCTTAGAAAGCATGTCTCCCATGTGCTGGGGTTTTACGGCAAGAATAACAACATCCGCTGCGGCAAGAACTTCTTCGTTTCCGCCTGCGATATTGATCCCGTAATTGTTTTTCGCTTTATCTTTTAATGCATCGGACAGATCAAAACCGATAACATTTTCTTTTTCAACTATTCCTTTTGAAACAATTCCTCCGAGAATTGCTCCGCCCATGTTCCCGAGTCCGATTATACCTATTTTCATATTCGTAAAAACTCCTTATTAATCTTTTCCCGTATCGTATATTAAACAATAAAAAAGAGCCCGATACAACGTTTTCATTATATCATCGAGCTCTTTTTTTCTCAATAGCCGTAATTTTATTCAGCCTGATCAGTTTTCCGAATAATAATCCATTACATTTACAGGTTTTTCGTCTATGGTCATCGACAGTCCGAGATGCGGTCCCGTAGATCTTCCGGTGCTTCCCAGACTTCCTATGGTATCCCCGGCTTTTATTTCATCGCATTCATTTACGTTTATGCTGTCCAGATAACTGTATCTTATCAGGGCATTATCTGACAAAATGACTATGCTGTTTCCGTATTCAATCGAGAAATCCGCAGATACGACGATTCCGTCAGATACTGCATATACAGGATCACCCGTTTCGCCTGCAATATCTGTCTCCGGATGTTTTTCGGCATCAAACTGTCTCGATATGACCTTGCTGACAGTAGGCCAGCAGGAGAAGGATGTAAACTGATCGCTTAAAGCTTCCATCTCTATTATCATCGTATCTGTAAGCCAGTCCGACATATTACTGCTGAATATGCTCTTATCCACTTTTTCATATGTAATATCCGGATCGTTCGTAAGTACAACGTACTTACCCATACAGGCTGCATTAGGCGATCTTCCTATAAGTATCTTTTTACTTTGGAATAACACATCCTCATCGACCACATAATGTCCGTCCTCGTATTTATAATCCGAGGAAGTACCCATAAAGTCAGATTCGGGAAGTTCTTCGACTTCGGCTAAATCCTGATCGCCGGAAACAGTATTGCCATTTTCTGAGATCGTCGCAAACATGAAGTATGCCTTCCCAATGTCATTCCACACCGATTCAACGATATAAAGGTTACTTGTATCCGCAGAGAACGTTATCGAATGTGTCTTTTTATCATAGGGCAGATATGTAAAACCTGTATCGGGATCGGTCATCTCGGGTATATATTTTACGATCACTTCATCAGGTGTTTCGGTAAAGTCCAAAATGACCGTATGTTCATCTCCGTCGGCATACAGACATTCATCAAAGTGCTTCTCCAGTTCAAGATCATGCACTTCTTTGCTTTCCATTCCCAAAATGGTCTCATTGGGAATTTCTCCTGCCGGAACGAATCCGACATAATCCGCAGTTTTAAAATCATCGGTTTCCGAAAAAGCAACCTTAAGTTCGGGAGGCATATGTTTTAATTCTTTTTTCTTGGGATTTGTCAAAAAACAAACCCCCGCCGCTAATATTGCCAGAACCGAAATTATAATGATCCAAAAAGCCGGTTTCTTATAACTTAATATTCCGTTGACTCTCTGCTTTACTCCGTTTTCTCCGAAAGCAAGCGGACAGGCGCTGATGCTTCTTCTGTTAAAAGCACAGTCCAAAAGAGCCTGTGAATATCCGGCCATAAAGCTTTTATCCTTGTCTTTTATCACCTTCTCGTCGCAGGCCGCTTCAATATCCGAGCAGAGCAGTACATATGCCACCCAGCAGAGAGGATTAAACCAGTACACGCTCAGAAGAATAAAGCCCAGAGGTTTCCAGAGATGATCTCCTCTTTTAATATGTGCTTTTTCATGTCTTATGACATATTCGTGATTCTTCGCATCTAAGCTTGAAGGAATAAAAATGACCGGTCTTATTATTCCAAGAATAAAAGGTGAATTCAGGCCATCGCAGATCCTTATTCTCTTTTCCTTATCTTTAAGCGGAACGGAAGCTTTCACACTTTTTCTTAAGCGAAGATAACTGATCAGTGCATATAAAAGCATTGAAGCAACACCTGCTGCCCAGACTATGGAAGCAGCGGATACCACTGTCCTGACCGGATTCTTTTTTGTCTCTGAAACAGGATCAAAAGTCTGTTCAACGACAGGATTGACCGTATTATTCACAAAATAGAATCCGGTATTTATTTCGGGAGCTGCATCCGAGGTCACAATGTCCGCAGATATCACTTCCCCGCTCGGAATAAGACTTAATGCACTCTCGATCGAGAACGGGAAAAGAAGTCTTAATGCCACCAGTGCCCAGAGAACACAAGAAATCCACTTCGGTGCTTTTTTAAGAACAAGACGTAATAAAAGAACCGCCAGGATTATCCATTCGGAAACCAGACTTATATTCAAGATTTTAAGAAAAACAACACTCACGATAATATCTCCCGCATAAAATTATTCAGCCTTAAATTCATCGATCATCTTCTGAATCTCTTCCGCCTCTTTTGCCGTAAGTTTTTTATTAGAGATAAATGCGGCAATAAATGCAGGGAGTGAACCCGCATAGGAATCTTCTATGATCTGTTCGCTCTTTGCGGAATAAAACTCTTCCTTTGAAATAACCGATGAAACGATTCCGTCAACATTTTTTAAAATACCTTTCTCGCAAAGCTTACGAAGCACTGTGTAGGTAGTTGACTTCTTCCACTGTAATTCCTTTTCGCATACTTTTACCAGATCGCCGGATGCAATCGGTTCTTTAGACCAGACTAAATCCGCAAATCTTTCCTGTACTGCTCCAAGTTCGTAATCAATCATAATAATTCTCCTTTGGTCTATCGCGATAAACTAATTGTAGTTTATAGCAATAAACCAAATCTGTCAATACCCAAAAAAACCGTTTGAAGAAAATTTTTCAAGTGGAACGGTTTTGGAACGCTAAAGCCATCTTCGTGGAACTTACCCGCAATAAAATGTATGTTATCGGTCGGCATTCGGTTTGCCGCGAATAAAAAATGGAGGCTGCTATTTATGTATTTTGAATCAATTGCAAAAATCATTTCCGAGCGTACGGGTACTGACATTTCCAAGATCAAACCCGAAAACAGATTTGTGGATCTCGGAATTGACTCACTCGACACCGTGGAACTTCTTATGGATCTTGAAGACGAGATCGGACTTCAGATCGATCTCGATGAAAAGGTTGAGACCATCGAAGATCTCGACAATTTCATTCAGAGAAAACAGGCGGTATAATGCCATGATCAAGTCAGCAATATGTGAGATGCTCGGCATCGAATATCCCGTCTTTCAGGGCGGAATGGCATGGATTTCTGACGGAAAACTCGCCGCTGCCGTTTCAAACGGCGGCGGTCTGGGTATCATCGCCGCAGGAAATGCTCCCGGCGAATATGTCAGAGAACAGGTAAGAATCGCAAAAAGTCTCACCGACAAACCGATCGGTGTAAACATAATGCTTTTAAGTCCCTTCGCCGATGAGGTGGCAAAAGTAGTCATTGAAGAAAAAGTCAATGTAGTCACAACCGGTGCGGGCAACCCTTCCAAATATATTAAGGAATGGCTGGATGCGGGAATAAAAGTCATCCCCGTTGTCGCATCGACCGCAATGGCCAAACTTATGACCAGACTCGGTGCATGCGCACTGATCGCCGAAGGAGGCGAAAGCGGAGGACATGTCGGAGAACTGACAACAATGGTTCTCGTACCGCAGATCTGCGATGCAACAACTCTTCCCGTCATAGCTGCGGGAGGAATCGGAAACGGCCGCGGAATGGCTGCCGCTTTTATGCTCGGTGCATGCGGCGTTCAGATGGGTACGAGATTTTTAAGCGCCTACGAATGCGGTATTCATCCCTCATATAAAGAGAAGATCCTTAAGGCAAATGACCTTTGTACGATGGTAACGGGAAAACGACTCGGTCATCCCGTAAGGAGTTTAAGAACTCCTTTTGCCAGAGATTATTTTAAAGCGGAATACTCGGATATCTCAGATGAGGATCTTGAGAATCTCGGAGTAGGTGCATTAAGAGCCGCCGTAGTCGAGGGAGATAACGAAAAAGGCTGTTTCCTGGCAGGTCAGATCGCTGCAGTCGTAAATAAGGAACAGAGTGCTGCAGAGATCATAAAAGAAGTAGTAAGTGAGGCCGAGCCCATTCTTAAGGCGGCCAAAGAACTGGTGGAGTAAACATGAACGAAAACAAATCTTTAAAAGGACAGACCGCCGTTGTAACGGGCGGTTCAAGAGGAATCGGAGAAGCGGTAGCTTTAAGACTTGCTTCTTTAGGTGCCAATATAGCGGTCATCTACGCTAACAACGATGAAGCCGCAAATAAAGTATGCGAAAAATGTAAGAACGACTACAACGTCGATGCAAAAGCATACAGACTCGATGTATCGGATTTTAATGCAGTAAAAGAAACCGTCGGTGAGATCAAAAAGGATTTTAGCACAGTGCACATTCTGATAAACAATGCCGGAATTACACGGGATAATCTCCTTGCAATGATGAAGGAGGATGATTTCGATACTGTTTTAAATACAAATCTAAAAGGGGCTTTCAATATGATACGACATACATCCGGTATGTTTATCAGGAATCACGGCGGATGCATTGTAAACATCTCTTCCGTAGCCGCTTTGCTCGGTAATGCGGGTCAGTGCAATTACAGTGCATCCAAAGCCGGTATGATCGGGCTTACCAAATCGGTTGCAAGAGAACTTGCATCAAAAAATGTAAGATGTAACGCAATCGCACCCGGATTTATAGCAACGGACATGACTGTTGATCAGGAAAACAATCCTCTTTTGGAAAGGATCCCTCTCGGTCGTATGGGAAGTACCGAAGATGTTGCGGATGCGGTCGAATATCTCGTATCTGCTTCCTATGTAACAGGTGAAGTCTTAAAAGTTGACGGCGGAATCGCCATGTAAATAAAACGAAAGTGAAAAGAAAACAATGAACGAAAATTACAGAAGAGTCGTTGTTACGGGCCTTGGTGCGATCACACCCGTCGGCAACAACGCAAAAGATACCTGGGAAAGTCTTAAAAACGGAAAGAACGGCATAGCACCCGTTTCAACATTCAGCACAGAGAATTTAAAAGCCAAACTTGCTGCCCAGGTTAAGGATTTCGATCCTGCAGAATATCTTGAGGTTAACGAGATCCTTCGTACCGACAGATATACACAGCTTGCTTTGGGTGCTGCCGAACAGGCGGTTAACGAAAGCGGCATAAAAGGAAATGTCGACCCCGACAGGATCGGCGTAATATTCGGTACCGGAATCGGCGGTATTTCAACCTTTGAAAAAGAACACTCAAAATTACTTGAAAGAGGTCCCAGAAGAATATCTCCTCTTTTTGTTCCGATGATGATCTCCAACATGGCCGCAGGAATGATCGCGATCAAATACGACTGCCGCGGAAGTGCAATGCCCGCAGTTACCGCTTGTGCATCGGGCTCTAACGCTATCGGAGAAGCAATGCGCCTTATCCGTCACGGATACTCTGACGCAGTGATCACGGGTGGTACGGAAGCCGCAATATGCGTATCCTCTCTTGCGGGATTCGTTAACATGCAGGCACTTTCCACATCGGAAGATCCCAATGCCGCATCTCTTCCTTTTGACAGAAGAAGGGGCGGTTTCGTGATCGGTGAAGGTGCGGTTTCACTCGTACTTGAAGAATACGAACATGCAAAGAAGCGGGGCGTACCCATCTACGGTGAGATCTGCGGATACGGTTCCACATGCGATGCATACCATATAACCGCTCCTCACCCCGAAGCAAGAGGCGGTTCAAAGGCTATGATGATTGCCCTGGCCGAAGCGGATCATACGGATAACGATGTTGTTTATATTAACGCGCACGGTACGGGAACTCCCATGAACGATGTTCTCGAAACACTCGCTATAAAACTTGCTCTCGGCGAAGAAAAAGCAAGAGAAGCACTGATCAGTTCAACAAAATCCATGACAGGTCACATGCTCGGTGCCGCAGGTGCGGTCGAAGCCCTGGCATGCTTAATGGCATTAAAAGAAAACATCATCCCTCCGACCATCAACTTAAACGAGCCGGATGAGAAATGTGATCTTAATTACGTGCCCAACAAAGCAGTTAATGCGGACATCACTCTCGCACTTTCGAATTCTCTCGGATTCGGAGGTCACAATGCATGTCTCGCTTTCAGAAAGGTATAAAAGATGAACAAGGAAGAAATAATGCAGATCCTGCCTCACAGGGATGACATGCTTCTTATTGAAGACTCGGAAAATGTTAACGGAACTGCGATCGGTCATTATCACGTTCGCGGAGATGAATTTTTCTTAAAAGGTCATTTTCCCGGAAACCCCATAGTTCCGGGTGTCATTCTCTGCGAAATGATGGCACAGAATGCATGCGTGCTTATGCTTGATAAGATCACAGAAGACTGTCTTCCCGTTTACACAGGATTAAATAACGTAAAGTTTCGCTCCCCCGTAAGGCCGAACGATACTATTGAACTCAAATGTGAGATCACACGTTCAAAACATCCCTTTTATTTCGGCAGAGGCAGTGCCTCTGTGGGCGGAAAGCTCTGTATGTCCGCCGAATTCTCATTCGCTATAACGGGAGCTGACAAAAAATGAGCATCAGTCAATTATACTGTCGCGAAATAACCGACGAAAACGGTGCATTAACCGATATAAACCTGGATTATCCAGATGATTTTAATTTCGGATACGACGTTGTCGATCTGCAGGCCGAGAAAGAGCCCGAAAAAAGAGCGCTTGTCTGGTGCGATACCGAAGGTGAGGAGCACATTTTTACTTTTTCGGATATAAAAAAATACAGCAACAAAATGGCAAACGTATTTTTGTCACAGGGAATTAAAAAAGGCTCAAGAGTAATGCTCGTTCTCAAACGTCATTACGAATACTGGTTTGCCGTTGTTGCACTTCATAAGATCGGTGCACTTGCCATCCCCGCATCTCACATGTTAACGGTAAACGACTTTGTTTACAGGATAAATACCGCTAAAGTCGATGCGATCGTCTGCACCCCTAAAAACGAAATACCCGACAAGATAAAAGAAGCCGTTTCAAAGAGCGGTATCAGTGTAAAACTCTGGTGTGTGCAAAGTGACACGGACGGCTTTGATAATCTTACAGAACAAACAGAAAATGCAGGCGAAGAACTTAAGAGAATTCCCACGCTTGCAACGGATGAAATGCTTATGTATTTCACCTCTGGAACTACCGGCTATCCAAAGGGAGTAATTCATAATTACGCATACCCTTTGGCTCATATAATCACCGCCAGATACTGGCAGCAAACTGAAGATAACGGTCTCCACCTCACACTTGCCGAGACGGGCTGGGCAAAAGCATCATGGGGTAAGATCTACGGTCAATGGCTTACGGGCTGTGCCGTAATGGTTTATGATTTCGACAACTTTGAACCCAGGCAGCTTATTAATATCATAAACAAATACCATGTCACGTCTTTCTGTGCTCCGCCCACGGTATATCGTTATCTCGTTCGTAAAGGGATTCCCGAAATGCCAACGCTCAAGCATGCCTCTACAGCCGGAGAGATGCTTGCACCTGATGTGTTCCGTAAATTCTTCGAACAGACGGGACTTACCCTGTCCGAAGGATACGGTCAGACCGAGACCACTTTGTTAATTGCTAATTTTAAGGGAAGAAAAGCACATGAAGGCTCTCTGGGAATCCCCTCTCCTTTTTACAATATCGAATTAAGAAATGCCAAAGGTGAGAAAGCATCAGCAAACGAAATCGGAGAAGTCGTTATCATTCCGAAAGACAACGCGCCTCAGATCGGAATCTTCTGTTCATATCTTGACAATGAAGAACAGTACAAACATGTATGGAGAGACGGTGTTTATCACACGGGTGATGCGGCTTACATAGACGAAAACGGCGTATTTTATTTTCACGGCCGCTTCGATGATATCATTAAGACCGGAGGTTTCAGAGTCGGCCCTTACGAAGTCGAGAACGTTCTTTTGGAGCACCCCGCAGTGGTCGAATGCAGCGTTATCGGAATACCCGACACGTTAAGAGGTCAGGCTATAAAAGCAGTTATCGTACTTGACCGCGGATACTCTCCTTCGGGAATGCTTGAAACGGATATAAAAGAATTCTGCAACAAGAAACTCGCCGAATACAAATGGATACGTCTTGTGGAATTCGTAAAAGAGATGCCCAAAACCATCAGCGGTAAAATAATAAAACCGGCTCTAAGATGATCATTTTCCTTTTACAAAAACTTGGAAAGTTGAAAAGAATCAGCAACTCTGTTAAAATCTTACATTGTAAAACAAACTTCTGAGTTACAGCTAAAAGGAAAACAAATGAATAACAAACCGAAAAGAGCCGACGACATACTTAACCTGCATATTAACGGCTTTCATCAGTATATCTTTGACGATACCGCCCATTTATCTTTTGTAAGCAGAAATTTCTGCGAAATGACCGGATACGAAGAAGACGAACTACTTGATGAAAGCAGAGATTTATATGCTCTTCTCGTAGATCCCAAAGATCTTAAAACATATTCTTCTTTACTTGATAAAATGCGCATGCAAAAAACTGCAAGTGCTAAATATCATTTGATCAAAAAAGACGAAAGTTTGATCTGCGTCCTCGATACAATGACATGTATCGAAGACGGGAATAAGCTTATCGTCTCTTCTTATCTTACGGACATTTCAGAATTTGAAACCGACAACGATTCCCTTCACGCAAATGAAAACAACAGTTATCTTGAGGCATTAAGCGAAGTATATGATAAGATCTTCGAATTCAACACAGCCGAAAACACCGTAAAATGTTTATACTGCAATGACCTTTCCATGTTCAGGCAGTTCAAAAACATTCCCATGTCGCTTGACGAGGCGTTAGATAAATGGATCATGAACTCCGTTGATAAGAGTGATCGTGAAACCGTACGTTCTTTCTTTGCGGATTTCAGGAGCAACAG
>JAEEGK010029432.1_pt1 | contig 10951 bp, 6 predicted proteins | sample 8958771 | NCBI WGS metagenome assembly JAEEGK01 (sample SAMN16246547, study PRJNA631951) | gut metagenome | biome: gut microbiome; feature: rumen; material: SC-attached | host: Bos | place: Iran: Karaj | collected 2018-10 | reverse complement strand
AAGCATATGGCTTTAAGATAGATTCAGTATGTTGATTTAAAGAATAGCTCTACATCCAATAAGAAATAAAAAGCCTGCCCTGTCATCAAGCGGAGGAGATAAAAAAGAACTAAAAACAATGTTTATAGCAGCAATTGTTTTCTTCTTTTATCTGATATCCGAGTTAGTCAGATATAGTTTATAGCGGTGAATGTAGGAACCACAATAACGATAATATAGGAGATAATCTTGATATGTGTAAAGCGATAACCGATTTAATACAAGATGGAAAAATAGAAGTATATGCGGATCTTATCAAAGACGGCGATATGACAGTGGAAAAAGCCGCTTCGAAGATGCAAATTACCGTAAAGGAATTCCTTGATCAAGCTGAGGCTTTAGGGTTTAAACTCGCTTCGAATTGATTATAAAATTCGATCTTACCGCTCCGGTACGAGAAGTACCGGAGTATTTTTATGCAATCGTTACAAAAACGACACCTCAAAATTGTGCATACTGCCGAAAGTGAAAAATTAATCTGGATTTTTCTCATAACAAGACTCTTGGTTATTGTAATGATTAAAAAGGTATGGTGCTATATGACCAACCTAAAACTAATAATAAAACGGGAGGCTAGTATGAGAAAAAGAAACAGAAACGACATTGGCAGAATAAGTTATCTTATCATTGCATTTTTGTTCTGTCTGACTTCGGTATTAGGAAACATTTCCTTTACATCTGTTAAAGCGGATGAAGGAGAAGAAACCGGAGAAGGTGAAGAATCCGGCCAGGAAGAAGGCGACGAAGACGACGAAGACGACGAAGACGACAACGGCGGAGAAGGCGGTGACGGCGGTGAAGGCGGCGAAGGCGGAGAAGACGGTGACGGCGATGAAGGCGGTGACGGCGGTGAAGGCGGCGAATACGACGACACTGACCCTGATGTAGCCGGATATGTAGATGTCTATTTAGAAGACGGAAGCTATTATAAGCGTACAGGTAGTGCAATCGAACCTGATTTTACGGTAGATTTCACATACACAGACAGCGATGAAAGTGAAGAGCTTACATCAGAAGATTTTGATTATTGGTACGAGCGGGATAAGTATGATGAGAATACCGGAAATTGGATTGGATATGAAAGAGTTTACTCATGTACTGAGGTAGGATACTATTACATAGCAATACAATTAAAGGGAGAACTTCCTGATATAGGAATTACAAGAAGCTGCTTCTATATAATCGATAAAACACCGGTAGAGGTAGACATAAAGGTTAAAGATTATTATAAGTATACCGGTAACACTATCGATGTCGAATATACTGTGGATTGTGATGAAGAAGACTTCGATGAAGATGATTATGTTATAGCTTTCTATTATGATAATGAAGCAGATTCGACGAGTGAAGAAGTAGATGAAGTTAAGGAACTTGGACTGTATTATTTTAATATATCATCAAGGGATACATCGGATTATTATTTTGCAGGACAACAAGTAAATTTGTATGTGGTTGATAAGCTTCCTATAAGTGTTTATTTTTCAAGCAGTATAGATAGTTATCAACTTACAACCACTTCCATCATACCTGAATTCACATTAGCTACAGATGATATAGATGATTACGAAATCAGTGAAAACATGTATGATGTATCATATGAGAAAATAGATGAAGACACAGGTGAATATGAAGCAGTAGATATTATAGAGTCTGTTGGACAGTATCTGGTTACGATTACTTCCAATGATAACTCGGAGTATTCATTTAATAATTCTTTTACCATTAATGTAGTGGATAAAGAACTCATTGATCCTTCGTTTAGCTTAAAATACCGTTACTATACGTGGACCGGTAATGCTATAACACCAATTATAGAAGCTACTCTGGATGATGAAGAGTTTACGGATTATGTATGTACAGTATATAACGAAAATGATGAACAGGTTGATGCGGAAGATACAGGATTATACTATGCAGTGATCGAGCCCAATCCTGATTCTGATTATTGGTTTTCTAATCAGATATGTAATTTTGAAATCATTGAAGAAGAGATAGTATATGTAAATGTCGAAGGCGCTAAGGACTATTACTCGTGGACCGGAAGTGCGATACTGCCTGAATTTACGGTATGTACGCCTGATGGGGAAGCGTATACCGATTATGTGCTTGAAGCTTATAAGTATGACGAAGATGAAGAGGAATACTATAAGCTGGATAATTTAAATAGCTGTATCGCTGAGGGTGATTATAAAATCGAATTAGTATCTTCAAATTATGATATACTGCTTCTTGATGAGAATGAAGATACACCTACTATAAGTTTTACCATAGACAAAAAGATCCATATAGAACTGGATATCAATGTTGATAAGGTAAATTATAAATATACAGGAAGTGCAGTTACTCCTGAAATCACCGTAAAGGATAAGGAGGGTAACTCATATACAGATTATGTAATCAGTTATTACAATGATGAAGACGATACAATTAGCGAATGTATTGAGCCCGGCAACTATTATATAAAACTTAAATCAAAAGATACAAAATATGTTCTTGATCACGATGAAAAAGATTTTACAATTACTACAAAAGATGTAATCTGTTTCGCAGAGTGTACATGGGCGTATACAAATGCGGATCTAGTAGACGGCGGAAAGTATTACTTCTATTACACAGGTGAAAATATAATCCCTGAGATTAAAGTAACCTACAATGGAACAGAACTTGAAGATTTATCTCAGAGCGGTTTTGTAGTAATAGTGGATTTATCCGGAGAAAAAAACTATACGGAAATAAATGAATATGTAGCTAAAGGAACATATGACATTGATATATCATTAAGTGATTCCGGTAATGCAGTATTTGATATAGGTTTTAAAGAGTGCTTCTTCGAGATAATTGATAAACCTGAAGGCGGCACAGAAGGCGGCACCGAAGGTGGTACAGAAGGCGGAACCGAAGGTGGCACAGAAGGAGGAACAGAGGGCGGCACCGAAGGTGGTACAGAAGGTGGCACAGAAGGCGGAACCGAAGGCGGAACTGAAGGCGACACCGAAGGTGGTACAGAAGGCGGAACCGAGGGTGGAACCGAAGGTGGCACCGAAGGCGGAACCGAAGGTGGAACAGAAGGCGGAACCGAGGGTGGCACAGAAGGTGGAACAGAAGGTGGCACAGAAGGTGGCACAGAAGGCGGAACAGAAGGTGGAACAGAAGGCGGAACAGAAGGCGGAACCGAAGGTGGCACAGAGGGTGGCACAGAAGGCGGAACCGAAGGCGGAACCGAGGGTGGCACAGAAGGTGGTACCGAGGGTGGCACAGAAGGCGGAACCGAAGGCGGAACTGAAGGCGGCACCGAAGGTGGGAGAGAAGGCGGTACAGAAGGTGGTACCGAGGGTGGCACAGAAGGCGGAACCGAAGGCGGTACAGAAGGTGGAACCGAAAGTGGCACAGAAGGTGGCACCGAAGGCGGAACCGAAGGTGGCACAGAGGGTGCTACAGAAGGCGGAACCGAAGGCAGCACAGAAGCTGGAACTGAAGGTGGCACAGAAGGCGGAACAGAGGGTGGCACAGAAGGTGGCACAGAAAGTGGAACCGAAGGTGGTACAGAAGGCGGAACAGAAGGTGGAACCGAGGGTGGCACAGAAAGCGGCACTGAGGGTGGTACAGAAACTGGAACAGAAGGTGGCACAGAAGCTGGAACAGAAGGTGGCACAGAAGCTGGAACCGAAGGTGGTATAGAAGGCGGTACAGAAGGTGGTACCGAGGGTGGCACAGAAGGCGGTACAGAAGGCGGAACCGAAGGTGGTACAGAAGCTGGAACTGAAGGTGGCACAGAAGGCGAGAAAGTAACTCCTGGCGAGAAAGATGCTCCAAGCGAGAACCAGGGACAGACCAATCCCGGTACTCAGACTACCCCCGGCACCCAGACAGGTACAGGTAGTGGAACCCAGCAGCCTAGCAATCCGGATCCTGTCACACCCGTACAGCCCGACAATACAAAAGATGATAATAACAAGTCGGAAGATGCAAAGCAGGGTGAGACAGAACCTGAAACTACCGTACCTGAAAAAGTAACAGAAACAAGTAAAGATAAAGATGGTAACGATGTTAAAGAAACTGTCACCACATACGCTGATGGTTCCACTGAAAGTGTTAAAGTTGTAACAGACGCTGATGGAAATATAGTCAGTACAACAACTGAAGAAAAATACGTTAAATCAAATGGTACTTCAGTTACAAAATCTTTGATTGAAAAGGCTGATGGCACAACAAAAAATGTTACCATAAAAGTTACCAAAGCGAATAAAAAGGTTGTTAATGCTTCACTAAAATTTGCATCCGGTAAAACAAAGAATACGAAGAAAATAGTTTTACCTTCCAGGAAAAAATACCAAAAAACAGTATATTTGAGTTCATCCAGGAAAATAACCAAGAAGGTAGCCGAGAAAGAATATATGAAGTCTAATGGTACTAAGGTTAATAAGAAAACTACCGTCAAACCTTCAGGAGAAAAGATAGTAACGATTAACTATTTACGAGATGACGGTACTGCAAAACTAGTTTTTTATAAATACAATGCTGAAGGTAAATTGCTTCAAAGAAAGGTGTCGGATACAGCTAAATAAATAGTCCACCATAATATAGGATCGTCCCTGCCGAAAGGCAGGGACGATTTTTTCGTTCCGTAAAATCCCTTGAAAAAAACACAGAGATAAGTATAATAGAATAATAACCCATACATGTAACAAGTTGATGAGAATAACAAAAGGAGGGCCCATATGAAAAAAGCAGTACGCATACTGGTATTAACACTTCTGATATGTCTCGTAACAGGATTACGACAAAACACTGCCGCAAAAGCAGCCGGATATTACCCGAGCAATATGCGTAAGCTGTACATCAGCGGCCCGGTGGAGATCCATGTACATGACACAAGAGGGGTTTTGGCAGCTGAATACATAGAAGATGTTCCGAATAGCCAATATAACGGATATCTTACGGGCGGAATGAGAGAAACAGGAGAATGGAGTGTATATCTTCCGCAGGACATCGGATATAACGTGGAAATCACAGCCACAAGTGACGGCACCATCGATATTACCTTCGCACGTTTAGACGACAGTTATAACTTATATTACCAGTCAAACTACCTTGATATCGCCGTAAAAAAAGGCGATGTCATTACGATGGAATATGTGCAGGAATTTTTTAGCCGTGATTATAGTGAAAAAATAGAAAAACCGGTCGATCCTGTCTTAAAAATGGGGAAGAAGACTATATCACCATCCGCAGAGTATAAAAATGATGTACCGGAGTGCGCGGTAACTGTATCTTCCAACAACCCCCTAGGCGGAATAGCATACAACTACGATGACCGGTATCCTGTCGGTATGCATGCAGCAGTATATGCTGCACAGTATGAGGATTGCAGTTTCACAGGCTGGTATGAAGGGGACAAACTCGTAAGTACGGAAAACATATACATATTCAGGATAGAATCCGACAGAGAACTTGTGGCGCATTTTGAAGGCGAAACGGCATATGGCAGAAACGGTATCTTCAGGATCAAAATAGAGACTGAAGGTGAAGGATATATATTAGATGAAGATGAGATGTATGTCCTTGACGGATATCCCGTAGAAATAACTGCGGTGCCTGAGATCGGCAATGAGTTTGTCAAATGGGAAGTAATGGGGGATTGCATAATAGAAGACGCCTGCTCATTTACGACTGTAGTAAAGGCAACGACTGAGAATGTTACCCTGAAAGCAGTATTTAAAACGCTGGAAGATCCGGAAATACTAGCATATAAATATGATGCAGACACCATATGTATACTCGCGGGCGGATACGAAGACGCCGTAGGATACAGAATATATGTAAAAGCACCCGGCAGTAAAAAATACAAAAAGCTGGCTACTGTAAAGAAAAACGGCGGAAATGCAAGATATGAATACAAAGTATCCAAAACCGGAAAATATAAGTTTAAAGTCAAGGCATACAAAAAGAACAAAAAGAAAACTGTCTGGAGTAAATACAGCGATGTCGTGGCGATAAACATCAAGAAATTAATGGACCAGAGTGACAATGGACACGGGACACAGTACTGATATATATGGAGGGAAAAACATGCAGAACAAACTCGCCGTAATATTTCCCGGGATAGGGTACACAAAAGATAAACCGCTGCTGTACTATGCAGGAAAACTTGCAAAAGCAGCCGGATACAACGTGATCAGCGTGGAATACCATGACATACAGAAAATACAGGGCGATACCGAGCTGATGAAAAAAGAGATCAAAAAAGCATACGCACAGGCAGAGGAGCAGCTGGGCACCATATCCTTGGATGAGTATGATGACATATTGTTCATCGGGAAAAGCATAGGCTGCGTACTGCTCGCAAAGTACGCTGCAGACCATGATATAAATGCAAAGCAGATATGGTACACACCGTTAGAAGCCACATTTACATATGCCAAGGAAAACATACCGGCATTCATAGGGGATAATGACCCGTGGTCGGAATATGAAAAAATAAAGAAATCGGCTGACAGAAAGAAAGTAGCACTGTACACATATCCGGGCTGTAACCATTCGTTGGAAAGCGGAGATATACTGCACGACATAAAGGTATTAGGCAGTGTGATGGATAAGACGGAAGAATATATAAATGATACATACTCCGATACAGCTACGGACGAACGTGTAGCACGCATCAAAAGTATGGAAAAGATATATGACACCGCACTCGAACTGATCAATTCCGCAAAAGAAAATCCCGCAGCCCTAAAAGACTACCAGCCCGAGATCCGGAAACTTGCCGAGTACTACGAAAGCCCGCTGTGGAAAGAAGACTATGAGGCAGACGAAGACGGCATGCTGCCCAAGGACCTTAAACGCGGCGTATTGTCGGAGGACGGAATATATAACCTGCTGGAATGGAATAGTGACATAATGCAGGAGATATCCTGACATTGTCACAAATTGAATATATACAAATTCTGACCGCTCTTGCCGGAATGCAGGGGCGGTTTTTTGCTGTAAAAAAGTACAAATGTTCCGTGTGACAGGCGTGATTATGGGACAGCAAAAAGAGTAGCCTAAGTATAGAAAGTCATAAAAAACCATTAAGAATTAGTTCTATTGTGTCTCTATAGGAAGGCACAAGATTTCCCTAAAATCACAACTACAAAAGCAGTCAATCATTATATGGTTGGGTGCTTTGCTTTTTATATCATTCCAATCATTAATAAATTAATGATTGAATAGTAGTGAATCGAATAGTATAATATTTTTTGTAGATTAAGATGGATGACATTATTGAAAATCTAATTAAATCTAAAACGAGGTTACTTCTTTTGAAGAAGTTTATAAAGCTCGAAAGTAAGTTGTGGATATGGTTGACTTGATAGACAACACAACCTCAGATATTGAATATTCTTAAATGGTTCCTAATGGAGGAGAATCCACAAAGTAGGTTAAATACCATTAATATCATTGGTTTGCCGAAGAATCACAATTTTCGGCATAAGGAGAATTATGACAAAGCAGATTAAGTCCAAAGAACGTGTTGCAGAACATGGTGAGGTCTTCACTGCCGAACGTGAAGTTAAAGCCATGTGTGACCTTGTAAAGCAAGAAACGGAAAGAATTGACTCAAGATTTTTAGAACCAGCCTGCGGGGATGGTAATTTTCTTGCAGAAATACTGAGTAGAAAGCTTGCTATCGTTACAAAAAAGTACAAGCGTAGTTCCTATGATTGGGAAAGAAATTCACTTCTTGCCCTTGGGAGTGTTTACGGAGTAGATATACTCTCTGATAACGCAAAAGTTTGTAGGAACAGGCTGTACGAACTTTGGGCAAAGGAATATCAAATCATTTGTAAGAAAGATTGCAACGATGAGACTCGTTCTGCTGCTCAGTTTATCCTTGAAAGAAATATTGTTTGTGGGAATGCGTTAACCTTATTTTGTGTGGACGAAGAACAGAATGATACAACGGAACCCATAGTGTTCTCTGAATGGACATTCCCATTCAATGATGCAAGGATTCAGCGTAAAGATTATACCTTTGCTGAATTGGTAAATGCGGAAACCCCTAAAAAAGTTAAGAAGAAAGACGAACAACAAAATTTGTTTGACCTTTATCCTGATGCTCAACCAGAGCTAGATGAAGAAGGTATCTTCCTTCAACAATATATAACACATTACAGGAGGTTGAATAAAGATGAGTAACGGATTGTTTGATAATGTATATAATCCTGATGTGCTAAGTTGTTTGGCAAACCTTTCAAATGACGAGGTGTTCACACCTCCTGAGGTAGTAAATCAGATGTTGGACATGCTTCCGCAGGACTTGTTTCGTAATCCAGACACCACATTTCTTGATCCTGCATGTAAAACAGGCGTATTTCTGCGGGAAATAGCCAAAAGGCTGATAGAAGGACTTGAGCCGCAGTTTCCAGATCTTCAGGAACGAATAGATCATATTTTTCATAAACAGCTTTTTGGTATAGCTATTACTGAGCTGACAAGCTTGCTCTCGAGGCGAGGAATTTACTGTTCAAAGTATCCTATGAGTGAGTTTTCAGTCACTAAGTTTGATTCACAGGAAGGTAATATACGTTTTAGGAATATTAAACACACGTGGAAAGATGGAAAATGTATTTTTTGTGGGGTGGCTAAAAAAGAAGGCACATATACTCGTGAAGAAATGGAAGTTCATGCATATGAGTGGATACATACAATTAAACCGGAGGAACTTTTTAAGATGAAATTTGATGTTATTATAAGCAATCCCCCCTACCAACTTAATGTTGGCGTTCAGAAAGAAAACTATGCTATACCTATTTATCAAAAGTTTATTGAGCAAGCTATCAAGCTAAATCCTAGATACTTAACTATGATTACTCCTTCAAGATGGTTTACTGGTGGTCGAGGATTAGATGATTTTAGAAATAACATGCTTACTGATAGACGCTTACGAAAAATAGTTGATTTTGTAGATTCTAAAGATTGTTTTGCAGGAGTAGATATTTCAGGTGGAGTAAACTATTTCTTATGGGATCGTGACCATAAAGGAGATTGCGAATTTATAAGTAATCATGATGGAAAACAAATGATTTCTATCAGAAAATTAGACGAGTTTTCTTTATTCCCTAGATATAATGAAGCCCTTTCAATTATTCATAAAATTGTGGATAGTGGGTACCCTAATCTTACAGATAAGGTAAGCACTCAGACTCCATTTGGATTTATAACAACATATCGAGGAAGTGAAAAACCTTTCAAAAATTGTATTACGCTAATTACAAGCAAGGGGCCCAATTATGTATCAAGGGAAGATGTAACTCGAAATTCAGATATTATTGATAAGTATAAAGTTATTTTTTCCAAGGCTACTTGTGAGCATGCAGGTACACCTGATAAAAATGGACAATTTCGAGTGATTTCTTCCAACAGAATATTGAAACCTGGTGAGGTCTGCACACAGAGTTATTTGGTTGGTAATAGTTTTGATACTTTACTTGAAGCTGAAAATTTTCTTGGATATCTAAGGACGAAGTTTTTTAGATTTTTATTACAGCAAGCTTTAACATCTCAGGATATTTCTAGAGAAAAATTTGTATTTGTGCCCTGTCTTGATTTCAAAAGGACATGGACTGACACAGAGTTATATTCAGAATTTGGGTTAGATTCCAATGAAGTGGATTTTATAGAGACGATTATAAGAGATATGCCGGCAGGAGGTGATGAAGATGCCGACTGAATTTTTTGTTCAACGTCCAGCTATTTCTCCAACAATATATGTATATCGTTTCCCTGATGTCCATAGGGGTTATGTTAAGATTGGTTATACAGAACGTGATGTCCATACCCGCATAAAAGAGCAGCTCGGTGCCTCACATGTTCCTTACGAACTTTTATATACCGAATCTGCCATGCGTGAAGATGGATCAGTTTTTATGGACCATGATGTTCATGCTATCCTTGAGAGAAAAGGGTACAAGAAGCTTGATATCCCGGATGATAATGAGTGGTATAACTGTTCCGTTGGAGATGTTAAAGCTGCTATCATCGAACTGAAGACCGGAATTGAGACGGAAGCTTCACGTACCTGGACATTTAAGATGCGCCCTGAACAACAACGGGCTGTAATGCGTACAGAGGAATATTTCAAAGACGCTAAGAAAGCTGATCCTACTCGTGCCCCGAAGTTCCTATGGAACGCAAAGATGCGTTTTGGAAAAACATTTGCTGCTTATGAACTTGCAAAAAGGATGGGATTCACCAAAGTCCTTGTACTGACATTCAAGCCCGCAGTTGAGTCTGCTTGGCGTGAGGACTTGGCTTCTCATGTAGACTTTGAAGGATGGCAGTTTATCTCTAATAAAGATGCACATAACCAGTCTATCAATATTGATCAACAGTATTCAAAAGCTAACAAGAGGAAGCCTATCGTTGTTTTCGGTTCGTTTCAGGATCTTCTTGGTACAAATGATGCGGGAGGAATTAAGGCAAAAAACGAGTTTATTCACTCTACAAACTGGGATCTCGTTATTTTTGACGAGTATCATTTTGGTGCATGGCGTGAAAACGCTGCAAGGCTGTTTGATAATCCCGATGAAGAAGCAACTGCGGACTTCGATATGGAAAAATACAAGCTCGAAGAAGCTGATAATGCGTATAACGAGACATTCCTGCCAATTACGACAGGTTATTACTTGTTTTTATCAGGTACGCCTTTCCGAGCTTTGAATAGTGGCGAATTTATTGAGGAGCAGATATTCAGTTGGACATATTCCGATGAACAGAAAGCGAAGGAAAACTGGGTAGGTTCAGGTAATCCGTATATATCCCTTCCGAGAATGGTTATGCTGACTTACCGTATTCCGGACAGTATACGTCAGATTGCCATACAGGGGGAGTTTAACGAGTTTGACCTTAACGTGTTCTTTTCTGCTAAACC
>JAEEGK010029431.1_pt1 | contig 10951 bp, 7 predicted proteins | sample 8958771 | NCBI WGS metagenome assembly JAEEGK01 (sample SAMN16246547, study PRJNA631951) | gut metagenome | biome: gut microbiome; feature: rumen; material: SC-attached | host: Bos | place: Iran: Karaj | collected 2018-10 | reverse complement strand
TTTATAAAAAATTTTATTATAATAAAATTAATTATATTAATATTTAAATTTAAAATATTTTTATGTTATAACCAAAATTAAAATAATTTTTTTTAAATATATATTATTTTTCTAAAATTATATGACATTTGGATATTATTTTATTCATAAAATTTTTAAATTAATTTTTTTTAATTTAAAAGCAATTAATAAAATAATAACTTTTGTAAAATATAATTATAAATTATATTTTAATAATTTTAAATTAATAATATTTCTATTTAAATTATTTATATTTTCATTATTTTAATTAATATAAATATTTATATTTTTGTAAAAATAAATATATATACATCAATGTTTTATTTTTTAATTGATAAAGTATTATAATTATTTGCAACATCTTTATTTACATTTGTCATTGAAGAATTATTTCCAGTTGATGTACAAGAATTTATTGTGTTTTTATGAAATATTTTATTATTTTCATTTTTTATTAAAAATTCATTATGTGGAGTTGGTAATTTATTTTTAATATTTTTTTTATTATTAGAATTTTTATTTTTATTATTTTCATTAATTTTATTTATATCTAAATTAATTATTTCATTTTTATTTACATATTTATTTCTTGGTGTTACAGTTTTATTATTAAAATTATGAATATTATTTTTTCCTAAACAAATTTCATTTTCATCTATTATATTTAATAAATTACTATTATTTCTTAATACAATTTCATTTGCATTTGTTTTTAATATTTTATTATTATTATTATTATTATTTATATTTTTGTTCTTTTCAGAAGATTGATTTTTAATTTTAAAATTATTAATAATTTTATGAATAGGATTATTTTTTTTAATAAAAGATTGAATATTATTTATAATAATACTTTTTTTATTATTTTTATTCTCAAAATAATTTATATTATTTTTTGGAGTTAAAACTCTAATATTTTTAATTCTTTTAGAATTAATAGTATTATTAGATTTATTTTTATTTTGTTTACTTTCTGAATTTGCATTTCTTATTATTTTTTTATTAACTAATGTATTCTTTTTATTTAATATACATTTAAAGTTATTATCTAAATTTATTGGAGTTAAATTTATATTTTTTTTGTTGTCAAAAATATTATTATTTTTAAAATCATTTGTCAATGTATTATTATTTTTTTCAATATTATGTGTCATTTTAAATGAATTTACTATTGCACTTTGACATCTATATTTATATTGTTCTAATATGGATTTTTTATTTATAATAGTATTATTAATTTTTTGATTTTTTGTTTCATTAAAAGTATCATTTTTTTGATTGCTATTTATTTTTTTATTTTTATTTAAAATATTTTTATAATCTTTATTTAATTCTTCATCAAATAAAGGATAATAAGTAAAATTTAAAAATATATTTTCATAATTTTCTTTTGTTTTATATTCTTCATATCTTTGTTTAGTTTCAATTCCAACTATTTCCATATTATTACAATATTTCTTATCATAATTTTCTTTATTCTCTGGTAAATATGGTGAATTTAATTTTTTTTGTACTAATTCTTCCCAAGGATAATATTTTAACCAAGGATGATTTTTAATTTCATTTATTCCTTTATAACCTAATCTTTTTTCAGGTTTTCTTATTAATAATTTATTAATAAAATCTATAGCTTCATCACTCCAATGATTTGGCTTTTCTTCTAATTTTATATAAATTTGTTTTGCCATCATTTGTTCTTTAATTTCCTTTCTACTTTTTCCTTTATAAGGTCTTTTTCCCATAGATAATTCATAACCAATCACACCTAAAGCAAAATAATCAACTGCTTTTGTATGATTTTGACCTTTCATTACCTCAGGGGACATATAACCTGGTGTACCACTTGTTTCATGTGAATTTTTACTGTTATATAATTTTGCTATTCCAAAATCTGTTATACGTATATAACCTTTGTTATCTAAAACTAAATTTTCTGGTTTAATATCTCGATGTAAAATATTTTTTGAATGTATATATTCCAATCCAATTATTATATTAGATAAGAAAAAACGCACTTGTTCTTCATCGAATTTTTTATGACAACATATATGATATCTTAAATCACCTCCAGTTAATAAATCCATAACTAAATATAAATTTTCAAAATCTTGAAAAGCATAATTCATATTTACTATAAATGGATGCTTTAAATGAGATAATAATTCTCGTTCATATTTAACTGATTTTTCACTTTTTTTATCTATTATTTTAACTTTAGACATTTCTTTTAAAGCATAAAATATTTTATGCTTTTTTTCTTTTACTTTCCAAACTTTACCAAATCCACCTTTTCCAATTATATTTTCAAATTCAAAACTATTTCTATTTACTATATTTAATTTTAATTAAAATTTATTTTTACCTTCTTCTCCTTTTGGAATTAAATGTTTATTTGTTGTTAATTCTTGACCCATTGATATTATATTTAATTTTAAAGAATTATTTATTTAATTTATTTATTTTATAAAAATTAAATATTTTTAATATCCAGAATTTCAAAATAAATAAAAAATGGAAAAATTAAAAAAATATTAAATTATTTTTTTAATTCAAAAATATTTTTAATAATAAAAAATATTTAATATTTAATTATTATAATTTGAAATATAATAATTTATTAATTATAAATCATTTTTATTATTTTTTATAAAATTATTTAAAATATATAAATATTATATGTCTAGAGTTTTAAATTCTTTAAAAAAAAAGAAATTATCTTCTAATGATATAAAAGATATAAAAAATATATTAAATGAAGAATTTAAAATTCCTCAAGAAAATAAAATTTATTTTGAATATGATGTAAATAATACTAATTCTATTTTAAGAACTCCCACTTTTTCTAATTTTAGCCAAACTAATAATTCTACGTCAATTTCAACTCCAAAAAGACAAAGTAATAAATCATGTTATACTTCACCAAAAAAAAGAAATAAAGAAAAAAATTATAAAAAAAGTAAATATACTAAACAAGATATAAAAAAGCATGTTAAATTTAAAACTAATTTTGTTGAAATATTTGATGTTGAATGTTGGAAAAAATATAATGAAAATAATGTATATGAAAAAAAAAAAAAAGAATATTGTAAATGTAATATTTTTTAACCTTGCATATATATATTTATGTATAAATAATTGATATATTTTAATTAGAAAAAATAATGATAAAAAATATATTTATTATTATAAATAAATTTTTCTTATATTTATTTATACCAATTTTATTCAAATAAACGAACACATTTAAAATATATTATAAATAATTTTTATTCTAAATTTATTTTATATATTAATATATTTTATATATTAAATAAATATTTAAAATGTTTTTTTTTTAATATGAAAATAAAATATAAAAATAAATAAATTATAAAAATTTAATTAAAATAAATGAATTTTTTACATATAAATTTATTAAAATTATTTATTTAATATCCATTATTAAATTGATTTTGTGGCATATTTTGATTATATTGATTAAATTGACCTTGTTGGTTAAAATTTCCTTGATTATTAGGTGTATTTGGTTGATAATTTTGTTGTTGATTATAATATTGATCATTATAACCTTGATTATATTGTTGTTGATCATATTGTGGAGGTTGATTATATCCTGCATTAGGATTATATATATCATTTGGATTATGTCTATTTCTATTGTCATTATAATTATTATATTGTTGTGGTGTTTGTCCTCCATATCCTCCATTTGGGTTATATGCGTCATTTGGATTATGTCTTGTTCTATCAATTTGTGGAGGTTGTTGATTGTTTGGTTGAGGATTATATGCATCGTTTGGATTATGTCTTTGTCTAGGTTGTTCATTATAAAATTCTTGTTGTTGTCCATTTTGAGATGAAGGAGTTTTTTGGGGATTTTGTTGAAATCTAGGGTCATTGTTATATTGTGGTTGTTCATTATATCCTTGTTGTGGTAAGATTTGTTGATATGGGGGATTTAAGTTATCATAATTATTTTGGGGTTGCCCTTGTTGAAATTGTTGAGGAGGTTGACCTTGTTGATATTGAGGTGGTTGTTCATTATAATATTGTTCTTGTTGTGGATTTTGTTGATATTGTTGAGGTGGTTGATCATTATAATATTGTTCTTGTTGTTGTTGATATTGTTGAGGAGGTTGTTCATTATAATATTGTTCTTGTTGTTGTTGATATTGTTGAGGGGGTTGACCTTGTTGAAATTGTTGAGGTGGTTGTTCGTTATAATATTGTTCTTGTTGTTGTTGATATTGTTGAGGAGGTTGACCTTGTTGATATTGTTGAGGTGGTTGTTCGTTATAATATTGTTCTTGTTGATATTGTTGAGGAGGTTGTCCTTGTTGATATTGTTGAGGTGGTTGTTCATTATAATATTGTTGTGGAGGTTGTTCATTATAACCAGGTTGTGGTTGTTGATATTGTTGTGGAGGTTGATCATTATTATTTAATTGACCTTGTTGATTAAATTGTTGAGGTGGTTGATTAAAATTAGGTTGATTATTTAAAGGCATATTATTTACTTGATATTTTGGATCATTCATTTGTTGTTGTTGTTGTTGATATTGTTGCATATATTGTTTTCTCATTTGATCTTCTTCATTAATTGGATCAAAATAATTTTTTTGATATGCTTTAGGATCTCTTGTATAAAAATTATTATTATTATTTTGTCTATTATTTATTTCATTAATTTCATTGATATTTTTTTGATATATTTTTGGGTCAATTTCATTTTTCATTCTATGTTGCATTATTGTTCTATCCTCTCCAGTTAAAATATTATAACCTGCATTAGAATGTTGATCAATATTTGTTGCTCTCATTAAAGCTCTATATTTAGATTCTTCATCTCTTTGTCTAAGAATTTCTCCTTGAACTGAATTATCATATTGTAGAGTTAAAGGATTAAATGCCATTCCTGGATTATTTTTTCTACCAACTAAATTTTTTTCTTTATTCATCATCATTTTATTTTCATTTTTTAAATATTCATAATCCATTCTTTCCCAACGTTTTCTTTCTCTATCATATAATTCTTGTTTTTTACCTTCATACATTAATTTTCTTTTATCATGTTCTTTTAATCTTCTATCATATTCATATGATGCAAAATCTTTATTAAATCTTTCTCCTTCTGAAATATATATATCACTGTTTGGATCAGGGTCGTTTATTCTTGCTTTTTCTGCAGGTTTATTAAAAGCTCCAACTCTATCTTGTAAATATGCTTTTTCAATATTATCTCTGTTACGATTTGCAATCTATTTATAAATAAATTAATATATATATAATATTTTTTACTCTTTCACTTCTATCTTTTGGTTTGATATTATTCATATTCATTTCATTATTGTTCATTTATTTAATTAAATTTAATTTATTAATTTAGTAGTTATATAAATATTTAATTAATAATTATTTTTAATAATAAATAATTCATAAAATTTTAATAATAATATTAATAATATATTAAATTTTATTTTTTTCAACAACTTTTATTAATTGTTTATCCAAATCTAATATTTTTTTATCTAAATTTTCAACATTAGATATAATTTTCATTTTAGAATTTTCATTTAAATTTCTACTATAAACCATTTTTTTAAAATTATCAAAATTATAATTTTGAATTTTATTTTTTGTTTTTGTTATAACTCTTAAAAAATCATTTAAATCTCCTTTATTTGGATTAATTAATTCGTTTAAATAAGAATCAGTAATAGTTTTTTTTCTTTTTTCTGTTATAGTTGTATTAATAATATTCGAAGATAAATTTGAATATGTTTTTCTTCTTTTTTTAATTATAGAAACTCTTTCTTTTATATTTTTTATATAATTATTAAAACTTTTGATAATATTATTATTATTATTATTAGAATCATTTAATTTATTATTTGGTAATAAAAAATTAATAATTTTTTTATCTTTATTTTTTGTTGTTTTTGAAGGTCTTAATAAATTGTTAGAATTATTTAAATTTGATTTATTATTAAAATTAGAAGAATTTAATATAATTTTTTTATAATTATTTTTTTTTTTTGCACTATTTTTTGTTGTTGAAGGAAGAATAAATTTAGTTTTTGAAACGTAAAAATTTTTTTCAGTCTCAAGATTTTTTATACATTTTTTTATTGAATCATTATATAATTTCAATATTTTATTTTCTTCTCTAATTTTTTCTTCAGTCAAATTATAATTCGAATAATTATTAGTTTCTAAACTTTTATGAGAAGAATAATTATTATTATTATTATTAACACTAATATCATCTAAATTTAATTCAATATTTTTTTTAACTTTACTTATTTTAAATAAAGATTTATTACTTCTATTTATTTTATTTGAAAGTTTATTATTTTCATGTCCAACAAATTCTTCTGCAGTTGATAAAGTATTTAAAATTTTATGAGTTTTAAAAGTTTTTGAATCTCTTTTTTTAAAATTATCTTCATTAGTTATATTTAAATATCTATCTATTTCTTTAATTTTATTATTTTTATTATGTGTAAATTTAAGTTTACCTGTTTTATCTTTTATTATATTTGGTGTACAATAATTAATTTTATCGAAAATTTCTTTTATATTTTTTTTCTTATTAGTTAAAATAACACTATCATCACGAATTTTTTCTTTTTTAATAATTTCTTGAATGACATATAAATAAAATTCTAATTTTTTTAAATAATTTAAATCTTTGAATTCTTTTATTGTTAATTTATTTATATCAAAAAATTGATTTAATTTATTTGGAGTTTCTATTAATATCGAATTTTTAAATAAATTATCTTTAGTAGATAAATTTGGGATTTTATACCCTAAAGTTATATATTGATTAATTAAATTTATAAAAGGTGTGTTTAAATTTGCAATTTTTAATTTTTCTTGTTCTTCTTCTTTTTTTTTTAGATAATGAAAGTAATATAAAATAAAATCTCTTGTTTGAGATTTTAAATAATGATATTTATCTAAATTAATTATTCCTTTTTTTTCAAAATCAGTTATCACACTTTTACAATAATTTTCTAAATGATGCAATTTTTTTGGATTTATATTAAAATTATTTAATTTTTTGTCTTTATAAATAAAATTCTCTGATAAACATACAATTTCTTCTCTTTTATGAATTTTTTTATCAACATTCATTATTTTAATATTTTTATATATTTTTAGAAAATAAACGAATTAAAAAAAAATATAATTAAAATTTTATCTAATATTATAATAAATATTAATTTAATTTTAAAAACAATGTCAAATGAAAATAAAAATGATTTTGAATCAAATAAAAATGAAAATATAGAAGATAATAATATTGAAGAAGATAATGTAAATATAAAATTAAATGAAGAAGAAATAACTAATAATGAACAAAAAAAAGAAGAAGAATCTAAAAAAATATTAGAAAATTTAATAGAAAAAAATGAAAAATTTAAAAATTTATATATGTTAATAAGTGAAACATATGATAAAAAAGATAATAATAAAAAAGAAGAAGAAAAAAAATCTTATAATAGATATAATAAAAACATTAAAAATAATAATTTTCATTTATATAAAAAAAACAGTTTTAAAATTAATAATAATAATAATGATTTAATTTTTCGTAGTAATAAACACAAAAAAGAAAAATCAAATTCTATTAAATCTAGATTATTTAATTTATATAATGAATTAGAAACATTTGGAAACAATAATAATACAAATAATTATAATAATAATCGATTAAAAAAACATCATAGTGTTAATATTTATAATACTAAAAATAATTCAATTTTACAACCTAATTTATTTAATAATATTTCAAATACAAATCAAAATTATAAAAGCAAAAATAATATTAATTTCACATATTATGATAAAAATATTATTAATAATCCTAAATCAAAATATAATAAATTTTATAATAAATTTTCTACAAAATTAAATTCACCTAAATTACAATTAAATTTATCAAAAATTCAACTCGATGTTCCATATTTAAATAATAAAGTAAATATTTTCAGAGAAAAAAATATTATAACCAAACCAAATCGAATTAATGTTTGGATTAATAAAGAAAAATTTAATCAAAATAATAATTATTTTCAAACTAAAAAAATTGAATTAAGTAATTTATTAGATTATACAAAAAATTATGAAATAAATGATAATAAATATAATAATATATTTAATAATAATAAAATCTATCAATTAAGAAATATGAATGATAGATATAGAAATGAAATTCAAAATTTTTCTCAAAGATTAACGAATATTAATAAAAAGAATAAAAATTATTCAAATAAATTTCCAAAATATGGAAGTTATTTTTCATAATTTACTAAATAAATAATATTTAAATGATTAATAAAATAAATAAATTAAATTATTATTTAATAATATCATAATTTAATATATGAAATTTAATTTAAATTAAAATATTAAATATGTCCAATGTTATTGAAGAAGAAAAAAATATAAATGAAAATAATCAAGAAAATTTTGAAAAAAACAATAATGGTGAAAATATAGAAAATGTTACAAATAACAATCAAAATGAAGAAAATAATTTATCGTCAGATGATGAAGATGAAATAATTTCAAATTATTCTTATGAAGAATATTCAATAAATAATGAAAATAAAAATGATTCAATGTCTTTACAAAAAATGGAAGAAGAAAAAATAAATTCAAATACTAATAATAATAATAATGAAAACGTTAATACTAATAATAATAATAATTTAGATGTCCTAACAAATAAATCAATAGGAAAATCACAAAATATTGAAGAAATAACTGAAACAAATAAAAATCCAGATAAAACAATTTTTAGTAAAATGACAGAAGATATGTATTTTAATTTAATAAATAATAAAAATTATAATGAAATTAAAAATAATAATTTATATAACTATGATGATTTTACAAATGATCAATTTTTAGCTTCTTATTCTCAAAAAATAAATAATAATAATAATAATATTGCTATTAAAAATTTTTTAGAACGAAATAAATTTTATAATGAAGAATATAAATTTAATAAAGAAACTGCAAATAATAGATTAGATCAAATAAATGAATTTAAAAATAATAAAATTAAATTAAAAGATAGTAATTATGAAGAAAGAATTAAAAAATTTAACGAAACTCAAAATTTATATAAACAAAAAAAAGAAAATAAATTAAAAGAGATTGAAGCTTCAATTAATCAAAGTATTAATAATAATATTTATAATAAACCAAAAATTAATAAAACAAATTTAGATTATTTTAAAAATAAAAAACCTATTAAATTAAATTCTAATCAACAAAAAAAATTAGATGAAAAAATAAAAAAAGAATTAAAAGATAAAAAAAAAAATTCAAATAAAAAGAAAATAAAATTAAATAATAATGAAATTAATAATTTATGTAATAAATTACATAAAGATGCAGAACAAAGAAAATTTAAAAAATCAAATTCAGAAAGTAATTATTTATTAAAAACAAAAATTCCCAATAATTATTTACCAAGTAAAAATTCAAATTCAATTTTTTTAAATAAATTAATAAATGAATATGAAAATGAAATAAAATATTATTTACAAGTTGATAGTATTAAACAAAATCCAAACATTAATATTATTCAATTTCAAAATATTTTTGAAAAATTACATTTTATTTCTCAAACAGAAAACGAAAATAATAATAAAATATTAATTGATAATATTTTTAATGAATTAATAAAATATTCACAACAAAATCAAAATAATAATGAAAATAATAATGATAATAATCCAAATCAATACACTATTGAATCAAATGTTTTATTATTATTTTGTTTATGTATTTGTGGATTTTATAAAGAAAAATTTAAAAAAACAAATGAAAAAAAATTAAATTTCATAAATTTTGAAAACTATAAAAAATTATTAAATAAATCCGATTTTTATGAAAGTAAATATATTGATTTAAATGAAAATCGAAAAAATTGCTATCTTCAAAAAAAACAAGAAAATAAAGAACAAAAATTATTACAACAACAATATCAAGAAGCTCTTTCTACAAATAGTAATAAATCAAGAGCGAATTCTTCTTCTTTAAGAACTTCAAAATCTGTTAATAGATTAAAATTAAGTAAAAGTTATAATTTAATTTTACAAGAACGTGAAAATAAAAATGCAAAATTACGTTCAGAAAATTTGGAAAAAGAATTAAAAGAATGTACATTTAAACCTCAATTAAATAATAATCCAAAAAGTTTAAAAAATTTATTAAAAAAAAATTCAGATGAAATTTATAAAAAATCGAGAAATAATAATAATAATATTAATAATGAAAAAGATTTAAAAAAATTAAATTCGCAAGAAAGAGAATTAGAAAATTGTTCATTTCATCCAAATTTAACTTCTTTAAATAAAAAAATATTTGATAATAATCCATTAAATAATGACATTGGTGTAAAAAAAGAAATAAATCGTATTCAAAATGCAAGAAATGAACAAGAAATGAAATTAAAAGATAAATCAAATTTTATTCAAAAAAATATGGTTTTTGAAAATGAGAAAAAAACAAAATATGATACTTTTGATAAATTTAAAAAAATCAATAAAAGAGAACCTTTATTAACTTTTGAAATTAAAATTAGAAATAAATATGAAATTTTAGATTATTATGAAGGAGAAGATATTGAAAAAGTTGCTGAATTATTTGTTAAAAAAAATAATCTAACAAAAGAATCAAAAAAACAAATTATTGAAGCTATTCAATCTAAATTAAAATGATTTTTTATTTTTTAATGTATAATTAAATTATATTATATTGATAATATTTTTTTTATTTTATTAATGTTTTTTAAATGAATTTATATTTTAATTATTAAATCTAAAAAAATAATTTTTATGAAAATTTATTATAATTTATGATTAATTATTATTTTAAATATTTTATCTGGATTTTTTAATAATATTTA
>JAEEGK010029430.1_pt1 | contig 10952 bp, 11 predicted proteins | sample 8958771 | NCBI WGS metagenome assembly JAEEGK01 (sample SAMN16246547, study PRJNA631951) | gut metagenome | biome: gut microbiome; feature: rumen; material: SC-attached | host: Bos | place: Iran: Karaj | collected 2018-10 | reverse complement strand
CGTAGATGCTGAATTAACCCAATGGAGTGGCCAAGTACTAAATCCAAATGCTGCACCGACTGACGAGACAGCAACAAAAATCACAGACCTTAAATTTCGCGAAAATACAGAAACGGAAAGTACATATACTGTTGATTTAACGATTAACAATGTTCCAGCATCAACAATGCAAAAAACGGTGCGTCCGTTTAAAATCACCTACACGCAAACCATGTTTAATCCCATTAGTTTACTTCCTGATAGTGAAACTTTTACGTATATTGTTGCATACACCACGGAACGTCGCCACAGCGCAGCCAACACTGACAACATGACAACCGTAAACAACGAATACGTTTATTTTTGGACAACCGATAACACGATTGAGTTTGTGGATGTTTACCCAAACCGCCCCTTGTATTATCTCATTATATTGGGTGGCGCCTTCGTGGTTGGCGGGTTTATTTTAATGGTTAGCCGAGATTATGATTGTAAAAAACGCAAAAACCAGTTATAATGATACATTATGGCGATTGCAGTATTCGGTGACATTCATGGCAATTTGGAAGCGTTAGAAGCCATCTTAAAAGACATTAAACGAAATCGCAAAATTACCGCGATTTATTATTTAGGCGATGCGATTGTTTTTGGTCCAGACAGTGCGGCATGTTTACGTTTATTAAAACAACACCACGTCAACTGTGTATTAGGAAACCACGAACAACGCGTCACCAAATACGACGAATCTGCTACCGCGATGACTTACGCCCAAAAAGATTTAATTGAAGCCACCTTTGCTTCGTTAAGTCGCGAAGACTTGGCCTTCATTGCACAAATGCCGTTAGAACTTAAAGTCAAATACAAAGGTGCCGACATTTTATTTACGCATTATTGCCACGACGAAACCGGCAAAGTCATTGATACGCAGTTGGAGTTTAACGAAAAAGATTTACGTAAATATTTTAAAAATAAAAAATGCGATGTTGTTTTCTTTGGACACTTGCACAAACGCAAAATCCTGATTGACGAAGAAAAACATTCTTACGTTTTACAAGGTAGTTCTGGTTGCGTCAAAACTGACACGACGTTTTATACTTTATTTGACATTGTCGACAATTACGGTGACGGCAAGAACTATGATATTTACCGGGTCGATGTGAAGTTTAATCGCAAACGTTTCGTAGCCAAAATGCAGGCCTCAAACTTGCCTCATAAAGAAGTTTACGCGCCATTCTGTTTTGGCATAGAATTTAACCAACCAAATACTAATAAGGAGAATCATCATGAACAATGAAATTAAAGAAATTGCCGAAAAGTTTTTAGCCGAAGAAAAAATTCCACCCAAGACCGCCATTCTTATGGCCAGCTTGGGATTAAATAAAAGTGCCGGTGACATCGCCGACATTGCCTACGGCGTCAATTTCAGCCAACATGCCTACAACGACGAACGCCGTCAACAAATGGCTGAATATTTGGGTTACGCCATGTTAAACTGGCAAATTCTAGCGTTAAGTACAGGAATCTCTGCCGATGAAATTGCCAAGCGCTTTACTGCGGAATGGTTAACCAAGCACACTGGCAAAGCTTCAATCAAAGATCTGTTAAAGCATTTAAAACCGACTGCACGCACGATTGAAACTCCGGCGCCCAGCCCAATTTTAAACACCGCAGCCAAACCAACAAACAGCGTTGAACGTTCACAGCTGACTGTGAAGCCATCTCCGCTTTTCCGTACCCCGACACGCGAACTTTAACACCAACTGCTGATTAATAATCCCGTCCCCAAAAGTAACAAATAATACGCGAACCAGCGCAAATCAATTTTGCGTGTTAAATCAAGCATAACTTTGATGGCCACAATTCCCGCGACAAACGCAGTAAAAAAAGCCAACACAATGTTGCCGATACCGAACGTTTGGATATTTCCACCGTGCAATAGTTCGTACAACAAAGAAGCCACAATGATCGGAATGGACATTAAAAACGAAAAGTCTGTCGCCTCGGTCGCACTCATGCCTGTTAACCGTCCAGTGGTAATGGTTAAACCACTGCGCGATAAACCTGGCACCACTGCTATGCCTTGTGCAACCCCCATCGCAACGGCAGAACGCCAATCATATCCGTTTTTTACAACTGGAGATTTCTTTTGCCACCACCCCAGCATGGTTGGTAACGATAAATAGATGCCTGCACCAATGAATGCATATGGTAATGCGGACAAAGTAAATAAACGCTCAATCACGCCGTGAAAAATTAAAACAATCATACAAGTAATTACAGTTGCCAAAACTAAACGTGCCGTTTCCCGATTCCACGGATGACGTATTAATTGCCAAAGCCGCTTACGATAAACCACGACTACCGCTAAAAGCGTCGCCAAATGTAATAAGACAGTTAACAACAGACCGCCTTCGGTAATGCCAAACCAACTTTCTAACAATAATAAATGTCCACTGGATGAAATTGGTAAAAATTCTGCCAAGCCCTGCACCAATCCTAAAAATACCGCTGTATACCAAGCCATAATTATGTCTATGTTTTCGTTTGGTAAAAAATGGCTCTCGGTGTTATCATAAATTAACATGCAAAAAGAAGATTTGTTAAAACGTTTACGTTTATTTGCGGTTATAACTACCACCGCTTTTGTTGTTTTGGTAGTAACATTATTGATCCAATTTGGTTTTATTGCACATTACCATGCTGAAACTAAACGTTTGCAAGAACGCAACGCCGCTTTGCAGCAAGAAATTGACGGATTAGAAAAAGACATTGAATATTACCAAAGTGACGAATACAAACACGACCAAAGTTTGGCTGGCAATTAAGGTGTTCTATGAGCGATACGAAAGCACAACTAAACTCACAAATTCATGCTGGACGTCGCCAAAAATTGCGCGAACGTTTTCTTAAGAACGGACTGGAAAGTTTTAGTGAAAGCGAAGTGTTAGAATTTGCGTTGGGCTATTGTATTCCCAGAATGGACACGAATCCTGCCGCACATAGCTTGATTAACAAATTTGGTAGTCTGCAAGCGGTGATTGATGCCGAACCAACGGCTTTAGCTGCGGCTTATGGCATTGGCGAGCAAGCCGCAATTTTTATTCATTTCTTGAAAAGTTTATCTGGCTATTTAGCGCAACACCGCACTAACAAAGTTAAAATCATTAAACCAAACGACGCGATTGCCCACTTAAAACCCATTTTACGTGCCTATACCGTCGAACAATTTGTTGTGCTGTGTTTAGATAAAGCTGGCAACGTAATTACCATTCATAATATGACAAACAAAGAGTTGGACATGGTACATGTCAATGTGCGCGAAATTGTTGCCGTCGTGACAAGTTGTAAAACAGCACAAATTATCTTGGCACACAACCACTTAAACGAAAATCCCGAGCCATCTATGGCTGATATGCAAATTACCCGTCGCTTACAAATGACTTTTGAAAATTTAGGCATCAAATTTTTAGACCACATTATTTTTGCTACCGATAAAACTTATTCATTCCGCAACAGTGGTCTGTTGGAAATGCTAAAATCGGGCATAAATTATCAACGACAAACACAATGATGCATAAATCCAAAAGTAGAACATACTTAAAATATTGACAAAAAACGCAAACACGATAATAATAAAGATTATGGCGAACAAGTTTGTCGGTCAAGAATACATGGCCGCCACGAACGGCAAGGGGCTCCAGCAACAAACCAAAGGGCACCGCATTTTGGCGCGCACCACCGTGACTTGCTCAACAATCATTACAATTATTTCCATCTTTATTGTCGCTTTTTGTTTAGTTTTCCAAATGTGTCCGGTCATTGGTACTTCAATGATGACCACTTTGAACGCCACCGGCGAAAACACTGATAGTGCATTAACCTGTACCGTAGGTACACCCGCACACGGTGACATTGTGGTCATGAAAATGTACCTGCAAAATTCTAAATACCGTGATTATTTGTTAGCATCGCAAGGGGAGCAAAGCGCGTTGGACCGTTTACGTTTGCGTTATCTCGACCCTAACTACAGCCAACAAGATGCGGCTAACACGTTAAAACGCATTATTAATACTGATTACACGGATAATGATGCTGCTGGTAATTATAAATTTATTGTTAAACGTTTGATTGGCAAAGGTGGTGATCGCATCAGTATGCGCGCGATTGGTACCAACTATTATATTTATTTAAACGGCACCAAATTAAATGAAGATTATCTTGACCCTTTGGTTGCTGACCACGACGCCGTTAATTTCAGCCAACTTTGGAAAGTTCTCAACCACCCCGAAACTGCCGACCTAGACGATTCGGTGACTACTGATTGTAACCGGCTGTTAACAATAAATGATGACCAAGCTTTCGACGGTAACGGCACACCCAGCACTTATGTTTTGACCGTCCCTGATGATTATTATTTCTTAATGGGTGATAACCGAGGCGGAGCTTTTAATGAATATTCTAAAAGTTGGGATTCAACTTATTTTGGACCCTTACCAACTACCAGTTATTCCAGTTACTGTGTGGACGTATTATCTAAAGATACCAGTCTGCCAGAATATCTATGGAATAAATTTGTTTACTATGTTTGTTTTGGTTGGTCGTGGCAAAAATGAAACCAAAGATTATCGTTATCAGTGGCGTCACCGCCAGTGGCAAAACCGCACTTTCGATTGAGTTAGCAAAACAATTCAACGCCGAAATTATTTCTGCGGATAGCCGTCAAGTTTACCGCGGTTTAAACATTGGTACCGCAAAAATTACGCCTACCGAAATGCAAGGCATTCCGCACCATTGTTTGGACATTGTTGACCCTGTGAAAAACACACACTATTCAGTGGGTGATTTTCAACGTGATGCCTATCAAATCATAGATAACATCATCTCCCGTGGCAAACTGCCGATGATAGTTGGCGGAACCGGTTTGTACACCCGTTCAGTGGCAGAAGGTTATGGTTTCGGTGACGAACCGAACTCACCACGATACGACGTTCTTCAAATTTGTTTAGTTCCACCCAACACCATACTTGCTCCCAAGGTCAAACAACGTAATATTGAGCGAGTAGCACAAGGAATGTTTGACGAAACACGCGGATTATTGGCCGCCGGAGTCCCCAGTGACTTTTTATACAAATTAGGTTTGGAATACCGTTTGAATGTACGTTACATACAAGGTGAAATTGATTTAGATACTTACTACAACGAACTGTACCATCAAACCATGCAATTCATCAAACGCCAACGCACCTGGTACCGCAAAGAAAATCCAGTTTATACACACTATCTAACCGACCCCGCACAATATTTACCCGCCGCCACCACTTTAATCAAAAAGTTTTTACAGCAAAAATAAAAAATTGGTTCTATTTTCCTGTTTTAAGGCATAATTATAGATTATGGACCTTAAAGACAAGAAAACCCAACGCCCTAACTATATTCGTCGCAGAACAATCATTGATGAACTATTTAACAAACAAAGCATAAAAATTCCTAATATTAACAACATGGATTTTTATCAAGAAAAAAAGACTCCTCGTCCCAATTATATTCGTCGCGCGGTGATGACGGAAGCATTACGCAACAACCATAGCGTAAAAATTCCCCATACCGATGATAACGAAGAATTAAAAGAATACCTGGAAGATTTTGGTAGCGTACTGGAAGAGATGAATCCTCAAAAACCTGACGATACAATGGGAAAATAACCGTTGTTAGCAAGTTTTTAACATCAATGAGAATTATCGCGCAGATGTTGCCACTTTTGCATAAAACGCAGACGGTTCGGGGTTGCAGGTAACTGCTTGAATTCATCAAAAGTAAACCATTTTAAATCGTTGCTTTCATTAGAAATGCGGTAATCTTTTTCTGGCGTCGTAAACAAAAAATATATGTCATAGTGTTGATGTGCCGGTTCCTGTTTTTTGTCGTTAGCGGGAATCTGGTTCACCGCAACATCAACGATGTACGAACCGTTAATGCGGACGGGATGAAAGTTTGCAATTCCACTTTCCTCCCATGTTTCGCGCATCGCAACGCGCAAAGTATTGGCGTCACCATCGCTATGCCCGCCAAATTGCAACCATTGATTCAGCGCTTTGTGATGTGTTAGCAACACTTGGGATAAATCTTCACTCAACAAAAAGCCGGAACCATTAACGTGCCCGGCTAAATTTGTACGCGAAAACAAATTGTTGTTATTTTGTAAAAAATTTTGTGTCAATTTTAAATTTTCCGCTTCGGTCGCATCAAACGGTTGATACTGCTTTAAAGCCGCCACCAAATCAAACTCAATCATTTCCATACAGGAGATTTTACTTCACTACAATGAAATTAATCAACTTATTTTTGACATAGCAAGTGCATAATTGCACAAAAAGTATTGTAACGTGTTAGATATATATGCTATCATAAAATATGAATAAAAAATTGGGAAAAGGTCTTGTGGCCGCTGCGTGCGGTACAGTATTATTAGCTCAAGCCGCATACACTAAAAAACCTGGCGAATCAATAGTTCGCAAAGCCTTGGGTGTAGAAAGCGTGGTTGCTATCAATCAAAACGTGACGACTACAGAACGATGCAGCGAAATTCAAGCCAAAACTAAAGAAATTTTTCACACCTTAGGAATTGAAAACTTACAAGACAAACCAACAGAAATACAAAAACAAGCCGCTTATGAACTTCTAAAATATGTTTCGCAAAATTCCACATTCGTTGATACCTATGAAGATGTACAATCACACAATCAAGACCTTGATTTGGTTTATTTGTTACTATGCCAAAATTACAGCGTCAATTCGTTAAATTCCAAAGTTGTAACCTTGAATTATCTTTACAGCGAATGCGGTATTAACAGTAAAGAAGCAACCATTAAATACCAATTTGGTAAAACTCAAAAAGAACGCGATGTATTAATCTTAAATTTTCAAGATCAAATGAGCCAAGATGAACGTGTTTGTGACCCAGATTTAGCATATACATATGACGGATATTGGAAAAACAACAACAGTTTTGATAGCATTTTCATGCCAACCCAAACTTACTTAGAAAAGCACGCACGCACAGAAAAAGATAAATACACAATTACCGAAAAACCTGCGCTCAAAATTGACGACACCCAACTTAAACCCAACATTAACTTGGGACCAGAAATCGGCCTTTGACCATATAAAACCGGAGAAATGTTACTCCGGTTTTTTAATGCTTGATTATTTTGCTATAATGAAATTAATCAACTTATTTTTGACGTAGATGGTTTTCTTAATCTCGGCGGGCAAGGTAACTTTTTCACGGCATTTGGCGACCACAGCGGCTTCGTCGTCCGACGTATTAATGGTCAAACGTGCGACAATTTTAGCATTGATTTGCACGACAATTTCGACCGTATCTTGAACCAAGGCTTTTTCGTCTACGGTTGGCCAAGTGGCATCTTTAATCGCCGGCCACAGTTCTTCAGTAATGTGTGGTGCAAACGGATTTAACAAAGTTAGCAACGTTTCATATTCGTGACGGTTAATTGAACCTTGTTTTTCAATCGCGTTCATTAAAATCATGATTTGCGAAACCGCGGTGTTGTACTTCATCGCTTCCATATCTGCGGTAATTTTTTGAATCGAATAATTGAAAATATAATTCAATGCCGGGGTATACGTTTTGCCTTCCACCACTTTATCTTGCAGGGCCCAAACGCGTTGCAATAAGCGGTGACAGGCTTTCACGCCATCGTTACTCCAAACTGCGACTTCTTGATAATCGCCAATAAACAACACCCACAAACGTAAAGCATCAGTACCATATTGGTCAGCCACATCACGCGGGTCCACAGTGTTACCCAAACTTTTGCTCATTTTCACGCCACCCTCGCCCAAGATGATACCTTGTGAAATACGGGCTTTGCAAAATTCGTTCATCGGAAATAAGCCTTGGTCATACAAAAATTTCGTCCAAAAGCGTGCGTACAACAAGTGACGGGTTGTATGTTCATTACCGCCATTGTATAACGTAATCGGCAACCAGGCTTTCATCTTTTCTGGGTCAGCGAATGCCTTGTCGTTATGCGGGTCACAGTAACGGATAAAGTACCAGCAACTGCCCGCCCAGCCTGGCATCGTGTCGGTTTCGCGTTTTGCGTCCGCGCCACATTGTGGGCATTTAACATTGACCCAATCAGTAATTTTCGCTAACGGACTTTGACCATCTTTGGTGGCTTCGTAACTTTGGGTTTCCGGTAATAAGACCGGTAAATCTTTTTCCGGCACGGGAACCATGCCACAGTGCGGACAATGGATAATCGGAATCGGTTCACCCCAATAGCGCTGACGAGCAAACACCCAATCGTGCATCTTGAAATTTTTGGTAGTACGCGCTACGCCTTTTTCAATCAGCCAATTGGCAATATTAATTTTGGCTTCTTTCACCGTTTGACCCGTAAATTGCTCCGAATTAATTAATTTTGAATTAGCCGGCACATAGACATCTTTTTCAATTGCGGCACCGTCTAATTTACCATCGATAACTTGAATCATCGCAATACCGTGTTTTTCGGCAAATTCATAATCACGTTGGTCGTGGGTTGGCACCGCCATGACGGCGCCAGTGCCGTAATTGTTCAAAACAAAGTCCGCGATGTAAACTGGCACTTCTTTGCCATTTACCGGATTAATGGCGGTAATACCTTCCAGAATACAGCCAGATTTGTCTTTGGTCATTTGGCTGCGTTCAAATTCGCTTTTGCGTGCCGCGTTTTTGCGGTATGTTTGGACCGCGTCCCAATTTTTGATTTGTGGTTTTAAAGTTTCAATTAGCGGGTGTTCTGGCGCCAAGACCACAAAAGTTACCCCGAAAATCGTTTCAATACAGGTCGTGAAAATTTTAATTAGTCCGCCCTGTTTAATTTGGAAATCAACTTCGGTACCGTAACTACGACCCACGTAGTTGATTTGGCTGGTTTTAATGTGCGGTAAATAATCAGTTTCCGCCAAATCATCGATTAAACGGTCGGCGTACGCGGTCATCTTCATCATCCATTGCGGAATCGTTTTTTGCGACGTTTCCGCGTGGCATTGACAGCAAGTGCCGTTTTCTACTTCTTCGTTAGCTAAAATCCCACAGTTCGGGCAGTAGTTCACGTTGGCAGTGCCTTTGTATGCAATTCCTTTTTTAAAGAATTGTAAGAACTGCCATTGGGTCCATTTATAATACGCCGGGTCACAGGTCGTGATGAAACGCGACCAATCAACTGACAAACCTACACGTTCCAATTGTTCTCGAAACGTGGCGGTATTGCGCTCAACAACCTGTTGTGGTGGAATGTGTTCGCGAATGGCCGTACGCTCCGCTTCCAAACCGAATGCATCAATGCCCATCGGAAACAAGACGTTCTTACCTTGTAAACGCAAACGGCGCGCCAAAGCATCCAACGCTGTATAACTGCGCATATGGCCAATATGCAGACCCTTGCCGCTGGGATACGGAAATTCAATTAAAATGTAAGCATTTTCCTTCCCCGCGACATGGTCTTTAGTTTCAAAACGTCGGTCCTTTTGCCAGACTTCTTGCCATTTTTTTTCAATGGCGCGGAAATCATAAGTTTTCATAAAACTCCTTATTCTGCAGTTTCGCCGTCTTCGTCTTCTTCTTGTGGTTCAGCCACGGCTACCGCTACAATCTTCGCATCTTCACCGATACGCATAATACGCACACCTTGCGTATCACGACTAATCTTGGAAACATAACTGGCTTTCGTACGAATCATCGTACCGTTATCACTAATCAACATAATGTCTTGTTCAGCGCGAACTTGTTTCAAGTTAACCAACGGTCCGGTTTTTTCGTTAAAGATACCAGCTTTGATACCTTTACCTGCACGTGATTGCAAACGATAATCGTCAGGGTCACTACGTTTACCATAACCATTGGCAGAAACCGTCAAGATTTCACAACCCGGTTCAATGACACTCATATCCACAATGGCTTCAGTTTCGCGTTCGATGTTCATACTCTTGACACCGGCCGCACCACGTCCCATTGGACGAACATCTTCCTCGCTGAAACGGATACATTTACCCGAACTAGATGCCATGATAATTTCATCAGCCCCGGTTGTGTGTGCTGCCGCAATCAACTGGTCACCTTCGTTCAAACCAATCGCAATCTTACCGGTACGTGCAATACGCGCAAATTCTTCGCACTTGGTTTTCTTAATCATGCCAAATTTTGTTGCCAACATAATGTGTCCCATGTCGTAATCTTCCATTGGTATTACCGCAGCGACACTTTCGCCGTTTTCCAACGACAGCAAGTTGACAATCGCACGTCCTTTGGAACCTTTGGCCGCCTCGGGAACCTCAAACGCCTTAATGCGGTAAACCTTACCTAGATTCGTAAAGAACAACAAATCATGGTGCGTGTTAGTTACAAACATACGTTCCACGAAGTCTTCTTCTTTGGTCGTGTGTGTGTTCGAACCCTTACCACCGCGACGTTGGGCTTTGTATTCAGTCAACGGTAAACGTTTAATGTAACCGCAGTGTGTCATCGAAACCGCAACATCTTCTTTTTCAATCAAATCAGCAATGTCAATATCACCGTAATCAGTAGTTAATTCAGTGACACGTTCGACCGCATATTTTTCTTTAATTTCCAACAATTCTTTTTTAATTAAAGCTAATAATTTCGGCTGGCTGGCGATAATCGATTTTAATTCAATAATCAACGCGCGCAATTCTTCCAATTCGGCTTTCAATTTTTCGACTTCCAAACTGGTCAAACGTTGTAAGCGCATTTCCAAGATCGCATTGGCTTGACGGTCAGACAAAACAAAACGTTTCATCAACTTAGCCGCGGCATCAATTTTGTCTTTTGATTTTTTAATGATTGCCACAACTTCATCAATGTTGGCTAACGCTTTGACCAAACCTTCCAAAATATGGGCGCGTTCTTCGGCTTTTTCCAAATCGAATTTAGTACGGCGCAAAAC
>JAEEGK010029427.1_pt1 | contig 10953 bp, 6 predicted proteins | sample 8958771 | NCBI WGS metagenome assembly JAEEGK01 (sample SAMN16246547, study PRJNA631951) | gut metagenome | biome: gut microbiome; feature: rumen; material: SC-attached | host: Bos | place: Iran: Karaj | collected 2018-10 | reverse complement strand
ATGATTATAATAATACTAATAATAATAATAATGATAATAATAATAATAATAATAATGATAATAGTGATTCATTTAATTTATTAAGTGAAAATAATGGAAATAATTTTAATATAAATGAAGCATATGCTCCAATTAATGATAATGCACCTCCACCTACTATTTAATAAATAAATTATTTATATTATAATAAATATATTATAAATTAATTATAAAAAATTTTTTAAATAATGATTAACGGAAATTTTTCTCATATTTTCATGGATAGCATAATAGATAATGTTATAAATTTAAAATTTATCTTAATTTAATTTTTATTAATTAAAATCTTTATAAAAAATATTTCTTTTTGTTTAACTTCATTTAATTTATCTAACTTCATTTATAAATAATTAAAAAATAAATAATTGTATTTATTTAAATATCAAAAAATCAAAAAAAAATATAAAAAATATGAAAAAAATTATAATAATACTCCTAATTTCATTAACTTCCTTATCAACAGAGAAAAAAATCCAAAGAACTCCATTAGAAATTTTAACCTGTCTTTCAGAAGACAAAAACCTAATTAAAATACTAAAAAACCTGTTAAACCAACTTGAATCAAAAGAATACATAAACACAATAAAAAACTTTATATCCAACTTCAATAAAATAGAAAAATCCATAAAAAAATGTATAAAAAAAAAGGAAATAACATTAAAAAATTATAACAACCTCCAAAAAATAGAATTGTCAAATAAAGAATTTTTAGAAATAATGAGTACTGGTGAAAAAGTAAAAGCAGGAAGTAAAGTTCATTTAAAAATGATAGAACTAAGTAACGAAGCAATGAAAATAACATCAGAAATAAATTCAAATTACAAAACACCACAACAAATAAGAAAATTAATGTCAAAATTAATATCTCAAGAACTAGATGATAATTTTGGTTTATTTCCTCCATTTTATACAGATTGTGGTAAAAATATTCATATAGGTAAAGGAGTATTTATAAATTCAGGATGTAAATTTCAAGATCAAGGTGGAATTTATATTGGAGATAATAGTTTAATTGGACATAATACTGTTATTGCAACATTAAATCATGATATAAATCCTAATTATAGAGCTGATACTATTCCTAAACCTGTTAAAATTGGGAAAAATGTTTGGATTGGTTCTGGTGTTATTATTCTTCCTGGAGTTACTATTGGAGATAATGCTGTTATTGGAGCAGGAAGTATTGTTACTAAGGATATTCCTAAGGATATGATTGCTGTTGGAAATCCTGCTAAAGTTATTAAAAGTATTTATGATTAAGGTTATTTAAGAAAAATATTTTTTTTATTTGGTTTTTTTATTTAAGATGAATTTTTTATTTTAAATTGTTTTTTTTATTTTTTATTTTAGCATTCAAAAAAAATAAATGATTATTTATTATTAGTTAAATATTATGATGTCTTATTATTTTATTTATATTTTTTTCATTAATAAAATTCAAAAAATATATTATATAATATATTTTTTATCTATTACTTTTACTTTTTATTTATTATTTTTGATATTATCAATATAAATAAAACAAAAGATATTATATAAATTTAAATTTATTAATTGGATTATTATTTTTTAGTATAGGAGAATTAACTGTGTTACAATTTTTACTATTTTCATTTTCAATAGTTTCAGTAAATTGTCCAAGTTCATTCATCATTCCATAAATACTTTTCTTATTTTTTTTTTTATTTCTATAACTTAAACCTATAGTCATTTCAGGGGAAGTAGAAATAGTTTTTTCTTTTTCTTTCATTTCTCTCCCTCTTTCTTTTTGAATTTTTTTTTCTTCTTCTTGATTTCTAATTTTTTTTAAAACAGAATAAAATTTTGTCTTATTATCCCATTTAATAAGGGCATTAACAAAGTCATTTCCAATAATATATAATTTGTCAATAGTTATAGCATCAACAATTATATTAATATTATTATTTAAATTATTATTATTATTTTCATTATTATTATTATTTTTATTATTATTATTATTTTTTTTATTTAAATTATTATTTTCATTATTTTTACTTAAATTATTTTTATTATTTAGACTATTTTTATTATTTTCATTATTATTATTTAAATTATTATTCTCATTATTTTTATTACTTTCATTATTATTATTAATATCATTATTATTATTATTTTCATTATTATTATTTAAATTATTATTCTCATTATTATCATTAATAATAATTTTTTCTGTAACATTCATAGTACTAGTCTCCAAAGTATAACTAAAAGAAATTTGAAATTCATTATATGCAATAGCCCTAGCAGTTTTCATTTTAGATTTAGGAATAAAAAACTGTTCACCAGACAATTGATAATATTTAGCTTCTTCTTCAAAAATTTTCATAAAAACCTTTTCTTCAAACCAATGATAAGTTTTATGTAATTCTTGAGCAATTAACAAAATTTTTCCATTAACTTTTTTTTTCTTAGGAGAACATCCATATAAAGCACAATTAGGCATTTTTGAATGTCCATGAAAATCACAATAAAATAAAGTTTTATTAATAAAAACTAAATTTTTAGAATAAAAAATAGTAGGTGAAATATTAATTGAAGGTTCACTCCACATTCTATTTAAATCTTTTCCTAATAAATTATTTCTATAACATCCATTAATAACACCATCTGGATTTAACATTGGTATAATTTTAAAAATATATTTTTTTAATAAATCTGAATTTTTATCATTTAATAATGAATTAATTACACCTTCTATTACATATGAACAAACTGTTTCTCCTGGATGAACTCTTGATGTAAATATTATAATTTGTTTATTTTCATAATCTTTATATGAACAATTAAAATTTGTTATATATAAAATGTCTAATGGATTTCCACTTATTGATTGATTTAATTGTGAAAATTTTAATTTGTTTTTATATTTTGGATTTATACTTAATGAATATAAATAATCTTGAAGTGTTGTGTATGTGTATGGATAACAATATGAAAAATAAATTGGGATGTTTGTATTTTTTTTTGATACATAATATGTAAATGTCAATGTGTAGAATGATGATTGAGAATTGTTGCTTGGAATTTGTTCATCATCTTCACTATTATTTATTATTGAATTGAAATTTAATATATTTGAATTGTCTATTTGATTCAAATTAATATTATTGTTTGAATTTGAATTATTGTTATTGTTATTATTATTATTATTATTGTTTGTGTTTATTTGTAATTGAGAAGATATTGGAATTGAATTTGGATAATAGAAAACATTGAATGTATTTCTTAACCATTTATCATTTTTATTATATGATAATACTTTTACATTTGTATTATTATCAAATGGTATTTTTTTCTTTATGAAATTTAATATATTAAATTTATAATTACCTTCTTTTTTACATTTGATAGAAAAATAAAACCAAGAATAATTTTTTTCATTATTATAATCTTTTCTCATTAAAATATCATATTCATTTACATATTTATTTTCTATATTAATTGCCAATCTTAAATTACCTGATTCAAATAAAGAATCAAAAACAATATCATTATTATTGCCTATTTCATTTTCATTATATTTTTCTATAAATTTTCCATTATTTCCATCTATAGTATTTTCAATTGATGTATTATCAATTTGGATAATATTTAAAAGAAAATCATAATTAATAGGATTATTAATTTTATTTTTTTCTTCTTCGTTATTTGAATCTGTATAAATTAATTTATTTTGAGGATTTATTGATTTATATAAATTTAAATTATTATTATTTAATTCAATACATTCTTGTAAAGTATAAATAAATTTATTTTCATTATCATTTTTTGTAATAATACCGTCTAATTTTTCTATTTTTATATTTTTTAATTCTTTTTTTATTCCAATTCTTGGGTTTTTTTTTATAAATTGATTCTTTATTGGTGATGTCAATAAATTATTTGAAACTTCAGGAAATAAATTTTCATTCTTTTCCATTAATTTATTTTAAATTACAAATATTTTTTTTTCAAACTAAATTAATATTTTATAAAAATCATTTTTTTTTAATTTTAATAATATTTATAAAAAATGTATAAAAGACCATTATCAGCTCAATCAAATCCATATAGAATAAATATATTAAATAAAAATAAAAAATATGAAAATATATCTTATACTAATAATAAAGATTTATTGGCATATTGGGAAAAAAAGAAAATAAAATCAAATGAAAAATTAGAAAAAATTAAACAAGAGTTATATAATAAAGAAAATGGTGAAATAAGAAATACTCCAATAATTAGTTCAAATAGTAAAAAAATAATAAATCGAATATTAAAAAATAATGAAAATAATTATTTAAATAGTTTTAGTAATCAAAGTGCAATATCTATGAGAAATTTTTTAAATTATAAAAAATTTTGCTTTACTGATAATAATACTGGTTTTTTTAATAAATATAATAATTATAATATTAAACAAAATAATGTAAAAAAAGAAAAAAATATTATAATTAAAAAAATTCAAAATAATCCAGTTATTAAGAAAGAAAACATAAAAAATACTTTAGGTTACCAAAAATCTACTCATATAAAAATAATTAATAATAGAGAAAAAAAAAATCATAAATTTAATAATAAATCAAAAGAAAAAAATCATCAACATAATCATGATAATAATTATTTTTTTTTTAAGAGAAATTTTTCTAATCCTTATATTATTTCTTATACATACAATAATACTAATAAAATTCATTCTTTATTACAAAATAATTCTGTTAATCAAAAAGTTAATTCAAATAATGATAAAATGAAGCAAGAAGAAATAAATTTTTCCAAAGATAATCAAGAAAAAAATGTTAAAAATAATATAAAATTAAATTTCAATAATTCAAAAAATCAAAATAAATCTCAATCAAAAATAAATGAGAATAGAAAAAATGACAATTCCTATTTTAGAAATAAACCAATTGAAGTACCAGAAATGGAAATTTTAAAAAATGTTAATTTTAAAAAAAATTATATTAATAAAAATCAAAATCTTTTTCCAAAGAGTAATTCATCAATAACAATAAATAAAAGAAATGATGATCTAAATAAATTTATTTTATTTGCTAATAATTTATATATTCCAAAAAATAAAAATAAAGGAAAAAATAAAAAATGAAAAAATATCAAATGAAAAAAAAGTTCCAACAATAATAATAATAATTTTTGAAAAAAAACAATGAAAAATAAGATAAGAAAAAAAAATAAAGGTAATGATGAAATTTTTAGAAAAAGTATTTTTATTTATCAAATATTTCTTTTTAAAATTCACAAATTAAAAAATTTCAAATAAAAACTAACAAAATATATTATTTTATAACAATTATAAAATATTTATTTAAGGTGTTGATAAATATAGAATAATTATCTTTGGATAAAATACATATTTTATTAATTATTAATTATTAAAAATTTATTATTTCTTATTCTTTTTCAATTATAATTAAGTAATATTATAATTAATAAGAAGAATTTAAAAATCTAAAAAAAATTTATTATGTTAAAATGATAATTTAGTTTTTATTTCAATAAATTTTATAAAAGTATTAATATATATAAATGCTCTTATATTTATTATATTAATTGGAAATAATTTAATTATATAAATAAGTTTAATATATTCAAAAAATTTTTTAATGAAATTAGAAGATATAAAAAAATAAAATTATTATATAAAGTATGATTATTAGATTTTATAAAATTATTTTTATTATTTTCATCGTAAATCAAATCAATAAAAGTTTATTGATTACTTATAAATTTATTAAAAATTACAATATTTCCATATAAATTTTTTCCAAGGTTTAATAAAAAACTTATTTAAACAACTTTGAATAACTTCATCCAAATTCTCCTCTTATTTATTTTACATAAACTCTTTAACATTTAATATTATTTTTTAATTTGTTCTATATATAATAAGCATTTAATTATAGATATAAAAATATTTTTACAAACATTATTTAATGTATCCATTATTTTAAAACCCTCAAAGAGAAAAAATGATTATATTTTATTTATCAAAAAATATTTTTTGTTAAATAAAATCTTCCTGATTAGGATGAAAATAAATAATAGTAGCAAATTTACTTCTAACTCTAAAAGAAATACTATTTCTAATATAATTTTTTTCTTCCTTACAATTACTAAAAATATGATTTAAATAAACATGAGTAGGAATTTTAACAGCTTTAAAAGTTTCTCTAATTAAATTATTTTTCAACCTATTATAAATATATTTTTTTTTTCCAACATCAGGATAACAATTTAAATTAACAGGATTAATATAATGTTGAGGTAAATGTGGAGGTTCAGAATTTAATTGTTCTTTCATAGGAAAAATATTTCCATAATTTTTTTTCATTTGTTCACTTAAATTAATAGTAGCATTTTGATAATTTTTTTTTTTTTTATTACTAATATCATAATTAGGAGAAGTATTTGCAGTATTTTGATTTTCTCTTTCTTTTTCTTTTTCCTTTTCTCTTTCTTTAATAATTTCATTTAATTCTTTTGTATTATTTAAAATATTATTAGTATTATTATTCATATCAGTAACAGTAGAATAAAAATTTGAACATCTCCAAATATTATCAACAATAAATTTAAATTGATATTCTCCTTTTGGTAAAAGTAAATTTAATTCATAAAAATTATTTTTTTCATTTTTAATCATTGCAAATCTATGATTCCAACCACAAAATGAACCTGTTATTAATATATTATTACCTCCTTCTTTCCATTGAAATAAAGTTGGTATTTTTATATCATTTGGTTGTTCATTTGTATTTTCATTATTTTTATCACTTTGACTACTATTTCCACTTAATGAATTTCCATTTATTGATGTTGTTTCTGTATGTACTCCTTTATATGATGATGAATCATTCAAGTTTGTTGAGTTGTCTTGATATATTTCTGAATTTGTCTTTTTATTTTTTGAATTTTCTTTTTTGTTTAATGAATTTGATGAACTATATTGACTTCCCATTTTTTTTTTTATGTTTTTTATTTTATTTATATTTATTTTAATTCATATTTTTTTTATTCATTTATTTATTTATTTATGTGGATTTTATTTTTGTTTTAAATTATTTGGTGAAATTTAAATTATTTAAAAAGATAAATATGTAATGATTAAAAGTATATTCATATTATTTTAATCAATTTCTAATTAAAAATTTAAAAAATATTTTTTTTTATCATGGAATTTGAATTTTTATTTATACCTCTTGTTATGATTGAAAAGATTAAATTATTAAAATCATTTTGTATTAAAGAATATTATAAAAATATAAAACCAAAATATGAAATGATTCTTATTACAATTTCAATATTATTATTATTTTTTTTTTTCAATTCATTTTTTCTTTGTTTTTTCATCAATAGATTACTTACATATAATGAAACTATTTATCCATTAAATTTTTTATTTGAGAAAAATAAAGGAGAAAAATTTTTAATATCTGAAATTATAAATTGTAATAATCAAAAAAGTAAAAGGAATACAAATTGTTTAAATTTAAAAGAAATGTCATATGATATATTTTTAGACATATCATTTGCAAATACTTTAAATAAAGTCTACACAGAAAATTTTGAAATAAATATTTCTATAACAGATTTATCAAATTTAATAATTAATAAATCAAAAATTGTATTTTTTGAAGAGAATGAATATTTTGTTGATTTGTTTTTAAATCTGATAAAACTTCCATTAAGAATTTTTGGATTTTTAAATTATAGAAAAATGAATTTTGAAATTGCAAATAATTATATAAATTTGTTTAATGAACAGATTAAAAAAATTCAAATAACAATAAAAAATAATTTATTAAATATTGCAAATGCAAGAATTATTTTTTTTCCAAGTGATTCAAATATTATTGTTAAAACTTATTACAGGTTTAAATTTATTTTTTTATTAATTCTTTTCTTTATTTTGTTTTTTATCCAAATTCTTTTTTTTTCAATTTTATATTTTTCAAAAGGAAAAATATATTTAATAATTGAAAATAAATATTTAAAGAAAAAATTATAAGCTAAAAGGAATTGATAAAAAAATTTTAAAACATAAACAAATATTATTTTTAACTATTTTTTTATAAATAATTAAATAAAGATTATTTTCAAAATAAAAATGAATGCCATTATAAAATATTATGATGACTCAAGAGATGTAATACTTCCATTTAGATTTGAGCATTTTAGAATAAGTTTAGCTGAAATGTTAGGAATTGAAGAAAATTATTTATCACAATTTTCAATATTTTATTACATAAAAGAAAGTATTTTTTATGTAACAACATCTGAAAGTTATAAAATATTATTAGATAAATTAAAAAATAAAGAAACTACAACTATTGAAATTGAATATAATAATTCTGAAGATAAAGATAAAAAGAATGAAATGATGAGAAAAAGTATTCTTAATTTTTCAAAAGCAAATGAAGAATTATCAAAAAAAATAGAAGAATTTAATAACCTAAAAGATGATGATGAAAATCTAAAGAATATAAATATTGATGAAGAAATAAATAAAAATCATAATATTTATGAAATTGATAATAATAATAATAATAATAATAATAATAATAATAATAATAATAATAATAATAATAATAATAATAATAATAATAATGATTATAATAATAATAATAATAATAATAATAATAATAATAATAATAATAATAATAATGAAAATAATAATAATAATAATAATAATAATAATAATAATAATAATAATAATAATAATAAAAATAATAATAATAATAATAATAATGAAAATAATAATGATTATAATAATAATGAAAATAATAATGATTATAATAATAATAATGATAATAATAATAAAAATAATAATAATGATAATAATAATAATAAGAGACAAATTCAGAACAACAGTAAAAATAATTTTCCAAATAATAATTATGTTGTTGATGAAGAAGGTGAAGTATCATCTAATCAAGATAATAATTTTAATATAATAAATAAAAATGATGAAGAAAGTATTGAAAAAAAAAATGATAAGTTTGAAAATTCAAATAATGAAGAGGAAAAATTTAATAATTTAAAAGATGGTGTAAAAAATTATATAACAAACAATCACAGAATTGTATCTAATTCTGAGGTGCATAATTCATCATCAAATTATCTAATAAATGAAAATAATGAAGTTAAGTTTGAAGTGAATTGTTATAATTGTAATACAAAACCAATTATGAAAATAGTATATAAATGTCTTGAATGTTCCCAATATTTTTGTGAGAGCTGTGAAAAAAACAATGTACATTTTCATTCTTTATTAAAAATAAAAGAGGAAAAAGAATTTGAAAAATATAAAGAAATAAAATTTGATAATTTAAAATTGAATATGAACATAAACAATATTTCAAATAATAAAAATAATAATATCAAAAATGATGAAATAGATGAAAATTTAAATAACAAAAATAATAGAAAAATATATAATAATATTAATAATAAAGAAGAAAATAATAGAAAAATATATAATAATATTAATAATAAAGAAGAAAATAATAGAAATGAAAAAATAAATGATAATATTCAAAATAATTATAATCAAGAAAAAGGTTATGAAAATTTTAGATATGATTTTAAAGAACAAGGTGGTGATGATAATGAAAAAAATGTTCCAAAAAATAGAAAAAAAAAAAATCGTTTTAATGATGAAAAAAATAATAAAGAACTTTATAATCATAATAAAAAAAATTTTGAACCTATGAAAATGAAATCAGAATATAATGTTGGATTAAAAGAAAATATGAAAGATTTATTAAATGAAGCAAGAAAAAGATATGATTTAAGAGATGTTAACGATGAAATTTTAAAAAAAGCAATTATAGAATCTGAAGGTGATATTGATAAAGCAATAAATAGTTTGGTTAAATATTTATAAAATAATTAAATTTTTATTTTGATTTTCTTTTCTTTTTTCATTATTCTTTTTTGTTTTTCTTTAATAATAATATTAATTCCAATATCAATTCATTGTTTTATTATTTCTTTAGATATTTATAAATCTTAATTATATTATAAAATATTTTAAAAATATTTTTGATTTTGAAAAAAAAGGAAAAAATAAATTTTAATTGTTATCACTATTTTTCTTAAATTAATTATTATTAAAAAAAAACAATTATTTATCAAATAATTTAAACAATATATATTTTTATTAATTTTATTAATTATAATAAAATAAGTTAATAAAAATTTAAAATAAATATGGAATCTCTTTGTACTTTTTTAATTCTAAAGAAAATGAAATGATATATTTTCCTTTAAATTTATTAAAAAAATATCAAATTTTCACCAAATAATAATAATTAAATATAAAATGAATTATTCAAGAATATTTAATAATAAAATTAATATATAAAATGAAAAAACTTATTAAATTTTTTTTTTATTTTTATAAAGGAGAAAATGTCTACAAAGAGATATAAAAATCATAAATTAATTTTTATTTTTTCTTTTATCACCTCAATTAATCAATCCCATTATTTTTTAGTTAAATTTTGAAGTACAATTATTATATTTTTTATATTCTATTTCTTCTTTTCATATTTTAATATTATTTTTATTTTAAAATGATTAAAAGAATTTTAAATTACCTTAATAATATCATTCCATTATTATTTTTTTTAATTTTAATAATTTTTAGAAATAATTATTATAATTTAAAAAAAAGATTTATTATTATTATTATTATATCAATTATATATATATAAATTAATTATTTTAAACAAATAATACATTTGATATTTTCAAAATATTGAAAAATATTTAAAACATATTATTTTTAATTCAATAAATCATATAAATTTTAAAAAATTAATTTACTTTATTTAAATTATCTCAACTCTATTTGAAAAATTTATTTAAATATTTTTAAATTTAATT
>JAEEGK010029426.1_pt1 | contig 10953 bp, 4 predicted proteins | sample 8958771 | NCBI WGS metagenome assembly JAEEGK01 (sample SAMN16246547, study PRJNA631951) | gut metagenome | biome: gut microbiome; feature: rumen; material: SC-attached | host: Bos | place: Iran: Karaj | collected 2018-10 | reverse complement strand
ATTATCATTATTTTGATAATATTCTTCTAGTCTTTCACGAAAGTTATTTTCTTTATTTTTTTTAATATAATCTTTTAAAATATCATTTAATTCATATCTATCATGAACTGCTTCTTTAATTAATCTTTCCATTCTTCCATTTTTTGTTCTTTCATATAATATTTTATTACATTTTTCATTATAACTATTATTTGAATAATTATTTTTTTTAAAATTTTTAATAGGAATATTTGGTTTAAATGTATATTCATCTTTATTAACTTCAAGATCTACTTCGTCTTTCGATTTATTTTTTTTATTTTTATTTTTATCATTTTCTCTTTGAATTAATTCTTCAAAACGATTTGTTTGAAATTGCTTTGATGATGAATAATAATTAATTTTAGGTTTAAATGTACATTCTTCCATTTCTTTCTTTAAATTTTCTTCTCTCATTTTTGCATTTTCCAATAATCTTCTTTTATCTTGTAGAATTAATCTTTCAATACAATTTAAATTATTATTATTATTTTTTTTGTTTTCATAGTTTAAATATTCATTTAACAATGTTACTTTTTCTTTATATTTTTCATATAATTCTTGAGATTTTTGACCAATATTTGGTTTAAAATTATACATTTCCTCATGTTGATTATCTTTATAATTACATTTGTTTTTTAATGTCATATAATTTATTAAAAAAGGTTGAAATTCTTTTTTTATTAATTTTGATTTATTTATTGGTATTATAATTTTATTTTGTTTATCATATGATACATAATCATTTTCTTTTTTATTTTTTAAATCTATTTTCCTTTCATTTTCATTATTTTGTGTATTTATCATAATATCAATTTTTTCATCTTTTGAAATTAAAGATTCATTAATTAAAGAATCTATTTCTGATTCTTTATGTGTTAATTTAAATTCTCTATATAAATCATAATAATTTAAACCTAAAACAGAAATTAAAAATTTTAATAATTTATCATTTTCAACCATATCATCTTCATCTTTTAAAATTGTAAATAATTTAATTACTAAATTTTTTTCTTGTTCCTGAATTGGGTTTTCATTCTCAGAATTATCATCTGGTATAGGTTTAGAACATATTCCTAAATCAAATAATAATTCGTAAAGTTGAGGTAAAGATAATTTATTTATTACTAAATTATTAACTTTATATTCATCAACAATATTATTTTCAAAAGTATTATCTAAATTTTCATTATTAATATTATTAATACTTAAATCAATATTATTATTATTTATATTATTCAAATTATATTTTATGTTGTTATCTATCTTATTATTTTCTTCTTCAATTGGTTCATTATAATAAAGTAAAACATTAAAATAATTATTTGTTGTATTTCTAAAATGAAAAATAAAATGATTGTAAAATATTTTATTTGTATTTAAATTTTTATCAAGTAAATAATATTTTTTTTCAATTTGTTTTTTTGTAATTTTCACTTTTGGATTACTAGGAATGTAAATTTCCTTTTTACTAGACTTTGATCTTTTTTTTTTATTCTTTTCTTTTTCTTCTTTTTCCTTTTCTTCTTCTCTTAATATTTTGTTTGGAGTTTTATTTCTTAAATTATATAATCTTTCAAATACCTTTTCATTATTATTTTTATTTTTATTTGCTAATAATTCTGAATTTTTATCTATACTTGGTTTTAATATTAAATCTTCTTTATCTTTTATATCTTTTTGTTCTTTTAAATTATTTATTTTATTTTTTATTTTTAATAAATGATTTTTTTCATCTTGTAAAAATTGATTAAAATTTCTTTTTTCATCATTTTTTTTTATTTTTAAAGGAGTAAAATTTCTTTTTTCAAAATTGTCAATTCTTTGTGTTCCATTTTCCCCTAAAAGTTCTGTTGTTTTTATAATTTTATCATCTTTTAATTTTTGTTGCTTGGGTAATAATTTTTTTATAATTTCATTTTGTTTTTCTTGTGATGATTGATTTATAATTCTATTTTTTTCATTATTAATAATTTTTATATCATTTTGATAAATATAAAAATTTTTATTATTGTAATTACCGGTTAAATAATTTTTTATTGGTGACTCTATATTCTTATAATTGTTGTTTTGGTTTTTATTTATTTGTTTAACATAATTAAATAAGTTATTTTCTTTAATTTGTTCTGATGAATATAATGAATCTTCTAATAAAATTTTTAAAATTTCATTTTTATCTGCTTTTTCAAAATCTAATTCCATTAATTTTTTCACATTTGGGTCTTTTATTTGCTTTATTTTATCATATTCTTCATCTTCAATTGAAATTTCTTCTTCTTCTTCATTTAATATTTCTATTTCTTCTTCTTCTTTATTTTTTTTTTTATTATTATTGTCACTTATTTTTTTATCTTTAATAATTTCTTCTTTTATTTTTGGAGCATCAATTTCATTATTTTCATTCATTTAATTTTCAAATTATGTTTTAAATTATTATTTAATATAATTTATTTTTATTGAAAAACAAATATTTTTTTTTTTCAATTTTAAAATTACATAATTCACATTTTTTCTATTAATCATTTTCTAAATAATATAAAATATATAATCATAGCTAAAAATTAAATATTTATATTATTGTTTTAGATTTATTTTATAATTTTTTAATTAATTTTTTTTATGAGATAGTAATATTATATAAATATAAATGATTAATTTTTTTTCTAAATAATAATATTAATATATGTAATTACTTCAAGGAGATTTTTGATGAATAAATTATTATTTTTCCATCAATTGTTTCTTCATAATCATAAGTAATATATAATTTTTATAAAATATTTTAATATATTCTTTTAAAAATTTTCTTTTCATATATTTATAACTTTTTGAACTTTTATTTTAATAATTTTTTTATTTAAAAACATCACTAAATTTTTAAAACAAAAAATAATATTTATTTTTTTTCTTTATTGTTTTCAATCATTTAACTTTATAATTATTATTTTTTGTTTATTAGAAATATTTATAAATAATTTATGATTAATTATTAATCCCATAAATTAATACAGAAATAATCTAATTTTATTTTAATTATTATTTTATATAACATAAACAATTTTTTCATTTTTTAATTTTTAAAATTAAAAAAAAAGAAATAAATATTAAGAATTAATACTCCTATATGTACATAAAAAAATAATAAATTATTTTTTATTTATATTATTTCCACTAGGAATAAATCCTTTTTGATTTAACCATTTTAACTTTCCATCCATTCTTTCCATTTTCTTAATATCACTATATGTAATATAATTTCCTAAATTTTTTTTATAATAATCAAGAGTAGGATTTTTACTTTTTGTAATAGTTTTAATATTTTTATTTTCCTTATTAAACTTATTTATTACAGTAGCAAATTTTGGTTTTTCAGGAATATTAATAATAACTCTAATATTTGCATATAATGGATTTGTTTTTTTTAATATAGATAAATATCTTTTAAAATCAAAAGCTAAATCATTAGTTGGGAAACTAATATTATATGAAGATAAACTTTTTGGTTCACAAATACATTTTCTTTCAATTAATAAATCTTGAAAAAAATTATCAATTTGTTTATTTAAATCTAAACCATTTGATATATTTTCTATTGTTAATATATATTCATATGAATCAATTATATCATCTGATGGATTTATTTTTTTTTTCACTTCAAAAAATTTTATTTTATTATCTTTGATTAAATCATATATGTTTATTTTATCATTTTTAATTTCATTATCTAAGTAAATTATTTGTAAATCTAATTCATTTATTTTTAATTCATTACTTATTATTTTTTTCATATCACCAAATGTTAAAGTTGTATTTTGTTCTTTTATTTTATATGGTTCTCTCCTAAAAATGTAATCTATTGTTATTTTTGTATTTATTAATTTTTTTGTTTTTAATGGACTTTTATATTTTTCTTTTTTTTGAGTTTTTTCCTCAATTTCTAATTCTTCAGGTTTATCATTTTTAGTTTTTTTATTTAAATTTTTTTTTTTGTTTTTTTCTTTTGAAATTGATTTAGTGGTTATTGTAGTTAAGTTAGTTTTATCTTTTGGAGATGCTTTTTTAATTTTTTTAGCAGATTTCATTTAATATAAATAATTATTATTAATATTTATTGAATATTTATTTATAATAATATATTACACATAAATGATATATTCAAAACATTATTTTATAATTATATTATTTAATAAAATTTAAAATAAATAAAAAAAATAAATAATGAAAGTTAAAAAAACATATTTAAATTCTCTAAACTAAAAAAAAATATCAAAAAAAATTATGGAAAGTAAAGAAGAGCAAACAACAAATCCTCAAAAATTTGATAACAAATCCCCATCTCAAAACTCTCAACCACCATGTCAATCATGTCCAAATGCAGGAACATCAGCATGTGCAGGTTGTCCATTTAAAAAACAATGTCAATCAGGTCAAATGGTTCAAGATCCAACAATTCCTTTAGTAAAAGAAAAATTATCCCAAGTAAAAAACATAATATTAATTCTAAGTGGAAAAGGTGGAGTAGGAAAATCAACAATAGCATCTCAAATAGCATTAGCCTTATCTCAAGATCCTAATCTTCAAATAGGTTTAATGGATGTTGATATTTGTGGTCCTAGTATTCCTAGAATGTTAGGAATAGAAAATGAAGAAGTACACAAATCAACAGAAGGACTTACTCCTGTTTATAAAGAGGAAAATTTAGCAGTTATGTCTATTGGTTTTTTACTAACTGATAAGAAAAATGCAGTTATATGGAGAGGTCCTCGTAAAAATGGTTTAATTAAACAATTTTTAACTGAAGTTATTTGGGATAAATTAGATTATTTAATTATTGATACACCACCTGGAACCAGCGATGAACATTTAACTCTTTTAAATTATTTAAAAGAAGCTAATGTTAAAGGTGCTATAATTATCACAACACCACAAGAAGTATCATTACTTGATGCTAGGAAAGAAGTTGATTTTTGTAATAAGACTAAAACTAAAGTTTTAGGAATTGTTGAAAATATGAGTGGGTTTATTTGCCCTCATTGTAATAAGTCTACTGATATTTTTACTGCTAATACTGGAGGAGCTGAAGCAATGTGTAAAGAGTTTAATTTAGATTTAATTTCTAGGATACCACTTGAACCTGTTATTTTACAAAGTACTGAGAAAGGAATTTGTTTTGTTAAAGAATATAAAGATAGTGATACTGCTAAGGAAATTGAAAAAATAGTTGAATGGGTTAAGAAAGAATAAATAATAATTTTTTTTGATGGATTATGAATATATATTTTCATTTATATTATTAATGAAAAAATTCTATTTCTTTTAAATTTAATAAAATTATTTGTATAATTTATAATTTATGTTTAAGTTTATTTAATTGTATTAATATTTATTTAAAAAAATACGATTTTTAATCTTTATCTCCTTCGTCATCACTTTGTAAAGGACTTTGTGCCCCTTCTTTTTTATTATCATCTTCTTTCCTTTCATCTTTATTCATCATATTTCCAATATTAGGATTATAATAAGGTGAATTCCTAGAATAAACAGTATTAGGTGCAATATTATAAGAAGGACTTTGTGGATTATATGAAGTACTCATTGGAGAATATGAATGTGAACAACCACCACTTTCCATTCTAGGAGAGCCTGAATATATACCACTTCCTGGAATATATCCTGGACTATTACTACTAGGTCTCATGACTGGAGTAGTAGGTGAATAAACACTTCTTGGTGATGTTTGTTCTCTATATCCTCTCCTTAAATTAGCAGTAGTATATAAACTACTAGATGGAAGACCTGCATTAGGAGTATATAATGAAGGAACATATTCTGATTGAATTATAGTATCATTATAAGGTATTGGTGAATAAGCAGCTGGAGTTTTGTAATTATCTGGATAATAACTAGAAGGACTACTAGTATTTGGAGTTCTTAATTGATTTGAATTTGGTGTTAATATGTAATTATTATCATTTGAATATTGTTGATAAGGTGAAATTGGGACTCCAGGAGTGAAATTACCATTACCATCAAAAGGTGTTAATGATGGAATATATTGTTTTTTAACCTTTGGAGTATTACTTGGATAAGGAGTTCTATGTGGTGAATTAGAATCATCTGGCATTGGAGTACCTGCTTCATCATCAAAGTAATTTTGAGTAAAATCAGCTTCAGGAATTTTTGAATCTTCAATTGCATCTAAATCAAGAAGAAGATCAAAAGCTCCTGTACCTAAAGGAGGTAATTGTCCAACTAAAACACTTTCAGTAATACCTAATAAATTATCTCTTTCTCCAAATAATCCAGCTTCAAGTAAAATTTCAACAGTTTCTTCAAATGAACATTTTCTAATTGGTCCTAAATCAGCTCTATTTAATCCATGACGAGTAATTGATGTTAAAATTCCTCTTTGTGTCATAACATCACATAAAATTGCAATATGACGATAATTAACATAAATATCATATGGTCTTAAAACATTTCTAACTTCAGCAATTAATGCTTTTCGAACTGCTTCAATCCCTAAAGTTTCATATATTTCATTTATATCATTTGATATCATTCTAGTAAAATCAATTCCATCTTGAAGGAAACATTCTTTTAAATTTGTTCCATCTGTTTCTATTACCCATTCTTCTTGTTTTTCAAGTTCTCCTGTTTGATGTGAATATCCTATTTTATTTTCTTTTTTAACATATACTTTTTTTATATTTGAAACACCCATTAATCTAATTTCTCTAAATAATGCATTTTCTATTTTCTTTAATATATCTTCACTATGAGCATCTTCCTTTGAAATTTTTTTATTTTCATTATTATATTTAACACGTATACGTATAATTTTTTTTTCACTACATATAATATCAACATCTAAATTCTTTTCAAGATTATTTTTTATAATATCTTCAATAACATCCATTCTAAGATTTTTATTAATTAAAGCTTCTTTATCTAATTCCAATCTAAGAACCCAAGGAGAAATATTTTCCTTTTCTCTATTATAATCTTGACTAAGTAATTGAGTTTGAGTACTAATTGTAAATTCATCATCTGTAATAATAGTATTAAAAATATCAGGATCATAATAAATTTCAGAAACTTTAGTAATATTTTCAATAGTAGTTTCTTCTAATTTAGAATGAATTCCACTAACAATTGTCATCATTCTTGAATCTCTTTCTTCTTTTTGTTCCTTTGTTTCGTTTTCAGGAATAATTTCAGGAGTTAAATAAATTGTCATAGATGGAGTCTTTAACCTTTTAGCAACATTAATAACTTCTTTTAATCTTGGAACACCAAGTGTAACATTTTTTGCAGAGACACCAGCAAAGTGAAAAGTATTTAAAGTCATTTGAGTAGCTGGTTCTGCAATTGATTGAGCAGCGATATTACCAACCATTTCTCCTGGACGAACCATTGCTTGGAAGAATTTATTTTCAATTTCTCCTAATATAAAATTAAATGCACTTGTATTCATTCTTTCTTTTTGAATTATTCTCTTACATGATAAATTATAATTTAATGATACAGTAAATAATCTTATTGCATTTTCTTGTGCTTCTTTACTCATTTCATCATTTCCACGAACAACTAAAAGTTTCTTTTTTAATTCTTCAATTTTTTTTATTACTATCATTGGATGTAAATCACTTATACTTCTTTGAGTTATTTTAAATTTTTTTTTTGCATTCCATATAATACGAGGTATATTAACAGGAAAATGTACTTTATCTTCGCCATCTTTAAATATTTTCTCTCTCATTTCATTTCTATCATTCATAATTTGTTTATATTCTTGTTCTAAATCAATTCTAATTTGTGCAAATTCATCACTATAAACTAATTTATCAACTTCTTCACTAGTCATAAACTTTCTTAAACTTTGTTTTAATATATCTGGAGTTACATCATCATCAATAAATTTAAAATTCTTTTTCAATTTTTCATCATCCATATTTAAAGTTTCAATTTTTTGATCTTCAATCCATTCACCAGCCATACCATCTTCTCCATAAAGAAATTGAATAAGATTCCCTATAGAATTTCTAACAGTACCATCATATTTTACCATAACATCCTCAAGAGCTTTAACAAGTCTTCTTTGAATGTATCCTGTATCAGAAGTCTTAACAGCAGTATCTATAATTCCTTCACGACCTGCCATTGCATGGAAAAAAAATTCTTGAGGAGTTAAACCAGATAAATATGAATTTTCAACGAAACCTCTACTTTCAGGACCATAATCATCTCTAACAAAATGAGGAAGTGATCTTCTATTAAAATGGAATGGAATCCTTTTACCTTCTACATTTTGTTGACCTACACATGCGATAATTTGTGAAATGTTTGTAATATTTCCTTTTGAACCAGCGAGGACCATATTTTTTAAGTGATTTGTATTTCGAAGAGATTTTTGTACTGAGGTACCTGCTTCATTTCTTGCATCATTTAATTTACTATTTGCAGTTGATTCAAAAGAATCAATCATTCCTTTACCTGGTTGTGTTTTTAATTCTCCTGTTTGAGCTTGAATTAATATATTTCGAACCTCTTTTTTAGAGCTTAATATTGTTTGTCTTATTTCTTGATTTGTTTTATTATCTGATATTATATCACTTATTCCTACTGTCCAACCACTTAAAAGAAGCCAATTATTTATTATTTTCTGACAATTACTAAGAAACCATAATGTTTTTTCTGGTCCAAATTCATTCCATATACAATGGATTAAACCTCCTCCTGTATTACCAACTGTTCTTTTACATACAATTCCCTGAATCAGTTCACCATTATCTATTTGAACTATTGTATCAATTAAATTTAATTTTTCTCCTTTTTCTTTTTCATGTCCTGATGCGTAAAGTATTAAATTTACTTTAGGGACTATTAAACTAAATATTTGTTTTCCTGTCCAAAGTGGTTCTGGTTTCAATATTGCAGGAACTGGTAAATCACCATCAAAATCATTAATCCACATAACTAGATTCATAACTTGTTCATATGTAAGAAAATTATCTCTTTCAGTAAATAATTTAACACCAATAAGTGCATCTTGAACAATTCCCATAACTGGTTTATTTGATTGAGGTGATACAATTTGTTTAGGAACATGCATAATATTAATAATTTCCGATTTAGTTTCTAATGATTGAGGAAGATGCATATTCATCTCATCACCATCAAAATCAGCATTATATGGTGTGGTGACAGATAAATTTAATCTAAATGTTGAATATGGAAGTACATGAACTCTATGACCCATCATTGACATTTTATGAAGAGAAGGTTGTCTATTAAAAATAACAAAATCATCATTTTGCATATGTCTCTCCACAACATATCCTAAAGCTAAATGAACATCAGTTAAATTTCTAACATATCTTAAATCAATTCTAACATTATCATCTCTAATTATATATTTAGCACCTGGCCATTTTGTAGGTCCATTCTCAACTAATTTTCTAAGACGATCAATATTCATAGAAGTAACAGTTTCTGGAAAAGTTAAATTTAAAGCAATAGACATAGGAACACCTAGTTCATCAAGTAATAAATTAGGATCAGGAGATATAACAGATCTTCCTGAGAAATCAACTCTTTTTCCCATTAAATTCCCTCTTAATCTTCCTTCTTTTCCTTTTAATCTTGCAGATATTGCTTTAATTGGTCTTCCACTTTTTTGTCTTGCAGTAGCATTAGAAATTTCATTATTCATTAAAGTAGCAACAGCATATTGAAGTGCTTTATAATTATCAGCCATTGTATGTCCAGCAGCACCATCTTTTTCTTGTTTTAATAATTCTTGATTTGTTTTTAAAATTTGACTATATTGAAAAGTAAGATCATCTTCACATCTTAAACTAGCATCAACACTAACAGAAGGTCTAATTTGTGGTGGACAAACAGCTAAATATTTAATAATCATCCAACCTGGTTTAGCAAATTGAGGATCAAATCCTAATAAACGACAATCTTCATCGGAAATTTTGTTAAAAATTTTTAAACATTCCTCAGCAGTTAATTCCCTACTTTTTTCTCCTTGCATTTCATCATCTTCATTTTGGAATTCTACTAAAATTTTCAAAGGATCTGATTTATCTTTTTTATAAACTGGTAATTTATAACCACATCCTTGATGCATAACAAGTGATTCAGAAGAATCTGAAATACTAGTACCATCACCATCTTTTTTATCATCTTGATTAATTTTACATTCTTTTATAGTTTTGCAAATTTTATAAATTTTAGCTTGTCTTTTTTTTGGATTTTGAATATTTCTAGTATCATTATATTTTTTATCATAAGGTAAAAGTAATTTTGAACAATTAAAACATACACAACTTAATATTTTTTTACATTCTTCAATAAATCCAATATGATATACTGGTTTTGCTAATTCAATATGACCTAAGTGACCTGGACAATTTTCGAAATTACAATTACATGTTTGACATAATAATTGTTTGTCTACTGTTCCCATTCTAAGATCGTTTATTCCTCCTTTTGTTGGATTTCCATCCATATCTACTATTTGGATTTTGTCAATTTTTGCTACTGAGAGTTTTATCTATTTTTTTTGTTAAATTAAGTTTTAATTCTTACCAGTTCGTCCGGGTTTATTAAACCGAATTGAATTGCTTTTACTTTTTTTACTTCCATTGATGAAAATGGCTCTATTACTCCTGACATTTTTTTATATTAATTTATTTTTTCCAAGATTTATAGACAAATAATGGGAACAAATTTTTTTTATAAATTTTCAGGTATAATTTTTAAAAATTAGAATTATTTGTTTTTTTCTAGAAATGTATTAAATAAAATTATAAATAAATTAAATATTGAATTTTGAATAATTTAAAATTTTAAATGAATATTAAAATTAAAATATTGATTTAATTTTTACCTGGGGATTGGGGATTGGGGATTGGGGATTGG
>JAEEGK010029425.1_pt1 | contig 10953 bp, 8 predicted proteins | sample 8958771 | NCBI WGS metagenome assembly JAEEGK01 (sample SAMN16246547, study PRJNA631951) | gut metagenome | biome: gut microbiome; feature: rumen; material: SC-attached | host: Bos | place: Iran: Karaj | collected 2018-10 | reverse complement strand
TCGAACATGCAATCGCCCATATTGAAGAGGCTGAATTGCATGACATGCCATCCGAACGGCAACGTTGGTACGCCATCAAGATTTTTGAACGTGATGAAAAAGTTCTCGCCAAACTGAACATTCCTGCTGACAAGATGCAACATATTGAGCAGGACATCGCAGCGGCTGAGAAGGAGCTTGACGACGATGCGGAATCCATTATCACAAGCGAACGCTACGTCTATATCGCTGAACTGCTTAAGGGTAGCTATCACAAGGCGAACCAAGGTGGCATGACAACGTCGGACAAGATTGACCAAATCGTCACGAACCGCTGGCTCGGCCTGCCGATTCTGGCCGTCGTCATGTTCCTTGTGTATTACATCGCAATGGTTACCATCGGTGCGCAGGCGACTGACTGGGCCAACGATAACCTTTTCGGCGATGGCTTCCATCTTTTCGGCATTGGTTCTGCTGCATCAGAGGAGAAGGCGGAGGAATTCGCGGATGCGAAGAATGCCATCGATGCTTTCGTGACGGAAGAAAAAGCCGCTGACGTGGTGGCCAAGCTTGATTCCGAAGCGGAGGATTTTGATGCGGAGGCCGCCAAAGCGGCTTTGACCGCCTACGCTGCGACCATTCCAAAGGACGCGAAGGCGACGTTGGAGATTGAAAATGAAGAGGATTTGTCCGTTGAAGAAGCAGAATTCACGGGTGAGGATCTGGTGAACGCCATTCCCGTCATGGAGAAATATGGTTTTGCGGAGCCTGATCCTGCGGATGACGGAATATGGGTTCCAGGCATTCCCGTTATTGTAGAAAGCATTTTGGACAAGATGAATTGCGCGGATTGGCTGAAAGGCCTGATTCTCGACGGTATCGTGGCTGGCGTAGGCGCGGTTCTCGGTTTCGTACCGCAGATGCTCGTCCTGTTCCTACTGTTGGCCTTCTTGGAGGCATGCGGTTACATGGCGCGTATCGCTTTCGTACTCGACCGTGTGTTTCGTCGGTTTGGCCTCTCCGGCAAGAGCTTCATTCCGATTCTTGTCGGAATGGGTTGCGGCGTCCCCGGCATCATGGCCTCCCGTACGATTGAAAATGAACGCGACCGCCGTATGACGATCATCACGACGACGTTCATTCCCTGTGGCGCGAAAACGCCTTTCATCGCTTTGATCGCGGGTGCGATTTTCGGCGGTTCTCCGTGGGTTGCGACGAGCGCCTACTTCCTCGGCATGGGTGCCATCATCGTTTCCGGTATCATCCTGAAGAAGACAAAGATGTTCGCTGGCGATCCCGCGCCGTTCGTCATGGAACTGCCCGCCTACCACATGCCGACTGTTGGAAACGTCCTGCGTTCCATGTGGGAACGTGGCTGGAGCTTCATCAAGAAGGCCGGTACGATCATCCTGCTCTCCACCATCTTCGTATGGTTCACGACGTATTTCGGTTTTGCTGAAGATGGCTTCCGCATGCTTGAAGAAGAGGAAATCGAACAGTCGTTGCTGGCCAAGATCGGCGGTTGCATCGCGTGGATTTTCGCACCGCTCGGCTGGGGCAACTGGCAGGCGGCTGTGGCCTCCATCACGGGGCTTGTCGCGAAAGAGAATATTGTCGGTACGCTTGGCATCCTTTACCGCAACGGTGCCTCCGAAAGCGTCTATGGCAACATACATGCGGCCTTCTCGAATCTGGCCGGATATTCATTCCTTACATTCAACCTGTTGTGCGCTCCGTGCTTCGCGGCCATGGGTGCCATCAAGCGTGAGATGAACAACGCCCGTTGGACGACGTTCGCCATCGCCTACCAGTGCGTGTTCGCCTATCTCGTCGGATTGGTCATTTATCAGATTGGATGCACTTTGAACGGACAGATCCATGTCATCGGCTTGCTAGTCGCGGTGGCCATTGTCGCGGTTGCTCTCTACATGTTGTTCCGCCCATACCATGAAGCGACGAAACTGACGACAATGGATTGAAAAGGAGGCAGTTGCAATGGAATGGTTAAGCGCAAACTGGGGCAATCTGCTCGTAGGTGCCGTCATCGTGGCGATTGTTGTCGCCATCGTCGCCAATCTGATACGGAAGAAGCGGAATGGCGGCAGTTGCGGTTGCAGTTGTGGTTGCTGCGGAGGCACGTGCCCGCATAAGGATTAGTCATATCAGTCCATTGGCGGCGTGGTTTTTCGGTCTTCCTCCATTGGTGCCACCCGCCAATTGGACTGAATGATATATTTGTGTGTATTGTTGTATTCTCTTATAAACAAAACTAACAAAAAAGGAAAAAATCATGAAAAAACTGTTGACTTTGGTTGTTTTATTTGCCTGTGTCAGTTTGTTCGCACAGGAAGCGGCACCTGCGGAAGATTCACGTCCGGCATGGCTGCCGACCTTGGAGCTGAGCCTTGACCGCAGCTCCCGCTACATGTCCGAAGGGAACGTCGGCAATCCCGACGCAATCGACACATTGAGCTTGACGCTTGGCTGGGACATCACGGACAATCTGAACTTCCACATCGGCGGCGTCGGCATCTACGACGAGACGGACGCCTGCGGCAACAGACGCAACATCGAGGAGTGGAACTGGCTGGCCGGCCTCACCTACACCACCCCTGAATTCGACGTCATCGGCAAGATCGAGATCAACTTCGACTACATCTACTACAACTACCCGCGCAACAAGGCCGACGAGGTGACGGGCAAGACTCTTCACAACCACACCATTGACACGAAGGAATACGAAATCGACATCACGGCGGTGGACCTGTTCCTCAGCCCCGGAATCGTTTTTGTCCATGACTTCGAGAACGACGTCATCAAGGCGAATGTGAACGTCACGTTCGAGCAGAAGCTGGAAAAAATCAGTGAGAATCTCACCTTCGAATGCCCTGTCGAACTCTGGTTCGGCAACCACCAGTACAGCGGCACTGACAATACCACGGTGTACAGCCTCTGTGTCCAGCCGTCACTGAACTATGAAATCACCGAAAACGTCTCCGTCGGCACATATGTCCTGATGGGCTGGGCTTTGGACAGCGATGTCCGCCGTGATTGGAAAGACGACGAGAACAACAACGCCTTCAACGTCTGCTGGGGATTGAATCTCACCCTCAGCTTCTGAGCATTGCGTTCTAATCATATAAGATCAACAGGATTAACAGGAAAAAACAAATAAAGCCAAATTAGACGACAACTTAGTGTTTCCAGCCGGTGTAGTGTCCGGTAAATCCTTTCATGCGACTTTTTGCATGGGATGGATTGACCGGACACTACACCAGACCCAGAGCATTTCAGAAAGTCCGATAATTGTGTTATTGAAAGAGTTACCGGACTTCAAAGCAGTCTATCAAAGCCTTGGAGCAGCAGAAATGAACAACCAGAAATCCATCGTTTCAGACATCAATTCCCAAAATGTTTCAGCGGAAAATCATGGCGTACGGCGCACGTTCACATTGATTGAACTGCTCGTCGTCATCGCCATCATCGCCATTCTGGCGGCCATGCTTCTACCCGCTTTAGGCAAGGCGCGAGGCAAGGCACGGCAGGTCTCCTGCACAAGCAACCTGCGGCAGTTCGCGCTTGGCAATATCATGTACGCCAATGACTATAAATATCTCTGCCCGATCGCTTCCGGCAACCAATGGTTCTACGGAGCCAGAACCGGTAGCCACGGCAGTTTTGCATATGATCTTACATCCGGCGGCTTCATCCATGCTTACATCAGTGATGTTGCGCTTCTGTGCCCTCTGTGGGAACCTTACATCGGTAGCAGCAAGAAAGCGGCTTCCGGCCCCGGGGGAATTGGTTACAACCGCCTTTCTTGGAGCTCCACAATCAGTGAGACTGATTTGAGCATCAGCAATGGCAGGACGTCTCCTGAAGCCATCACACAACCGTCGTCCATCGTCATGTTCGGCGACTGCGCCATGTCTGTCAACACTGCCACGCCTAGTGGAACGGCGATGCTCGCGCCCAATGGCGTTGGCATGATGCGGAAGGACGGCAGTGTCCATTTCCGCCACGATGACAAGGCCAATTTCGCCTGGGCGGACGGTCACTGCGAGGCTCGGAATTTCGTCGGCGGCGATACGACGCTTCGTATCGGTCATTTCGACAAGACGGCGAAAAATTTCGATCCGAAATACAAGGAACAATAGTCACTCTAACATAGCGTATGCAATTATTCATCGCTATCATTCTTGCAGCTGCGGCTTTCCAAAGTATGGCCAGAATGGCGCTCCTTCCACGAAAATGGACGTTGCTTCTGGCCGTGCTTGTAGCGGCGGTTCCACCGCTTTCGCAACGGCATTTGACAGAACTCAGCATGGCGGACATGAAGGCCGCGTTTGAATCTGTGGAATATCTGCAGAACCGTTGCGTCCTTGTTGTCATCCAAGAGCTTTTGGCTATCCTGTCCGGCTTTTCGCTTTTGGAGGCCCACATGGACGGAACACGTTCAGCTCCATGGAAATACGTGGCTTTTCTACCGTCCGCCTTGCTTCCTTCTGCCGTCCAATATCTTCAAATGCAGTGTTTCAACCACTTTCTGGACACGCCGTTCCGCACAATCACATGGACGTTGAGCGTTGTGCTTTTCGTCACGGTCCTGCTTGTCGGCGAGCTGCTACGTCATGCCATTCCACAGGATTCATTGATTTTAAAGCTGTTCTCCATGGAATGGATATTGCTGCTATTGGCGATGTTCGTCCCGTTGGCGGCGACGGCAGGTTTCGTGGCCGCGCCAATCACCGACGACGTGCGGCTGCTGCCGCTTCTCTGGCTATGCCTTCCCGTGCTTTTCAGCATGGCGGCTTTCATCGTTTACAGAAAAATCAAGGATAAATACCATGTCAAATATCACGCAAATCCTTAACTGGATTTCCTCCAGCCTGCTTCTGCCAGTGACGGTGCTTCTGCTCATCGGTCTGGCCTGTTCGCTTGTCTCTTTGGGCGGTTTCTTTGCCGACAGCTACATCCTCTTGAAAGAAAGGAAACTAAGACGAAAAATCATGGAGGCTCTGCGCACGGGGGAAGATGTTGACATGCAACGTGAAGGCGGTCTTTTCTGCGAACGTATACGGCGATTGGAGGAACTGGAATGGGATGCTCTTGAATGCGAAAAAATCATCGCCGAATGGGGCGGCCTATATGAACGCCGCCTTGAACGGTCACGATTTTTGGCAAAAGTCGGTCCGATGCTTGGTCTGATGGGTACGCTCATCCCGATGGGGCCTGCGCTCGCAGGGCTTGCTTCAGGTGATATCGCCTCCATGGCCTACAATATGCAAATCGCCTTTGCGACGACTGTGCTCGGTTGTTGCATCGCAGGCATCAGCATTCTCGTCCTTTCTGTTCGCAAGCATGACTATGCAGATGAAATCGCCTGTCTGCAATATGTTCTGGACCGTCATCAGAAGGAGACAGCCAGATGAATTACCGCAAGCGTTATTCGCTTTCATCTAACCATGAGGATGTCGATCCCATGGGAAGTCTTGTTAATCTTTTTGACGTCGCCATGGTTTTTGCCGTGGCGTTGATGGTTGCATTCGCTATTCAGACTCGTATGACGGAATTCCTTACGGCTGAGGATGTTTCCTACATCAAAAACGCAGGAAAACCGGACATGGAGATCATCATCAAGAAAGAAAACAAAATCACCAAATACAAGGCCGCCGACAACACGGAAGGCACGGGCAAGGGCCGCCGCGTCGGCATTGCCTATGAGCTTGAAAATGGTGAAATCATCTATATTCCGGAAAATAACAATCAATGAATACCAAAGATAGAATAAAATTATATGTCGCCATTGCGTTGCTTTTTTGCGCGGCGGGAATCGCGCTATACCGCTATGGCGCCCCCACAAACATTGCCTTCGCCAATTATCCTGAATACATCTTGTCGCCAATGCTGGACCAGGAGCTCAACAAGGCCGTCAATATCACCATCTTGCCATGGAATGATAAGAGCGGCAAGGAGTTAAAGAATTTTGATGCCATCATTTTCTTTGGCATGGGACTCAATTTCACGGATGAACAGAAGGCGATTCTTGACAAATTGAAGACGCCTGTCTATGTGACGGCCTCCACCAAACAGGAAACGCGAATTGGCACGTTCTCAGAGGCCGAACTCGACCAGTTGCGTCTCTATCTTACAGGCGGAAAGGAGAATTTTCGCCGTATGATTGACTACATCCGCTATGAAGTCCATGGCAAGCGGATTTTTGCTCCGAAGCCTGAACCGCCGCTTCCGCGTGAAAACAAGCCGTTCTTCCACATCAAGGAAGAAGACCGCTTTGCCAATTACAAAGATTACATGGATTTCTATACAAAACGACCTGAATACGATGCGTCATGGCCCGTTGTTTTGTTGGCCAGCGTCAATGGCACGGACGGGCAGGGAGAGCTGATCGAAGCATTGGAGAAGCATCATGTCAGCGTCGTTGCCATGAGTGGCATAGGCGGTTTGCTCAAACTTGCGGAAGAAATCAAACCTTCCATGATCATCTACCAGCCGCATGGGCGGCTCGGCATGATGTCCGGTGATTCCGATGGCACGCTGAAATCATTACAACAATTGAACATCCCGCTGGTTTGTCCCATAAAAGTCAATGAAAATTATGAGACGTATTTGAATGACCAACGGGGGATGACGGGCGGCATGCTATCGCAGTCTGTCACGATGCCTGAACTGGACGGCGGAATCATCCCGTTCACTCTCTCCGCGCTCTTTCCCGACAAGCGTGGTCTGATGGTGCACAGGATGATTCCGGCCCGTCTGGACCGTTTTGCATCCATGGTTTCCAAGTTCCTGAAGCTGAAACAGATGCCGAATTCGGAAAAGAAAATCGGCATCGTCTATTACAAAGGGCCTGGCATGAACGCGTTGGTGGCGGGTGGTTTGGAAGTTTCACCGTCGATTCTCGCCACTCTTCAGAAGCTGAAGGCGGAAGGCTATGATACAGGCGAACTTCCGGAAACGCCTGAAAAACTTGCGGAAATCATTCAGGCCAATGGTGCCGTCTATAACGACTACGCGAAAGGTGTGGAAAACGCGTTTCTTGAAAAGGCGACCACCGTCAAAATCACGAATGCCGAATATCGCCAATGGGTGCAGAACGCCTTGCCGGGCAAGCTCTTCGGTGAAGTCGTCGAACGTTATGGCGATTTTCCGCCGGAAATGAAACTCGGCCATATCCGCTTTGGCAATGTCGTGTTGATTCCGCAGACCGCCGCAGGAGAGGGCGATGACGAATCAAAAGTCATCCATGGCGTGAAAATGGCTCCGCCGCATTCCTATATCGCAACGTATCTTTGGCTGCGCTATGGCTTCAACGCCAACGCCATCATGCATTTCGGCACGCACGGCAGTTTGGAATTCACGCCATGGAAGCAAATCGCCTTGTCGGATTATGACTGGCCAGACATTCTTATCGGCGATATGCCACACTTTTATCTTTATACCGTTGATAACATCGGTGAGGCCGTCATCGCCAAACGCCGTTCCTATGCCACGATGATTTCGCATCTGACGCCGCCGTTCATGCTTTCCGACCTCCATGGCCCCATGGCCGAACTCGATGAAAAGCTTCACAACTATGAGAGCGTGGAAGACGCCATGCTCAAGGCGGAATATGCCAACGGCATCATCGAAATCGCCAAACGCGAACATTACGATACCGATCTTTCTCTTTCGGAGGATTTCAAGAGCGGAAAGATGACGCAGGAGGATTTTACAAAGCTCCACACATACGTTCATGAAGTAGAGAATACCAAAGTTACGCGAGGCGTCTATGTTATCGGGCGGCCGTATTCAGATGCGGAAGCGACGGAAATGGCGAGTCTGATGATGGTTGATGTCGTCGCCGACAGGTTGTTCCGTCTGGATGAAGAAGCGGGAAAAGTCACATCCGAAAAGCGTGACGATGCGCTTTTCTATGAGAAGAACTACTTGAAGCCAGCCCGTGAACATGTTGCCAAAGTGTTGGCAGATCCAAAATCCGTTAAGCCGCTTCCAAAACTCGCAGCGGACAAGGCGGCAGAGGCAAAACGTCCGCCTATGGGCATGGGGGCAAGCCCAGACGAGATGAAGAAGATGATGGAGACGGGCAAGTTCGCTGACGGAAAGGATATTCCGCCGATGATGATGGCGGCTATGCAAGGCATGGGAAAATCTGATGCTGCAGAAGGGAAACGTCCAGCCGTGGGCATGAACGCCAGCCCGGATGAGATGAAAAAGATGATGGAAACCGGCAAGTTCGCCGACGGAAAGGATATTCCGCCTAAGATGTTGGAAGCCATGAAGAAAGGTGGTGGAATGCCTATGGGAGGCCCGCGTGGCGGTCGTCCCACTCCTCCGCCGAAGCCGACGCTTGAGGAGGAAATCACAAATGCACGTGTCAACTTGCTGAAATCCACAGAGTTGGAATTGGACGCCATGGCCAATGCCTTCAACGGTGGATATCTTGTTCCAACCTCTGGCGGCGATCCTGTCGGCAATCCTTCTACGGTTCCTACAGGAAAGAATTTGTATGGAATTGATCCTGAACGGACGCCAACGCCTGAAAGCTTCGCTGTCGGTCAACGGCTGGCCCGTGCATTAATTGACGCGAAGCTGAAGAGTGAAGGAAAATATCCACGCAAAGTCGCCTTCACGCTGTGGGGCGGCGAATTCATCCGCACGCAGGGTGTAAATATCGGTGAAATTTTCTATCTGCTTGGATGTGAACCGATATGGGATAGTCGCAAACGTGTGCAGGATGTCCGTTTGATTCCTTCAGATAAATTGAATCGGCCGCGAATCGATGTGGTCGTGCAGACGTCCGGACAGTTCCGTGGCATTGCTTCCAGCCGCATGAAATTGATCGACAAAGCCGTGCAATTGGCAGCGGAAGCGGAAGAAGAGGAGAATTTCGTCCGCGAAGGTACGCTGCTTGTTGCGAAGGCATTGGTGGAGGCAGGTTTGTCTCCCGCGCAGGCGAAAGAATACCAGAATGCGCGAATCTTCGGTGGCGCGAATGGTGGCTACGGCACAGGCATACAGGGCATGGTGCAGGCCAGCGGCAATTGGGAGGACACGGCCGCCATCGCGGAGACATACATCCACAACATGAATACGATCTATTCGGACAACCATTGGAATGAAAACGTGCAAGGCCTCTTCCGTGCGGCGTTGCAGAACACGGATGCCGTTGTGCAGTCGCGCTCCTCCAACAGTTGGGGGCCGCTGTCGTTGGACCATGTCTATGAGTTCACAGGCGGCATCAATCTTGCCGTGAAAAACGTCACGGGAAAGGATCCGTCCGCCTATTTCAACGACTTGCGCACGCCTGGCCAGACGAAAATACAGGAAGTTTCCGAAGCCATCATGGTGGAGGCTCATTCGTCCATTTTGAACCCGAAGTACATTTCAGAAATGATGCAGGAAGGGCCGTCTGCGTTGCAATCCTTCGCGGCAGTTTTTGAAAATTCCTTCGGTTGGGAAACGATGAAGCCAGATGCCATAAAAGACCATCTGTGGGACAAGTATAAAGAGGTGTATGTGGATGATTCCCTGAAACTTGGGGTGCCGCAGGCATTTGAGCAGAAGAACCCCTACGCCATGCAGCAAATGACCGCCGTCATGCTCGAGGCCATTCGGAAGGGCATGTGGTCCGCCGACGAAGCCACCGCGAAACAGCTTGCCGAATACCATGCGAAACTTGTGGAAGACCATGGCGCGGGATGCAGCAATTTCGTCTGCGACAACCAGAAGCTGAAGGATATGATCGCCAAACTGCAATCGAATCCGCAAAAGGCGGAACGCTATCTGGAGAGCATCCGGAAGATTCGCGAAATACCGACGAAACAACAGACGCAAGAAGAGGTCAAAGGGCAGGTCCTCAGGGAGGAAAAGATCATCGACAAGCCGGAAAGCGTCGTCCGCAACCGCTTGGGGATGATCATCTTGGGGGCTGTCATCCTCTGTGCCGTCGGTCTCTTCTTCTTCGGCTCCAGAAAGAAGATGGCATAATGCAGCGTGGAAAGGTTCCGCTATGGCGTGAAACTCGAATCAAAATCTTCGCCGGATGTTCAGAAGAATGTCCGGCGAACATTTTTCAATGAGGACAGACAAACAGCAAGAATAATCTGGCCATGTCTGAAAACAAAACTGTTTTCAGACCGGTCATTTGGAGACATGATGATTGCATAATCACAATTGGACGGTATATTATAAACAACTGCTTATATGTTTACTGGAGATTCGCCATGCAGGAAATGCCAGAATGTACCGTTTTCCATAAGAAGAATGTCGAGAAAGTCCTTCATGAAATGTCAGATGATCTGACGTTGGCGCGGATGGCGGAAATATTCCAGTGTTTCGCCGATCCGACGCGATTGAAGATCATCAACGCGCTGTTGCTTTCCGACCTGTGTGTCTGCGATCTCACGAAAATCATGAACATGACACAACCTGCTGTTTCGCATCATCTTAAGCATCTCAGGCAGATTCATCTTGTCAAAGCCAGCCGTTCTGGGAAATCCATCTTGTATTCACTGGATGATTATCATGTGCAGTTGCTGTTTGATGTTTGCAGATCGCATTTGAACGAGACCATCGATAAAACCGACGAGGAGTAAAACCATCTGGATTCATGGAAGGAAGAGGGTAATGTTTTCATTGAAAACATATAAATACATGTTTATATAATTATGGCAAAGGAAAAGTAACATGGCTTCCCACTTCCACGAAGAACGGCATTCCCACGAACACGAACATGAACATGAGCACGGTCATGTCCATTCCCACGGGCATGGCCACATGCATCATCACGAATTCGATCCCGCTGTCGGAAAACGATTCATCATCGCCATCGTCATCAATCTCGTCTATGTCGCGGCGGAATTCATGCTTGGTTATCGTTGGGATTCCGTTGGATTGATGGCGGACGCCAGCCATAATCTGGGCGACGTGGGGAGCCTCGTCATTTCGCTGACC
>JAEEGK010029424.1_pt1 | contig 10954 bp, 5 predicted proteins | sample 8958771 | NCBI WGS metagenome assembly JAEEGK01 (sample SAMN16246547, study PRJNA631951) | gut metagenome | biome: gut microbiome; feature: rumen; material: SC-attached | host: Bos | place: Iran: Karaj | collected 2018-10 | reverse complement strand
GTTATACAGACGCATTTTACCCAAGATAAGGGCAAATTGAGTCTCTGACAGGTAAAGGTCTCCCAGCGATTGAAGCAGGTAGATATGCTTAGCCATGTCATAGGTATCGAGCAGCCGGAGGGTCTGTTGATAGATTTCCCCCGGTGATAATGCCCGAATGTCGTCTTTGTATCCGTCTGTCCATATACATTGGTTGCAGCAGACGGTATTCTGGAATCCAACGGCGATAGAAAATTTCTGTGCCGTGAGTTTTCCATTGAGGTTGTCTCTTCCGTAGGATTTGACTCCCACGATAGACAGTTGCAGCCTATTGCCGTTAACGTCCTGATAGATAGTGGGAACGTTGATGCAAAAAGCCATTCTCTCGTAGTACTGAGTCATTTCGTGAGGCAGCAGTTCCGAGCTCTTTTTGTTGATGGCTTCGGGAATTCGGCCTCTTATGATATGACTTACTCTAATTTGGGGCTCGTCGATCTGCTCTGACCTGTAAAAGTCTCTGAGCGCTTGATAGGTTGCCCCGATGAATTGTGAGTGTGAAATTACCGCCTCGTTGTCCTTGGCGAAATTAGGTATCACACAGTCGTTCTGAAGGCTCTCCAATGTGATGGGAATGGAGTTAGCCTCAATGAAAGGGGAGCGGGTATCTTCGGTAATGATTTCAGCGTCGATAATGGTCTCCCCGATGTTTGTTGTTTGCTCCGCTTCGACTACCATTGGGAGGTAGGATGGCGGAATAATTGTTGTTTGTTCCATTTGTTCTTGTCGTTGTTAAATGGTTAATAACATCATGGTGGACCCCGGAGCTTTTCCAGGATCTTCACCAGTTTCTTTGAATTCTTTAGTATCGTAGCAATAGTTTCGCATACGATCACAATTCCGTCTATGGCGTTTCCTGCTTTTGATCTCTTTGCAGCTACACCCGTGACGGTTCTTCTTGTTTCTTCTCTTCTTCTTTCTCGTTTTTCTTGTCACGGCCCCAATTGTGGATCTTCTCTGCGATATCAACCACAGAACTCAATGCGAATAAGGCCATGACGAGTTTTGGTAAATTGTTCATTGTCTTCTCTCTGTTTTTGTAAATGTTAGTTTAAATTGTTAATAAAAAATGTTGTCTAATTCTCTTACATATAAGGGTTTAATGTAAGAATGAGAAGGGCGAGAAAATGATGGGAGGATTATGCCAATTGAGTGCTAAAAGAATGCGTTTTTGGTAGTTCTATGTTTTAACACTAACTTTGTGGGCTGTAAATGTGATTTAACATAAAACCGATAAATATTATGAGACAACTATTCTTTTCTTTAAGATTCATGCTTTTGACAATTCTTTTGGTTGTCGCCAATCAGTCAGTTTTAGGATCTGTAACTGTTGGAGGTATTAATTATAGGGTATATATCTCAGGTGAAAAATACAATGCCGTTGCTGATAGTGCATATGTTGACTATAATGAAAATGTGAGTGGAGAAATCGACATTGCTTCATCTGTAACATGTGAATACAAATGGAGAGAATTTATAGGATACGATGAACATGGCGAAGCAATTTATGAAACGATCACACGATACTTGACTGCACCTGTCATAGGAATCGTCGACTCATATCAGAATGAATATCATTATTATCAGGCTTTTAAAAATAGCCCTAATTTGTTGAGCGTTAGGATTCCAAATACAGTAAAGTATTTGGGTAATCAAGCATTTGATCACTGTACAGGTCTAACTTCTGTGGTATTAGGCAATGCTATCACTACTATAGGCTATTGTGCTTTTAGAGATTGTAGCAGCTTGAAAACGATTAATCTTCCCAATTCCGTTAAAGTGATCAGGAATAATGCTTTTGAACGCTGTACGGCTTTAGAAGGGACGTTAATTATTCCCAATTCTGTGACTGAAATTGAGTATGCGGCTTTCAGAAATTGTTCTAGCCTTTCAAGTTTGGTTCTAGGAAATTCGTTAAAGACAATTGGCCATAGTGCATTCGATAGTTGTACTGGACTCACGGGGTCTTTAATTATCCCCAACTCTGTCATTTCAATCGACAACTCCGCTTTTCAGAGTTGTAGTGGATTGACGAGTGTGTATATCCCCAACTCAGTCACAAATATCGGTCAGGGTGCTTTCTTGGGTTGTTCATCAATAACAAGCGTTAATCTCCCGAACAGCATAACATCGATTGAAAATGCTACTTTTAACGACTGTTCTTGTCTTAAGAATGTAGTGATTCCAAATTCAGTGAGTATAATTGATTCTAACGCTTTTCGAGGCTGTTCAGGTTTATTAAGCGTTGAAATCCCAACTTCTGTTGTCACGATTGGTGTTTATGCATTTTATAATTGTTCAAGTTTATCTAGCATCGATATTCCAAATTCTGTCATCTCTATTGGAAGCTCTGCTTTTATGGATTGCTCAAACGCCACTCGAATTCATATAGGAAATTCTGTATCATCTATCGGAAATGGTGCTTTTACGCGATGTGCTCCAACAGAATTAATATGGGAGGCAAAGAATTGTTCAAGCAATGGGGGTATGACTACGTCGAGTATTGAAACTCTTACCATAGGCCATGATGTTGAAATTTTGCCAAATAGTTTCTTAAGTAATTCGAAAATTACAGAAATAACTATTCCAAATTCGGTTAAATCTATTGGTGATTACGCGTTCTTTAGATGTTATGGACTTAGTGGAGAATTGACTATCCCAGAATCTGTTACATATATTGGTTACGGCGCTTTTCAGGAAACTAATTATAATACCCTCAATTATAACGCTGTCTCTTGTGCTGATTTTCCAGGCATTGCACCTTTTTCTAACACAAGCATCTCGACAATCATTATCGGAAACAGTGTACAGAGAATTCCCAAATATTTTGCTCGTAGTCTGGCAACCCTTACAAGTGTAACTATCCCTAATTCCGTCAACGCTATTGGGGATAATGCTTTTGAAACCTGTAACGGTCTGACAAATGTATCGATACCTAATTCCGTTACATCCATTGGCGCAAATGCATTTTCAAGCTGCAGCGGTCTTAAAAGTATTACTATACCAAGTTCCGTCTCAGTCATTGGAAACGGTGCATTTTATAATTGTACTAACTTAGATACCGTGTATAGTTATATCATGGATCCATCTGCCATTACTATGGGCACCAATGTCTTCTGGCTTAGATATGATAATTATTCTAATCGAATACTTTATGTACCGTCTGGCACGCTTGAAATGTACCAAGAAGATACCAATTGGAGTCACTATTTTGCCTCCATTGTAGAAATGAACACGATGCCTGGTGACGTTAATGGTGATGGAGGTATTAACATATCTGACGTGACTTCTCTTATTAATCTGCTGCTTAGTGCTGGAGAGATTAGTGTTGGAGCAGATGTTAATGGAGATGGTCAGGTAAATATTTCGGATGTAACCGCCCTTATCAATAGACTGTTAAGCGGGAATTAATCAGAAGTATAGAGTCAAGATAATAGTAAAATCCCTCATGCTAATCAATTAAGGTGTGAGGGATTTCTTGTTTCTTTCTCTTCACCACTATACAATCCGCTCAAGAACCTGATCGATTCCTCATTCACATTCGGAATCTCTTCAGAACCTTTTCACTATACTTTTATCCTCATTCACTTGACGACCCTCTCTCGCTTTAGGCTTCGAGGGTCTGTGAATGTCGGATAAAAGGCTTACGCACTTGTTAGAATAGAAGAAAGAAACGGCTCGCTATCGCTCACCCAACCCGTAAGAAGAGAGACCCACCTGCTGCCGCTTCTCGCCCCGTCCGTCCCTGTCTCTCTCTCTTGTTTCGGATGGAGTGCACCTGGAGGGTGCACTGTTCTTTTCTCCTTTATCTCCTTCTCTATCCTCTACCTGTCCATTTTTTATTAGAAAATTTGCATAGGTATATAAAAACAGCAAAAAAAAGGACACCAAATAAAAAGGAACAAATATTACCATTCCTCCCGTTTGTTGAAAGTCAAGTTTTATTATTTGGGATAATTTATATTATTAAACAGGCAAAGAACGAATACCAGCACCTCATGAATGAATCAATAAATCACCGAAAAAGAAGAGAAAATAGCAGATTATGAGAAAATACTGACTAAAGTGTAAAGAAATTAGACGGTTTAGTGTAAAAAAGTTTTACACTTTTGAAAATAGGCACTTTTTTAAAATGTACGCTTTCTATATCGAAACTAATTTTGAATCGAAATTTTTTATTAACTATTTATTTAATTATAAACGATATGAAAACGAAATTAATTTTATTTATGCTCCTTTCCCTATTCGTAGTTCAAGGATGGGCAACGCCAATTGATTCGTTAGATACCCCATCTTTTGGAAACATTCCCGCCAAACAATGGAACGGTGTAGAACTTGCAAGCGGATCTGTCCAGGCAGGATTAAACACAAAAGGGAAAGTTTTTCAAGACGATGTCTCTCTTCCTTTTTTAGTGACAGGTGGCGATGTATCTGTTGATCCATGCTATGTAGAATTTCCAAGTCAGATAGTAGGCACACCTACATACCAAACGTTTCGTATTTATGAAAATAGCAGTCACGGCCAAATCAGTGTTGAGATGACTGATAGCACCGGAATGTTTTCTATTGAAAAGATAAGAACCGTTGATAATAGTTATTCATATTCGGTTCCACAATATCAATTTAATGAAAATGGACAAATAGTATCATCAGGATCCTCAATCGTATATGTGCAGAGAATCTATACTGAATGGAAAATAACATATACACCCATGTTGTCAGGTATACACAAAACAAGTGTATCAATTAAAAAGGAAAATTTTGGGGGTACTAGTTATGATGAAGTTGCAGTTGTCGAGATAAGGGGTGTTGCGGCAAATCCACCTACTCCCGAAATTTCAGTCAACCCCTCTTTATGTGATTTCGGAACGATTGAAATCGGGCAAAAACCCCCAAAAACCTTCACGGTAACAGGTGCAAACTTAACTAGTGACTTGACGCTGTCTACTGACAATTCCATATTTAAGGTTAGTCCGTCCACATTGCCCCCAAGCGGCGGTTCTGTCACCGTAACTTACGAACCTAATGCCGTCGGCCCCCACAACGCTACTCTAACTATTTGCGGTGGAGGTGCGCTTGAGCCCAAATATGTAGATTTAAAAGGTACTGCTGTAAATCCTGCTCCTCCCAGTGTCACAGTTGATGAAACACCGATAAATTTCGGTACTATTATCTTGGGTGATGACCCTGCAACCAAAACAATCACCGTAACGGGTACCAACTTGAAAGGGGACCTAAATCTCTCGATTACTGGAGCATTTGTCAGCATGTTCACAGCTCAGCCGTACAGGATATCGCCTTCGGACGCAGCTGCAGGCCGGCCAGTGGTTGTTACTTACAAGCCCACTGCAACAGGCAACCACACCGCAACTCTAGTTATCACTGGTGGCGGCACCGATACCACTAAGATCAACTTGAGCGGAAAGTGCGTCAAACCCAGAATCTCTGTCAATACGACTTCTTTAGATTTCGGTTCTATTGAGGTGGGCAAGGAAAAACCCTTGAGCATTAATGTTACTGGTACTAATCTGACTGGTTCGATTACTGTGATAAAGGAAGAAACTCATGGTGGTCAATTCACAATTAGCCGTGAGACGTTGCCTGCTAACGGAGGATCAGTTATTGTGACGTTCAAGCCTACCGAGGCCGGGTCTTTTGGTGGCCGTGTGAGAATCAGTGGTGAAGGAGCTGATCCTGTGTCTGTCTCATTAACAGGAAAGGCACTGGAATTGAGTGTTTATCCTACGTCATTGAACTTTGGCACTACTTATAAGAACGGAACTGTCACAAAAAAGTTTACTGTTCATGGAGACAATCTGACAGGGAACGTTACATTATTGTCGAGCGACACCACGATATTTAAAGTGATCCCTAAAACCATTACCCCTGCAGAGGCTAAATTAGGAAAAGAAGTGACCGTGACCTTTAAACCGACCGCCGGACGCTCTTATTCAGAAGAGATTACTGTAAGCGCAAGTGGTGTAACACCAAAGAAAGTCGCAGTTTCGGGCAAGTGTGCTGTCATTACCCCCAATCCCACGTCCTATAATTTCGGCAATATTGCAGTTGGTAAACCTGTGACCAAGGTAATTAATGTTACAGGCACAAATTTGACAGGTGCCATGTCAATTACATTAGCAGAGACTGAAGGTGGCCAATACTCAATAAACAAGACCACTTTGCCAGCAAGTGGTGGAACAGTAATTGTTACCTTTAAACCAACTGATGCTAAGACTTTTGGCGCTAGTTTAAAAATCAGTGGTGGCAGTGCAGCAGCCGTATCTGTTAGCCTCACAGGTAAAGGTGTGACCCCAACCATTACCAGAAACAAATCGACTTTGACTTTTACTGGCTCCAGTATTACTAGTGATTATGTCAAAATTACGGGCACAAATTTGGATGATGTAATTAGCCTAACAGTTACAGGCAGTACTAACTTTACCGTCAGCCCAAGTACAATCAGTATTTCGGATGCTGCCGATGGAAAACAAGTGAAAGTGACCTGTAATCCCAAAAATGCAAGTAGCGCAGAAGCAAAGCTGAAAATTTCTAGTCCTTATGCTTCAACTAAGTATGTTACTTTAAAATACTCGAGAGGAAGTAGTGGTGGCGGTGAAACGCAGATATGTTCGGTTGAGCCGGAGGGTGGTAACGAAGGCGGCAATAACGAATTCATGAATGGAAGATCGCTTGTGATTATGGGCTCTTCTACTACTGATGTGAATGAATTGACGATGAATTCTAAGGTTTATGCTGAAGGGTTGAACATCATCATCGAGAGCCCAGTGGAGCAAAAAGCGTTAATCAGCGACATTGCAGGCCATATCAGGGAAGTTAATCTCCAGGCTGGACGTAATGAGGTTCCTGTCAATGCAAATGGTGTCTTTATCGTAAGAATCAGAGAAAAGACCACAAAACTGATGCTTAAATAAAGCTGATAACTCGATACATTTATCTATTTAATCGGTTGGGCTGCCCTATATGGTGGTCCAACTGTTTTACTTGAAGATGCCGAGGAACGCACGATGACTTCAGGATTATAAGGCCAAGTTCACTTGAATCAATTATAGCTTCATACGATTTGGGATATTTCTCCAAACCGTAAAATAATTGGACAGTATTGTGTAAAAAAATTAGACGGTTTTGAAAAAACGGTTGTTTTTGTGATGTATGTTCTTAAGCATCTACCTAATTTTATAACGTGAATTTAGTAGAAATGTATTAATCAACAAAAAGTTATAATTATGAAACAGAAATTTCTTTATTTGATTTCCCTTGTACTGATTGCTTTACAAGGATGGGCACTGCCGGTTGATGAATCATCGGCAAATGCGATTGTGCAAGATTTTATGATTAATAAGAGAGGCCTTAATCCTAATGCTCTGTCCTCGTTGCAGTTGCTACATGCCGAGATGAGCAGTGTCAATGTGACGATGAACGCCTATTACATCTTCAATACCGGTGATGGTTTCGTCATCGTTGCAGGTGATGACCGTGCCGAGCAGATTCTTGGTTACGGAGATGAAGAGCTGGACATGAACGACATCCCCTGCGGTATGCAGTTCTTGCTTGATAGCTACAAGGAACAGATTGACTACCTGCTGGAGCATCCTGGCCTGGTGGTAGAGACCCCTTCGATGAATGCACCAAAACTCACGGCAACAAGTGTTGCTCCCAAGCTAACTGCTAAGTTTGGCCAGGGCGAACCCTTTTACAACCTGTCACCTGTTTATAACAGCAAACTTTGTAAGACAGGATGCTCTTGCGTAGCACTGTGTCAAGTGATGCATTACTGGAAAAAACCCACAACACCAGTCCCGAGCCTCCCGAGCTACATAAGCAAATTCAGGGGTGTTACAATAAATGTTCCTGAATTGCCATCGGATTGGTTTCACTGGAATTATATTAAAGACTCTTACAGTGGCAGTTATACTGCAGACGAGGCTTATTCCGTTGCTAAACTGATGCGTTATGCTGGTCAGGCAATGCATATGGGCTATACCCCTGAGGCCAGTGGTGCGAGTACCGATGATATTCTTTATGCAGCCAAATTATTTGGCTATAATCGTAACGCAATAAGACTCGATAGGGATGATTATACCGACTCTGAATGGGCCACCTTAATCCAAGCCGAACTCATCGCTGGACGGCCTATAGTCTACGCAGGTTTTAATAGATCGTACACCTCTGGTCATGCTTTTAATATTGATGGATATCGTGCATCAGACAAAAAGTATCATATTAACTGGGGATGGAATGGCGGTCATGGCTATTATGCTCTAAATGCCTTTAATTCTTCGAATTTTAATTACAACTACCACCAATCAATGATTGCAGGCCTTGAACCTCAAGATCCTGAAATTGTAGTTGTTACCTCTACTTCCCTATCGTTCAATGCCAAGGTAGGAGAGACCAATACTGCGACTATCAGAATCATTGGATGTGCTTTAACAGGTGACTTGACTGTGAAACTGAATAATGGTGGTAATATATATTCTATTGACAAGACCAACATTACCATGAGTGATGCAGCTTTTGGAACCATAGTTACGGTAACCTATAAACCAACAGAAATAGGCACGAGCAATGCAAGCGTTACTATCAGCGGTGGTGGAGCAACTTCAAAGTCTGTAAGTCTTAACGGAACTGCAAACCCAGCCTCAACAATTAGTGTAAATCCTTCGTCGCTTTCCTTCAATGCCGCTATTGGTGAAATTAAGACGGCAACCTTCTTGGTCAAGTGTCCCAATGCAATAAGTGGTCTGAAGCTGAACCTGAATAATGGAGGAACCATTTACTCTATTGACAAGACCAGCATATCCAAGAGTGCTGCCATTAGTGGAGCAAATGTGACTGTGACTTACAAACCGACCGAGCGTGGTACAAGTAATGCCAGCATAACCATCAGTGGCGGTGGTGCTAATCCTCAGACAGTAAGCTTGAGCGGAGAGGCGACCAAGCCTGAAGTCACTGTTACGCCTTCTTCATTGTCCTTCGAAGCACACTTTGTTGAGACTAAAACTGCAACCATTAATGTCAGAGGCTATGACTTGAATGGGAATCTATCGTTGGTATTAAATGATCCTGAAGGTATTTACGCCATAGACAAAACGAGCATATCCAAGAGCGAAGCAATAAATGGAACCACAGTGACAGTCTCCTATAGTCCGACGAAGAATGGTTCCAGCAATGCCAGCATAATCATTAGTGGAGGAGGTGCAGACCCAAAAACAGTAAACATTAGTGGCAACGCGACCATTCCCGAAATCACTGTTGAACCTGATTCACTATCGTTCAACACATACGTGAACAACCCTGTGATGAAAAAGATCACAGTTAGAGGGACTTCTCTAAGTGGGGTGTTATCTTTGGCATTAAATGATTCTTCAGGCAACTTTTCAATCGCAACGACTAACCTCACTCCGTCAGGTTCATCTATATACGCAAATGTGACGGTTACCTATGATCCAATAGTTGCAGGAGAGAGCAACGCTCAATTGACAGTTAGTGGAGGTGGGGCTGAACCCAAGACAATTGTTTTGACTGGTGTTGCAAAAGAACTACCTGTTGTTGACGTAGATGTCAATAGTCTGTCATTTGAGTCAACTTATACAGGTTATCAGACTTCCCGAAGCGTTACAATCACGTGCCCCAATCTTCCCGATAATCTTCAATTAAGTCTATCGAATGATGGTACTGGCTCATTTGGATTATCGAAGTCCGTCATCACTCCTGAGGCTGCAGCAACTGGCGCGCCTGTGACAGTTTACTTCAGTCCCACTACAGGAGGTGTGAAACATGCCAGACTCAACATCTGTTATGATGGATGCACAGTGGTCACTATACCGATAAGCGGATATGCTATCAAGTCAGATGGTTACATTACTGCATGGCCGACATCTCTAGAATTTGAAGCACAGCCAGGTGCTACTGTGACCAAGACATTCAACGTTTCTTATTCTTATCCCAATGGCTCTATCATGATCAGTTGTGTGGGAGGTGGTGATGAAACCGGTTCCGAAGGTGGAAATGACGGGAGTGAGGGCACTTTGCTGCCTCTGAATGCGGCTATTAGTGGATTGAACTGGGTGAATGCAACGATAATTCCATTTGACGGTACCATTGAATGGCGACGCAAGGATTTTATTGGCCCGATTTTGCCGACCTTGTTTAAAAGCCTTTCATTAGAGGTGACAGGAGATGACTGTTTTGAAATATCACCTGCAATAATCAGTTTACGGAGTGTTCCATGTAGCAAAACTGTTACCGTTACATATCATCCTGAGAGTGTGGGAGAGCATGACGCAGTGTTAACGATTAAGCTGTCAGGTGGCTCGGCAAAGCCGTTTATCTTGCCATTACATGGAACTGTTATGGCTCAGTTCTTTGCACCCAGCAACGATAATGACGGTAATGATTTGATGATTATGCAAAATGGCACAAACATTAATACTCTCGTTAATGAAATGTTGATGAACTATAAGGTTTATGCCGAAGGTCTGAACATCATCATTGACTGTCCTGAGGCTGAGAATGCCATCATCAGCGATATTGCTGGTCATGCTTGGAAAGTCAACCTGCAGGCCGGTCGCAATGAGATTCCTGTCAATGCAAGTGGTATATATATCGTAAGAATCCGAGAGAAAACTACCAAGTTGATGATCAAGTAGAGCAGACAACAAGTAACAAATTGAATTGAGTAGGTTGGGGACGATATGTCTCTGACCTACTTTCTCTTTATTTGTTTGGGACTAAAACACAATTATGCAGGACTTTACGATTCTTATGTTTAAAAAAGACAGGACCCATCATCATGCGAGCCCTGCCGTTTTCGTTTTAGGATTACTATAATGTCCTATTCAGCCCATGTACCACTAAGCAGAAAGTCGATCAGAGACGTAACATCACTGATATTAAC
>JAEEGK010029422.1_pt1 | contig 10955 bp, 8 predicted proteins | sample 8958771 | NCBI WGS metagenome assembly JAEEGK01 (sample SAMN16246547, study PRJNA631951) | gut metagenome | biome: gut microbiome; feature: rumen; material: SC-attached | host: Bos | place: Iran: Karaj | collected 2018-10 | reverse complement strand
CCTGGAGCCGCATGTAGTAGTATCCCCGCACGGAATAGCGGTAGGGCTGGAAATAGACGTCGTCCTTGATGTCGAAGTCCATGCTGCATCCAACGTCCTCCACCACCAGGCGGTAGCGGCCGGGTTCGGAACCCTTGAAATCGATGTTCCATACGTCGGAGCCCGTGAGATTCTTCTTTCCCGCTTCCAGCGCGCTGTCCGAGGCCGGCTTCCAGAAACGGACCTCGCCGGCTTCCGTGGAGGCTTTCGTATTGACATTATACAGCCAGACCCGCTTGCCTTCATAGGCCTTGTAATCCCGGGCCCCGCCGTCGCCGAGCCACAGGTACAGGTCCGCCGCCATGCGCTTCTCCCGGGGCGAATAGCCCAGGATGTTCACATGGACGGCCTCCGAGAAGGAGTTCCAGATATCGAACTGGACCGTCGCTGCAGACGTGTCTGAGCCGCTTTCCGCGGGGATATGGACGGTATAGGTGCATCCCTGCCGCATCGGCTTCGAAAGCGGGAGGAAGAGCCAGTGCTCGCACTCGCTCGTGAGGGTGTTGTCCGTGTACATGGGCTTGGACTTCCGGAACGGAGTCACTTGGACGGTCCCGAAGGCGGGGTCGTCGGCGGAGGTGACGGTCCATCCGGCCGCCTCCGGATTCAACCGGGGCAGGAAGACGAGCAGGGTGTCGTCCCCTTCGACGAAGGTGTGTCCCAGGAACGCGCTTTTTCCCGTACCGTCGTCCCGGTAACGGATGTCACCGTCCTGGAATCGTACTACAAGCGTTTCTTTGTCAATGACTTGCACCCCCTTGTATTTGGTGGCGCCGGCCTGTGTCTGGAAGAGGAGGGCCGCTGCCGCGAGCGCCGCTCCGAGAATCAGTCTTTTACCCATACTCATCAAAATATGGGATTAAGATAGTCTGTTTCAGCCAAATATCCAAGCGGGACGGCGCTTTTCCGCGCTATTTGAACAGTGTCGGCGCCAGTTTTTCGAGATCGGCGCGCCAGGTGGTCCAGGAGTGGCCGGCCTGGGCGTTCTCCATATACTCGTACTTCAGGCCGTCCTTGTCCAGTTGGGCGCGGGTGTTCTTGCAGTTGTTGTAGGCGATGTCCGTCGGGCCGCCCTGGGTGAAGACCATGCGCTTGAACTGCTTGTTCATTTTCGCGACGTTCTCCTTGACTTTCAGGCGGGCGGATTCCGCGGCGGGATCCTGGCCGGGAGCGAAGGAAGCGCTGAGCACCCAAACGTAGGTGAACATCTCCGGGTGGTTGAAGCAGACTTCGATGGTCTCCATGCCGCCCATCGACAGGCCGGCCATCGCGCGGCTCCCGGCGTCGGTCTTCACGTCGTAGTTGGCCTCGATGAAGGGGATGATGGAGGAAACCATGTCCTCGGCGAACGGGGGAACCTCGTTCTGGACGGGAATGGTGCCGTTGGGCATCACGACGACCATCGGGACCATCTTGCCCTCGGCGAGAAGGTTGTCCAGGATCCAGCCCGCGGCGCCCACGCCGGGCCAGGAGGCGTCGTTGTCGCCGCCGCCATGGACCAGATACAGCACCGGAAGCTTTTCCTTCGATTTCTCATAGCCGGCCGGCGTCCATACGTGCAGGCGACGCATCTGGCCGAGGTTCTTGGACCAGTAGTACCGCTGGGCCACGGCCCCGTGCGGAACGTCCTTCACATAACCTTCACCCACCTGCAGGAGAGAGGCCTGCTCGGCGGAGAGGGGAGCCTTCGGATCCTGCACCCGCACGCCGTCCACGGTGAAGCTATAGCGGAACAATCCCTTGTCCAGACCCTCGCAGACGCCCTTCCAGACGCCGTTGTCGGCCTTCTCGAACTTGATGGGAGCGTTCCACGGCAGGTCGCCGGAGACCGACACGGTCTTGGCTTCCGGCGCGTAGATCTGGAAAAGGACCTTCCCGTCCGGCAGGACGCGGGTCGATTGGAGGGTGTCGTTGGGAGTGGTCCGGCGGCCCCACTGGGCCGACAGAGGCAGGGTGCAGCAGAGAGCCGCAAGAAGAAGGATTCGTTTCATGGACAGAAAGTGTTTTCGCAAAGGTAGACCGTCCGCACGGGAAACCTTTTCTCTCCCGTACAAATCTTTGCGCAAAACACTATTCCGACAGGAGATGGCCCCCGGCATGTTCGCCGATCGCCTGCGTCTTGTTCATCACGGTGGTGAGCATGAGCAGGTTGCCGGCAATCTCCTGGACGGTCGGATCCGTACTGCCCTTGAGGGCGAACCAGTTCTTGTCGCGGTATTCCTCGATGGAATCGACAAAATCGACCCGGTCGCCGAAGCGGCTGCGGATGCTGTCGTGCAGGGCGGCGGTGTACTGGCTGCACAGGGCGCCGACCTCTTCCTCCATGCCCGTCTTCACCTCGTCGGCCTGGGCCTGGCGGTACTGGGCCTTGAGGCCGTCGTATTCCTTGTCCTGACGGATCTCGGCCTTGTCGCCGGAGATCTTGAGGATTTCGCAGCGGTCGATGTCGCTGCTTTCCGGCTGCATCTCGCTGGAGATGTCGTGCAGCTTCTCGAACCGGACGCCGTAGAAGAGGACCTTGCCGTCATCGGCGGAATACATCATCTTCCGGAAGTCGATGCCCAGGGAGACCTTGTAGTAGAACTTGTGGATATACAGGATCTTGCGGATGCTGGCCTCCTTGAGGAGGGAGTCTTCCAGGATGGTCTCGAAGAACTTCCGGTCGGGGATGTTGAAGCGTTCGCGGTCGAGGGCATCGACCTCTTCCTCCTTCACGACGTACCCCTGCTTCGCGTACTCCATCTGCTCCACCTTGAATGTGTAGTCGAGCCGGACGGGGAGGGCGCCGGTCTGCACGCGGGTGTCCAGCTTGTCGGACAGGGTGCGGTTCTCCTGCTCCAGCTCTTCCACCTTCCGTTCCAGCTCCCGGTCCTTCTCCATCTTCTCTATGAGGGCCTGCTGGCGTTCCATCAGGCTGGCCTGCAGCCAGTTGTTCAGCGGCTTGAAAGCCAGGAAGGTGAGGATGAGGGTGATGACGTTGGACAGGACGATGGCGATGCTGGACAGCAGGTGCGGGAAGAAAAGGAAGAAGCACACGTTCACTCCGACGAGCAGGAAGCAGCCTGCGATCCAAAGGCTGTTCTTGAGATTACGTCCCTTGCCGAGGGCGTACTTGAAGATTTTTTCACCGGTCGGTTTCATAGCCTTGCGAAAACCCTAGTTTCTGCAAAGATATACAATATTTTCGGAACAATCTTTGTATCTTTGCAACCCGTTTGAAAGAAAGAAAATGAAAAAGTTACTGATACTTTTGTCCCTGCTCGCCTGCGGACTCACCGCTTCCGCCCAGCAGATGAACTGCACCTTCGTGCAGAAAAAGACCATCAAGGCTACGAAAAAAGTCATTCCCGGCAACGGAACGGTCCAGTTCACGGCCCCCGACAAGCTGACGATGACCTATGAGGTCCCGGAAGGGGAATACCTCATCATCGACGGCAACCAGCTGAAGACCTGCGTCAAGGGCAAGGCCATGACCATCGACACCTCCAAGAACTCCGCGATGCGTAAGATGCGCAATACGCTTATTGACTGTATCACTGGCAATTACGAGAAGGCGGCGAAAGAAAACGACGCCACCCTTGTCGTCGAGGACAAGGGCGACGTGAAGAGGGTTGCCATCATGGCGAAGCAGGTGCGGCCCAACGGCTACGCCAAGATCATCATCGACTACGGCAAGAAAGGACTTCCCGTCCGGATGGTCTTGGACGAATTCTCCGGCATCGAGACCGAATACACGTTCAAGTACTAGAGCTGCGTACCTTCCTGTTCGAGATATTTCACGACGTCCGAGACGGTCGTGAAAGTTGCGAGGGCCTTGTCCGGGATGACGATCCCGTACTGGTCCTCGATTCGCATCAGGAGCTGGAGGATGTCCAGCGAATCGGCGCCCAGGTCCTTCTTGATCTGGGCTTCCATCGTTACTTTGGCGGGGTCCATCCGCAGCTGCTTGGCCAGGATGGCCCGGACTTTTTCAAACATTGTTTCCATTAATCTTCGTAATGTTCATAACGGGCGACCGCTTCTTCAATCTTCCCGGAGAGGTGGCTGACCTCCATCCGGTATGCCTGTTCGATGCACTTCTCCACGGCCACGGCCTTGCTGCTGCCGTGTCCCTTGACCACCACCTTGGAGGTCCCGAGGAGAACGCTGCCGCCGTAATTCTGATAATTCATGAATTCCTTTTCCTCCCGGAACATCCGTTTCATCAGGAGGGCGCCCAGTTTGTACAGGGTGCGGGAGTATATGTCTTTCTTGATTTTCTTGAGGAGTTCCAGCGCCGTCCCTTCCGTCGTCTTGACGAGGACGTTGCCGGAAAAGCCGTCGGCCACGACCACGTCGTAGGAGCCGGACAGGAGGTCCCGGCTTTCCATGTTGCCGACGAAGTTCACGCAGTCGGTTTCCTGCAGGAGCGCATAGGTCTCCTTCCTTAAGTCGTCGCCCTTCTCGGCTTCCTTCCCCACGTTCAGCAGCGCTGTACGCGGGTTTTTGACACCGTACACCTCCTGCATGTACAGGCTCGCCATGATGGCGAACTGGCGCAGATGGGCGGGCGTCACTTCCACGTTGGCGCCGCTGTCGCAGATGCCCACGATGCCGCCGTCCATGGTCGGCAGGAGGGGGCAGAAGGCCGGGCGGATGATGCCCTTGATGCGGCCCAGGCGCACCAGCGCGCCCGTCACCAGGGCGCCGGTGGAACCGGTGGACACCATGCCGGCGATGTCGTCCTCGTCCCGGAGCATCATGATGGCCTTCATCATGGAACTGTTGCGCTTGAGCCGCACCACGTCGGTGGGCTTTTCGTCGCAGCCGATGACCTCGGGGGCATGGACGATCTCCAGCCGAGCGGTGTCATAGGCCTTGCCCTCCAACTCCTTCCGGAGGACGGCCTCGTCCCCGGTGAGGATGAGGTGCAGGTCGGGATTCTTGGCGAGGGCGGCGAGGGCGCCTTCCACGGGCGCCTGCGGGGAATGGTCGCCGCCGAAACAATCGATAAGGAGCTTGATCATATAGATTTCTCGACTTCGCTCGAAATGACAAAGGAACTATACCAATTTTTTAACATAGGACCGGTAGCGCTTCACCTGCTCCTTGTCGAAGCGGCGCCATTGGTTGAGGATGGCGTAGTTGTCTTCCAGGTTCAGGTTCGTGTCGGCGAATCGGATGCGCGGATTGTCCCGGAGCATCTTCAGGATGGCCACGGAAAAGACCGCGGACACGCCCCGGTTCAGGTATTCCGGTTCCACGCCCACGAGACAGAGGTCGATGGCGTCGGGTTTCTTCAGGGCCTTCAGGAGGCGGACGGCGGTCCTGGGCGTCAGCTTGCCGCGTCCGCCCGCTAGGGCGCCGGCCAAGGCGGGGAAGGTGAGGCCGAAGCAGACGATCCTGTCGTTCTCGTCCAGGACGACCGCCACGTACTTGGGGTCGATGACGAGCTTGAAGTTGTCCAGCATCAGCTTCTTCATCCCCTCGGTGAAAGGAACGGTGCCGTACAGGCCCTCATAGGACTTGTCGATGAGCTCGAAGATGCCGTCGGCATAGCGCTTGAGGAAGTCGGACCCGTTCTTGGAGGGGCCCAGATGCAGTTTATAGCGGCGGAAGATGAAGTCGGAGAGCTGCTCCAGTTCCTCCATCGTCTCGGGACCGTCGGGCCCGTAGAGACGGAAGCCGAGCCAGTCCACTTCCTTCACGTACCCCAGCCGCTCGATGTGATGCTGGTAGTACTCCGCGTTGTAGTTCTCTTCGAAGGTGGCCTGCTGGTCAAAGCCTTCGACCAGAAGCCCTTCGCGTTCAAGGTCGGAAAAACCCAGGGGACCGCAGACCGTGTCCATGCCCTTGTCCAAAGCCCACTTTTCGGCGGCGTCGAACAGCGCTTTGGACACCTCGAAGTCGTCGATGGCGTCGAACCGGCAGAAGCGGGCGCGTTTCTGCCCGTTCTTTTCGTTCGCTGCCTTCTGGATGATTCCCTGGATGCGTCCGGCCACGACGCCGTCCTTGTAAGCGAGAAAATACGCGGCGTCGCAGCAGTCGTTGTACACGTAGTCCGGACGGAAGATCTTCTTCTCGTCCATGTAGAGCGGCGGGACGAAACAGGGATTCCCCGCATACAGGTCCAGCGGAAAATCCAGGAACGCCTTCTGCTCTTTCTTCGTCTTGACTTCCCGGACCGAGATCATGGCTATCTGTGCATCGCGTGGAAACAGACGCCCACCCCGTTGGGCCCGGCATGGCTGCCGGCCGTCGGGTTGCAGACGACATAGTCGATGGGAAAATCGTCCCCGAAGCGCTCCTGGATCATCTTTCCGACCTCCTGCGCGAGTTCGGGCGCGTCGGTATGGCCGATGACGAAACGGTGGGACTTGAAGTCTTCGCCCAGGTCAGCGATCTGCTGCACGAGGTGCTCCATCGCCTTGATGCGGCCCTTCTCCTTGCCGCAGGAGACCATCTTCCCTTCCTGGCTCATGTAGATGATGGGCCGGATGCCGATGAGCGTGCCCATCGTGGCGGCGAGTCCGTTCACGCGGCCGCTGCGGCGGAAGAACTTGAGGTCGTCGGCAAAGAAGTACATCGCGAACTTGTCCACCTCGGTCTTGGACCATTCCAGCACTTCCTCCAGGCTCTTGCCGGCCTTGAAGAGGTCGCCCACTTCGCGGACGATGGTATAGCTGATGGTGGTGATGCCCTTGGTGTCGATCTCGTAGAAGTTCCGCTCGGGATACTTCGCCTTGAGTTCGGCCACGGCCTGGTCCATCGCATGGAAAGTGACGGTCATCGCGCGGGAGAAATGGACATACAGGATGTCGTTCCCGGCGGCGAATTCCGGCTCGAAATACTCGATGTAGCGCTCCTTGGAGATGGCGCTCGTGGTCGGGAGGACGCCGCGCCGGAGGAGGTCGTAGAATTTCCGGGACTCGAACTCGTCGAAGTCCACGTAGGGATACACCGTCTTCGCGTCGATGCTGTACGGCATGCTGATGAGGCGGTAGCCGTATTCAGCCGCGACAGCGGGCGTGATGTCGGTGTCAGTGTCGGTAAAAAGCCTGAGCATAGTTTATTTAGGTTTAAATCAATAGCAGGATGTATTCATAGACCGGCTGTCCGCCGCTCTGCAGGATCACTTCGGAACGCGGATACATGGATTCGAGTTTCCCGCGGACACATTCGGCATCGGTCTGGGCCGTGTCGGCGCCGGCGAAGACGAGGAGGACGTCGGACGAACCGGCTCCCAGCGCGTCCGCAAGGGCCATGAGCGCGCTTTCCGGCGTCGCTCCCGAAGCGAGGATTTCCTTGCCGGAGATGCCCACGTAGTCGCCTTCCCTGACGTTGCCGCTGTCGCGGATCGCGCGGGAAACCAGGCCCGTGACCACCTCGCCCGCGGCCTCGGTAAGCGCGGTTTCGAGCGCATCGGCATTGTCGGCTTCCGCGTCCATGTTGGCGAGGGCGTAATACCCTTCGCCCAGCGTCTTGCACGGGATGACGCGGATGTCGGCCTTGTCATACAGTTCCGCTGCCTGGCGGGCCGTCAGCAGGATGTTCGAGTTGTTCGGGAGGACGAAGATGGTGTCCGCATCGACCTTGTCGAAAGCCTGGATAAAGCGGTCCACGGGCGGATTCATGGTCTGGCCGCCTTCGATGACCACGTCGGCGCCGAGTTCCCGGAAGGTCTCTTCAAGACCGGCGCCCGAGGCGACCGTCACGACGCCGAAGGCCTTCCGGCCCTGCTTGAAGCGTTCGTCCATGTGGTTCTCGTGGTGCTGGAGGGTCATGTTCTCCACCTTGAGGGTGAGGAACTCGCCGTACTGCTGGCAATGGTTCAGGATGTCGCCCGGGGTGCGGGTATGGACATGGACCTTGACGATGGAGCCGTCACGGAAGAAGACGAGGGATTCGCCGTTCTTTGAAAGCCAGTCGGAAAGGACCGTCTCGTCAAAAGAGTCCAGGTCCACCTTGGACCGTTGCAGCCGCAGGATGAATTCCGTGCAGTATCCGAATTCCAGGACGCTGTCTTCCGTGAAGGCGTTGAGGTCCACTTGTTTGGAAACGGGAGCGGCGGTGTCTTCCGCCTCGGCAGTTTCGCCGTTCAGGGCGGCCCGCATGCCTTCCGCGATGTACAGCAGGCCCGCGCCGCCGCTGTCCACGACGCCCGCCTTCTTGAGGACGTCCAGGAGTTCCGGCGTATGCTGGAGCGACAGGTTCATCGAGGTGACCAGCTGGTCGAAGTATTCCTTCAGGTCCTTGCTGCCGGCGGCGGCCTGCGCCCCTTCCCGGAACACGGTCAGGATGGTGCCTTCCACGGGTTCGGAAACGGCCTGGTAGGATTCCTCCACTCCGGCCAGCATGGCACGGGAGAGGGTGTCCACATCGGCCTCTCCGACGCCTTCAAGGCCTTTGGCGATGCCGGCGTAGATGCGGGAGAGGATGACGCCCGAGTTGCCCCGGGCCCCCATCAGCATTCCGGTGGACACGGCCTTCGCCATCTCGGGGAGCGAACTCCCCGCGGCGTGGCAGCCGGCCTGGATGGTCATGAACATGTTGTCTCCCGTGTCCCCGTCGGGGATGGGAAAGACGTTGAGGTCGTTGACGGTCTGGCGGTGGGCGGCCAGGGATGCGGCGCCGCCGCGGATGAGGTTCAGGTAAAGGTTTGCGTCAATTCTGTCCATGCTTATGCGCGGATGCTCTTCCGGTACCGGTCCCATTTCAGGAGTCTCCGGAAGACGAAAGGTTCGAGGGAATAGGTGAGGAGGATCGTGGTGGCCATGCCGATCAGGGTGATGATGCCGATGGACCGGATGGCCGGGTGCCGGGCGAAGATGAGCGACACCACGACGATGGCGAGCACGAGCGCGGAGAAAACGATGGCCACTTTATGGAAATCCAGCATTTCCCGCTGCCCGGTCCGGGCCTCCTTGAGCAGGCCCTCCATCACGAATATGCTGTAGTCCACCCCGATACCGAACACGAAGGTGGAAATGACGATGTTGATCAGGTTGAATTCCAGCCCCAGGAGGGCCATCAGCCCCTGCAGGACATACCAGCTCAGGAACATGGGCAGGAAGGCGACGAGGGCCGTGATGATGTTCCGGAAGGCGAAGAGCAGGACCAGGAACACGAACAGGGAGGAAATCCACTGCGTCGTGTTGAAGTCGTCATGGACGATCTCCACCATGTCGCGGCAGTAATAGAACGGCTCCAGGACGAGGGCGTTCGGGCCGGAGACGAGGGGATCGGTCACCGCGTCGGTATCTTCCGGACGGAAGGCGACGTTGGTGAACACCATGTACCGTCCGTTGTCCTGTTTCTCGATGTAATTGTTAACCAGCTCCTGCGGGAATACCTCCGCCTCATAGAGGTTACCGGGCTCATAATCAGCGTCAAGGAGCGCCTGGAAGGGGAGGAAGAGGGAGGACTCCAATCCGTTGTGACGGGCCGCGGCGGAGATTTCCGTCCAGGCCTGCGCCTTCCGTTCCGGCGTCCAGTAGGCCTTCCATGCCGCAATCCGCGTCTCCTGGTCCTTCTGGGACTGGAACAGCAGCGCGGCGAGCGGGGAGTATCCCTTCACCAGCCCGACTTCCTCGAGGGAATCGAGCTTGGCCGTGAGGATTTTGTTGTATTCGAGGGCCTGGTCCAGGTCTTCGTCGTAGGCGGCGAAGTACAGGTTCATGTACCCCAGGGCGTTCTTGCTGTTGTACAGGTCCTGGCTCTCGGTCAGGAGGGGATCGTCATAGTCGAGGTTCCGCAGGTCGCTGTCGAACTTCACGCGGTGGCTCAGGGCGACGCCGGCGGCGATGACCGCGGCCATCACCACAAGCACCCAGCGGTTGCGGTCCCAGGGCAGGTTGTTGATCCGGTCGATGATGTGGAATCCCTTGTATCTCTTGAACTTGACCTGTTCCGGCCGCATGAAGTGGGGCAGGAAGAACAGGGTGAAGAACGTGTTCCCGAGCAGGGCGAAGGTGGCGAAAAGGCCGAAGTCGCGCAGGAGTTCGCTCTCCGTGAACAGCAGGCCCAGGAAAGCGCCCACCGTGGTGATGCAGCCCAGCGTGACGGGCGTGGATTCCTCCCGGAGCATCTGCTCCACGTCACCCACGAAGTAGTGATGGATGAGCACGTGCAGACAGTAGCTGATGGCGACGCCCAGCACGATGGCGCCGAGTCCGAGGGCCATCAGGGACATGTAGCCCTTGATCCAGTACATGCAGGCCAGCGAGAAGACGGTGCCGTACAGGATGGGCGCGATCTGCTGCCAGATGAAGGTCCAGGTATGGAAACTCAGCAGCAGGATGACGAAGATGACCAGCAGGGAGAGGCCCACCGTGAAGATGAGGTCGTTCCGGATGGTGCTGGCGTTGGAGACGCTGCCCAGCGGGGTGCCGTGCACGAGGACGCGCACCTCGGGATGCGCCGCCTCGAAGGCCTTCCGCTCCCGGTTCAGGAGGTTATAGAAACGCTGCGCCGCTCCGGAGTTGAGAGTCGGGAAACTCGGGTCCAGGAAGGCCAGCGCCACGGTCTTGTCCGGGCAGAAGAAATGGCCGTCCTCGATGGTGAAACCGCCCGTGGAACCGCCGTCCTCCGGCATCAGCACCTTCAGGAAAATGTTCCTGAGTCCCAGCGGGTCCATGGTGACGAACTGGGTGACCTCACCGGTCTCGTCCGCCTCCAGCAGGGCCAGGTTCTCCTGCATCGCGGCCTCCACCGCCTCCGGCTCCAACGCCTCGGTGAACGCGGCGTACAGGGAGGTGTCGATGAAGGCGGGCAGATGCTCGAATCCGTAGTCCATCGCGCCCAGCATGTCGCCCATGTCGATGGCGTGCAGGATGCCGCCGATGTATCGGCCGGCCGTGTCCTTCTGGAGCAGAGCCTCGCAGTATTCATCCATGCAGGCGCCCAGGCAGGCGGGATCCTGCGGGTTTTGCGGGTCG
>JAEEGK010029420.1_pt1 | contig 10955 bp, 8 predicted proteins | sample 8958771 | NCBI WGS metagenome assembly JAEEGK01 (sample SAMN16246547, study PRJNA631951) | gut metagenome | biome: gut microbiome; feature: rumen; material: SC-attached | host: Bos | place: Iran: Karaj | collected 2018-10 | reverse complement strand
GTCGCGGTCCACGTTCACACCTTGCCTTTCCAGCATGTCGGCAATGTCTGCGCTCTTCCGGATCACGGTCGTAATATGGTCCAGCTGGTGCGCCTTGTCAAAATGGGTGTAGCGCGGCAGAATGTCGCTCTCAATGTACTGTTTCAGCTTGTCATCCATAGCGGATGCAAAGATACGATTTTTTTAATCGCGTAAAGCTGCGTATCTTTGAAGTCTCAAAGACTTGGAAGATGGGAAAAATCAAATGGATCGCCGGTTTTCTGGGATGGGTTACATGGGGACCCATCGGTGCGCTGCTCGGTTTTCTGGCCGGGACGTTCCTGGATGTCCAGCTCGATGCTTCGCGTCGCCTGCTGGAATCGGATGATACTGCGGGCCGGTCAGCCGGGGCGCAGCGACAGGCGGGGAATCGCAGTTATACGGCTGATGAACAGCGCAACAGCTTCATCGTCAGCCTGCTCGTGCTTTCTTCTGCGGTCATCAAGGCCGACGGGCAGGTCCGGCAGGCGGAGCTCGATCATGTGCGGTCGTTCATTCGCCGGAATTTCGGGTCCGACGTCGTCGACGAGGCGATGCGCATGCTGGACGGCCTGAACCGCCAGACGGTGAATATCTACGAGGTAGGCGGCCAGATCGCCGACCACATGAATTATTCGCAACGTCTGCAGCTATTCCACTATCTGACCGGAATCGCGACGGCGGACGGGGATTTCAGCGCATCGGAAAAGAGTGTGCTCGAGGCGATTGCCGGGGCCATCCGGCTCTCCAAATCGGATACGGTGTCGGTCATTGCGATGTTCTACAAGGACAAGGAATCGGCCTATGCCGTGCTGGAAATATCTTCTTCCGCCACAGATGAAGAGGTGAAGGCCGCCTACCGGCGGATGGCGATGAAGCATCATCCCGACAAGGTGGCGACGCTGGGACAGGATGTCCAGAAGGCCGCGGAGGAGAAATTCCGCAAGATCCAGGAGGCGTATGAGACCATCAAGAAAGAGCGCGGGATGTAGAAATATTTGGTAATTACGCAGATGCGTACTAACTTTGGAATATGTTCGTACGCAGGCAGCACAACAAATCGGGATCGGTCAGCATCTATGTCGTAGACAAGAGCCGCGGCCGCTATGATATTGTCAAGTCTTTCGGTTCCGCCCGGACGGCGGCCGAGGCCGACCTCCTCGAGAACAAGGCGCGCGAATGGGTGCGCGAGCAGGAGGGCGATCCCGACACACTCTTCGACCAGATGGACGAAGCCCAGCTGCGGGAGTATGCTGCGACTTTGCAGGAGGGCCGCATCGAACTGGCCGGTCCGGAGCTTTATTTCGGTGAAGTCTTTGATCGTCTGGGACTGGGGAAGGGGATGGACCCGTTGTTTCGTCACATCGTGCTCTGCCGGCTATACGCGTCTGGCGGCGCGTGGAAAGTCCGGGACTATTTACGCCGTTATCTGGGGACTCGTCCGGAGCTGACGGATGTGTACAAGGCCATCGATGGCTTCAATCTGTCGGATTGTGTTGTTTCAGAGGACGCTCCTGCTGTTTGTTATGTTCTTTCTACGGCTGTTCCCAAGTTGCCGTTCTGCCTGTTGCTGTCCGCCGACGGCACGCCGCTGGCCGGCCGGCTGATCGAACGCAAGGGTTCACTGGTGAAGCATAACCAGGACATCCAGCGTTTCGCCCGGAAGCATGGCGCGACAGATCCGGTGGTCATTGTCCGGCGGGGCGCCGATGCCAGAGCCCTGGCCGCCTTCTTCAAGCAAGGAAAGAAAGATTTGGGTTTCAAGCCGCTGCTCCGTCGCCCGAAGGGCCGTGTCGAGGGCCTGTTGTGCGTTTCGTTGGCGGCATATGCAGTACAGTTTGCGCTCGACCATCTACTCCGTTCGTCGGCCGCTGACATCTCGCTTCCCAAAGTCCGAGAAGCGGCCCGCACCCTCTTCCGTCTCAATTACATCTCTCCTTACACCCGCCGTCCCAAATCCGTCCTCATCCAGATGACCCCCCTCCAGAAGCAGCTCTTCGATCTGCTGCATTCATAGGCTTATTGCCTCGCTCTTACGGCAATAAGTGAAATCGTTTCGCGATTTCGTCCGGATGGTCGACCAGAAGTTGGCCGTGGTTCATTTTGGGGAAAATTTCGATGTGAACGGCGGGACAGAGTTTTTTCAGATGATCGGCCTGTGGCTTGGCGACGAATGCTTCCTTCGTGCCGTACCAGAAATGGATGTCCGGCCCGGAGATGGATTCCAGTTTGTTGGTATAGACGGACTTGTATCCGTCGAGTACGGCGCGGCCGCCTCCGAAAGGATAGACCTTCCTGCATTCGTCCAACAGCACGTCGAAGTAGTGGGAATGGAACACCCGGCGCCAGAATCCGGTCCAGTGATAGCAGGTCCAGACATTGGCGCACTGGTAGTAGCGGAGCGGACCTACGAGCCACTTGGGCAGCGGCAGCAGGGGAGCGGCGTCCAGGATGGCGTGGTCCACGGCGACTTCGTTGCGTTCCAGTACGCGGGACAGGATTTTTCCGCCGAGCGACAGCCCGTAGGCGCAGTCGAGATGTCCGTCCCGTTGTTCTTTTACATAGGCGATGACCTGCGCCGCCTGGTCGTCGATTGAAGTAAAACATGTGTATTTACCCAGCGTGAACCCGTCGACCTGAACGGTGATGATGTCGAAATCGCCTTTCAGCAAGTCAATCAGCGGCAGGAAGATCTCATAAGATACCCCCAGCCCCGGAATCAGCAACAGCGTCGGCGCGCTCTCTTTCCCAAATCGTTTGAAATCCACGGCAAATTATCCAGAAACGATAATCCTGTGCAGGGCTATTCTATCGTGGCAACCAGGTTGCCGTTGAAAACGTATTCACCGTGCTGGATCTTGAAATGGACGTCATCCATGTAGATAATGACACGTGAATCGGTCTTTTCTCCCAGCACCATTTTCCCCGTAAAAGTAGTAGTATATTCACGGATGTCGCTTGATAACCCGGCTCCGAAGTTCAGTCTCTTCAATTTGAGTTCACCGCCTTGTGGTGTGTTGTCGTAGAAGTAGAAACTAAGCCAGATGTTCGTGAACACGCCCTTGCCCTCGGTATGGCAGAGGACGCCGGAGCATCCCGGTACGTCTTGAGGGGCGCTGTAATAGACGGTTGTAAATTCCATCTTCCCGTCTGGCCCATTTACGGACAATTCTTTAAAAACGCTGCCTCCAAATCCGAATCCTTCTGTACATCCCGCAATCAGAAGAACTGTAAGGGCAAGTATGCCGGAGAAAAAGGTCCTTTTCATATCACAAAAATAATAAATATCAGCGAAAGACAAGTTTCTTAAATATAGATGCATTAGAGACGCAAACGTTGCGTTCATTTTGCCGGAAAAGGAGTATTTATCTGAGTGGAGAACCAACGGCCGTCGAGGGTCTGGCCGACGAGGCGCATGTAGCAGTCGTCGGGGAGTTCCGGCAAGGCGATGTCGGCGTGGCCGGAGGCGTCCGTGCGGATGCAAGGGTTCCAGTAAAGCGTGCCCTGGCGATTGGGCGTGGCGGATGGTGACGGATCAAAGGTCTTCGGCTTCTGCCAGCCGAGGGGAAGGAGGCCGATGGTGTTCTTTGGCCCGGAGTCTTGTTTCGTCAGCATTGTCTCATCGAAACGACGCATTTCCAGCAGCACGACAGCAGCCTCCTTGTACAAGGCGGCCTCGGCTCCTCGCAGGACATAAATGTTCTGGACGTCCCGGACGCTTAAAGATGTGGCGTCTTCCCAATCGTCTTTGCGTATCCCGTCCATATAGAGCCGGACGGGACCATAACTGGCAGAACTGTCATACTCGACTTTTCCTTCGCGGATGACGGCGCGTTGTTTGACGGAGCCGCTTCTGGCTGTAAACAAGGCCCGGGTCGTAGACCTGGATGGATCTTCAGCCAGGCAGATCATGCCCGGCCAGGTTGCCACGATATAGGTCAACAGGTCCATGTCGTCGTACTTCTCCAATTCTTCCCGCAACTTGACCTGCCTCCACTCGAACACAGTGGAATAGGGGGAGACTCTGCGTTCCGGACGATAGAAAGAGGATTTCCGCTCGGCAGAAACAGTGGCGGCTTCAATGGTGTCGTTGGCTGCGGCAGGGGTAACCATTTCTTCGAGGCGCTGGCTGATGGAGGCTGTATCCGGGATTTCCTCTGAAATAGCATATGTCGGTCCGTAATCGAAAGGCCTGGCGAAGGTTTCCTCTTCAGTGTCAGGAAATAGATCCTTGGCGCCATTGACATGGATTGTAAACAGCGTTCCTTCCGGGAAATCCAGGTCAGGAATACGGAACAGTTGTCCTTCTTTGCCGCTGACACTGCTGTCACTGGCAATGTCCGTTGACACATAGTATCCGATATCCTGCGACATGATAGCTACGCTATACGCTTCTGGAAGCCGCCGGCGGACACTCTTGACGCGGAAGGCAAGTTCCTGAGCGTACTCGCGCGGGCCTTCCACGAGGCTTGTTGACGTGACTGCCGGAATGCCTCGTTGATAGTCGAAATCCGCATAGTTCCCGGGAACAACGGACAGGGCGAAGTTACCAATAACAGGTTGTCCGTCAATGTCGGTCAGAGAGACAGACAAATGTCCTTCAGTATCGAATGTGAGCTTCGCTTGAACTTGCTCATCGTTATCTTCCTGTGCCGGTTGCATCGCATACAAGCCAGGTATCGTACCTGTACCTCGTATTAGCACCCGCGTATGGAACAACGCCTCCGCAGGCCAGTCTTTCTGTGCCAGGGTATAGGCACGCAGCGTGTACCAGCCGCTCTCCAAATCTTCCGGCAATTCCATCTGCCCCAAAAACATCCCGCCACGCTCCTTCAGTTTGATGCGCTTCTCCACAGACCCGGACCCGTCGCGCAGCAACTCTACATACATGAACTTGCTGGTCGCCGCCGCTCCGTCCACATCCGTAATCCATCCCCGCAACCACACCATCTCGCCCGCCGCATACAGCGACCGGTCACAGTACACCCGCGCCCGCTCTTCCGCGTGAAGCGGCATGACGACGCCCAGCATCAGGCAAAGGGCCGGCAGAAAGGAACAAAAGAAACGGTTCATAGATAATCTGGCGATACTTTGAGACACCGGGCAAGGGCGAGAAGGGTTTCCGCTTCCGCGCGACGCAATGGCTGCGAGCCTTGTTCGTAGGCGCGGATCATCCGGAGTGAAATACCCGATTGTTCAGCCAAAACTTCTTGGGTGAGACCCATCTGTTTCCTTGCCTTTTTCAACCTGCGGCCGCTGTCTTCCAACAGGGGCAGGAAAACATCCAGTGTCTTGGTGATATCCGCTTCGTGAAGGGGATCATAGCTTTTCAGCAGAATAGGCGCGGAGATGCCGGAAAGGTTCAACTGCGCGAAACTGCGCGCCGTATACCACTGTAGATAGGCCAGCGCCCATCCTGCCCAGTATTCGGGGGAAGGAGTGACGTACAGTTCACTGTCGAAAAGAAAACGGGAATCCTGGCCGTGTACGATGATGCGCTCCGCCAGTTCGATGCCTGACAGTCCGGCGATATACTTCGGATTTCCCTTTCCAAACTGGACGGCTTCTTCGCTCGAAAGGAACATCGCATGGAAACGCTCCATCGGGATGGCGGCCCCATTTACGGCGAAATCGAACATCCCGCCAAGATTGCGCATCGCGTCTTCCAAATATAGCTTATCGTAGGCGTGCATCATTGTTTTTCCATTCTTGTCGCAGAATATCAAGGATATATACACCTCCGCGTATGTTATCCTTTGCCTTCTCGCGCTGAAATTCGCTGCGGGCTTTCCGGTCGCGCGCAACCCGTTTGGGATAGTAGACGGCACCGGGAACAGGAAGGCTGTCCACAAAATGGATGGCCTTGAAAGCCCGCTTACTCCGCAGGACGACCTGTTCGCCCAACTGACCGAGATGCATCGCCCTGCCAAGCTGAGCCAACGAGATGGTACCATTCAGGAAGGCATTGGCAAAAGCGAAATAGGAGTCATCGGCGCGGTACCCGATGAGGATATCGTAACGCTTATAGTCAGGGAGGAAGGTCTCGAGAATATAGCGCTTCGCTTCTGAGGGGAGTCCTTCCGAAACGGCGAAAACGCGATTCTCCAGAAGGATGGCCAGCCAGTTGAGAATGTGGTATGGGGCTTCTGTCAGATGGCAGACAGTCAATCCCTCCAAATCCAGCTCATACTGGTTGGCAAATCCGTCGTTTTCTCTCGGACAGGCCCATTCCTTTGCTAATTCCAGGTTTTCTGTACAATAGAACCCCATTCCGTAGTCGTTCAGCGGATTCCCTTCGCCATATACCGGCGTTTGAATGACCTTGTTCGAACCGTGGAAGAGTTGCATTGTAAAACTGACGTTATAGCGTTAGTTTTGCAAAAATAGAGCGTTTTCTCCGGATGTCCAAATGGAATTTATTCTTTTTTGAGCACGCCCGACGGATTCTGGCTTGTCACGCGGAGGGTTTGGAGCGTGACGATGGCAGCTGAGAAGAGGATGATCACGAATGTTGCTGCAATGAAAAAGAACGGATGCAGCGTGATCCTGTGGGCGAAATGTTTCAGGAGTTCTTCGCATAGCCAGTAGGCGAGGGGGATGCCTGCCAGGCATGCGATCAGGACAATGAGCAGATAGCTTCGGATATTCTTCCATGTCTCACTGGCCACGGTACCGCCGAACACCTTCCGGATGGCGATGTCGTGCTCTTTGAGCGTCACGAACCAGGTACTGAGACCCATCAGTCCCAGCAGCGAAAGAACCAGCATCAGAATGGAGAACATGGCAATGACGACCATCGAGGCACGCTCTGTTTGCAGCGACTGTTTGTTGAGGTCTGGGACATACCCCATGATATGCGGCGCCTTGTAGACGCCCCATGCGCGGTCAAGCGTTTCTTTCAGGCAATCGAGAATCGCTTTCTCAGCTGCGCCATGCGGGCCTGTGGTCTTGATTGCCAGCGACTTCCAATAGGCTGTCGGGCTACGGTAATAATCCTCCATGACAAGGACATATGCATTTTTGTCATCTGTGAAGTTGGCGCGGAAATCCGCAATGATGCCCCCGATGGTCGTTGCATCCAGCCGTCGCATCTGCTCTTCCGTGAGATGGATGTCATCTGGATTCAGATTCATCTGACGGACCATCGATTCCGTCAGCCAGGCGACACGTTCTCCCTCCCGCTTATAATCACGAATCTTGTGAAAACCGTAGCAGTCAAATCCTTCCTGGCTCACAATGAGCTTGTTGAGCATATAGCCGGAAATATATACATCTCCGTCCTCTCCGCTGCCTGCCCTCAGCTTATTATCGCCATTTTCATCTTCCAGATAGACCGCCTCATAGAGTCTGCCCGGATGGTCGTACACTTTTCCTGCTTTCTCGACGCAAGGCAGTCGCCGGATTGCTTCGAGGGCGGGGTCGAGTTCGTGATGGGCGTAGGGGCCATAGAAATAATACACGTCGTCGACTTCCACACCGAGCGGAAGATGGACCAGTTTCCGGTATTGGGCCGTGTAGACGAACGATCCCACCAGCAACACCATGGTGATGAAGCATTGGATGAAGACAAATACTTTGCTGAATACCAGCTTATTGCGGGTGCGCAGCTCGCCCTTGATCACATCAACGGCCTGGTAGCGTGAAATAATCAGGGCAGGGACCAGGCCCGCCACGGCGCTCACGACCAGAATCAGCATGACATACAGCAGCAGGTTCCTGCCGGTCAGTGCCACACGGATGTCGAAGCCCAGCCGGTTCAGTCGGAACAGGTTGTTGATTTCCGGAACGATGGCATAAGACAGGACTAGTCCTAGCAGGAAGCACAGCAGCGTCATTCCTGCCGACTCGCGCAGCAGCCGCAGGATGATCTCGCCGCGTGAGGAACCGAGCAGCCGCCGCGTAGCCATCTCCTTGGAACGGAAAGTGCCCATGGCCACATTGAGCGCAATATAGTTGAAAACAGCAAACAACAACAGCACGAGGCTCAGGGCCAGCAAGGCGCGGAATAACAGTGCGTCCGTCTGGGTCAACGAGTTGCAGGGGGTGCCTGAAATTTCGTCGTAGCGGAACAATCGCACGGAATCGTCGATAATCTTATCGAGTTCTTCAGAGGGAGCGCGATCGAAAAAGGAGGCATAGTTGACTTTGGCCGCCGCGCGGATTTTTCGCGTCAGTTCGTCCCGGTCGGTGCCGGGCTTCACCTTGAAGAAACAGAAATCTTTCTGGTGGGTACGTTGAGGATTCTTCCAATAGAACTGGAGCGTCGGTCCGGCGATGTTGATCAGCACGTCGTGCGGCAGCATCAGTGAGCGTTCATAATCGCCGACGATGCCCTCGATCGTGTATTCTATGTCGTCGAGGATAAAATGCTTTCCAACCGCATCCCGGCCGTAACCGATCCGACGGGCAAACGACTCCGAAACAAGGGCATTTGTGATATCCCGCAGCACTTCCGGATTACCCGAAATAAAATGCGTCGGGAAGAAATCAAAGAAATCGAGGTCGCAGAGCAGAAGTTCTATGCTGTAGCTTTCTTCTCCCACTTTGATGTCGGCCGGGCGCGTGGCGCTGAAGAGCGTGGTCTGCTCAACTTCCGGAATGTTTTTCTTGAGAAACTCCGGCTGGTCGAAGCATCCGGCCAGATAGTCTCCATACAGCGAAAAGGTGTAGATCCGTTCGTAGTCCCGGTTCTCGTGGTTCACCTGCCAAAGATCGTTCACATAGCTCATCAAAGGAATGATGAACGCCAGCGCAATACTGATGCCCAGTACCTCGATGGCGGTGTAAAGCTTGTTGCGGGAGAGAAACTTCAGATAACTTTTCATATTTTCATTCTTACTGCGGGTAGCGTCCCATTTTTTTGTAGGCTACCTTCAAAATCGGGCTTTTTTGACGGTAGCGTCCCACAATTTGGGACGCTACCGTCACTTCTATTCATTCTTCAATGTCTCGGCCGGATTCATCCGGGCGGTCTTGAGGTAGTGATACAGGACGACGGCCGCGCACAACAGGCCGACAATCAGCAGCGCCAGCAGGAACACCGACGGGGTGAAGCCTACCCGGTGCGCGAACTGCTGCAGGTAGCGCCGCACGACGAGCCAGCCGAGGGGCGCCGCAATCACAAAGCAGAAGGCCACGGTCTTTAGGTACAGCTTCAGGCCTTCCGCAGTAATCTGGCCCGTTTCGGCGCCGAAGACGCGTTTCACGGAGATTTCCATCTTCTTGTACTGCACGTCCATCAGCACCTGGCCCCAGATGCCCACCAGCGACAGTAGTACTGCCAGCAGGGAGAACAGCCAGACGGCCAGGCGCAGGCGTTCCTCACCGCTGTACAGGTTCTTGCCAATCGCATCGTAGAACAGGATTTCGAACTGCATCGTCGGGTCCATCTCGGAAAGGACGGCCTGGATCTTCTCCACGGCTGCCAGACGGTCCGCGCCTTCGGCCAGCCGGATATGGGCAAAAGGCATCGAAAAGTAATCCTGCCCGACCACCTGGAAGCCCACCGGCCCGTCGGCCTTCCGCAGGGAAGTGATGTTCACATTGTTCACGAAGCCCACGACCGGTGCGCCTTCTCCGAATTCTTCCGGATAGACCTTTGCCTCTGCGCCGTATTCCTTCATGTCCTGGGTGAAGAGGATGGGGCCCAAATCATTTTCGCGGAAGCCGCGCCCCTCCAGGATATCCAGGCCCAGCACTTGCGGGAGACTCCAGCTGCAGTAGATCATGCTCATCATCACCGGCCCTTTTCCGAAATCGACGCCGTCTGTGGAATAGATGTCCGAGCCGCCGACGATATCCATGGCGTATGCCACGTCTTCCACTTCGGGGAGGGAGCACAATCGTTCTCGCAGCCAGTCCGCCTTGCTCCGGCAGTTTTCTCCGCCGATATCCACCACGGCCAGATTATTCTTGTCATAGCCGCAGGGGTACTCTTGCATGAACTTGCTCTGCCGCTGCACGAACAGGACGAAGATGAGCAATGCCGTGGAAATGACGAACTGAACACCTACCAGGAAGGCCCGGAGAGTCTTTCCGGAAGCCGAAAGGCCGTAGTTGCCTTTCAGGATCAGGGCCGGCTGTCCCGAGGTCGAATAGATGCCCGGCCAGATGCCGGCCAGGATGCCGGTGGCCAGCGCTACTGCTCCCACAAACAGCAGCAAGCCCCAGTGCTTGCCGAGGCTGAAGGACTGCATCAGCAAGCCCCGGGTCAGCAGTGCATCGGAAACCGGGCCCAGCAGCAAGGCCGCCACTACAAAGGCGCAGCAGCACCAGATCACGGCCTCTGCCACCACCAGGGCGCGCAGCCGCATCGTTGACGAGCCCAGAATCTTCTGCAGGTTCACGCTCCGGATGCGTAGCGGCGTTAGGGCTACATAGAAATTCATGAAGTTGATCAGGCCGATGCCCAGGATCAGGATGGCGATTGCGATGAGCAGGTTCAATTGAGAACGGCTGCCGCTCTTGTAGATGTTGCCTTCGTTCCGGAAGTATATGCTGGTCAGCGGCACCAGCTCGATGGGCGTCAGCCAGCCCTCATGCGGAGCGAAGTCGAAACGGGCGTTGAATTCGTCGGCCACGGCCTGGGCATTGGCGGCATCGTCGAGCAGCAGGTAACAGATAAAATTGGCTGCGCCATAGGATCCTTTCTGTATGTCTCCTACGGCCATGTACAAGTTGTTCCCGATCTGCGTGTTGGCAGGTAAATCTTCATAGACGCCAGTCACCGTGGCTTCGCCGGGAAGCTCCCGGAACTTGACATCCATCTTCAACAGCTTGCCGAGTGCAGGCTCACCGGGAAACAGATTCTCTGCCAGCGATCTGGGGATAATCACGGAGTTAGGACTTTCCAACGCCTGGGCGTCGCCCTCGACCATATGAAGTCCGAACACATCGATGAAGCGCTCCGAGGCAAAGAGGAGCTCCCGCTTGAAACC
>JAEEGK010029419.1_pt1 | contig 10955 bp, 10 predicted proteins | sample 8958771 | NCBI WGS metagenome assembly JAEEGK01 (sample SAMN16246547, study PRJNA631951) | gut metagenome | biome: gut microbiome; feature: rumen; material: SC-attached | host: Bos | place: Iran: Karaj | collected 2018-10 | reverse complement strand
CCGATCTGCGAATCCGGCGATTACATGGCCCACGACCGTGTGCTGCCCGAGCCCAGGCCCGGGGACATAGTCGCAGTCTACAACGCGGGAGCGTACGGATTCTCGATGTCGAGCAACTACAACTCAAGACCTCTGTGCGCAGAGGTGCTGGTCAACGACGGAAAGGCGGAGCTCATCCGCGAACCCGAGACCATTGAAGAGCTCTGGAGACACCAGAGGATTCCCGAGAGGCTGATGTGATGCATTTCTGGAAATATCACGGCATAGGCAACGACTTCGTCCTTCTGGACGGGACCGACGGCGAACTGAAGGTGGACAACGAATGGTGCAGATGCGCCTGCGACCGCCACTTCGGTATCGGAGGGGACGGTGTCCTGTACATCCTCCCAGGAGAGGGCACGGACATCACAATGAGGATAATCAACGCCGACGGGACCGAGGCCGAGATGTGCGGCAACGGCATCAGATGCGTCGCGGTACATGCATACAACTACGGCATCGTGAACAAGGAGGAATTCTCCATCCACACGATGGCCGGCGACCTCACTGCAAAGATGACAGTGGAGGACGGGAAGGCCGTTGGAGTGACCATAAACATGGGAGCGCCCATACTTGACGGCAGATCCATCCCCATCGATTGGGACGGACGCTACATCGACGAGGACTTCGCACTCATGAGGTACTTCTTCAAGGCGAATGCCGTCTCCATGGGAAACCCCCATTTCATAACATTCCAAGAGATGGACGACAAGACCATCGACACATTGGGTCCCTTGCTGGAATCCCACAGGCTCTTCCCCAGGAAGACCAACGTGGAATTCTGTAAGATCATCGACGGGAAGATCTACATCAGGGTCTTCGAGAGAGGCGCAGGATGGACCCTCGCATGCGGAACCGGTGCATGCGCAAGTACAGTGGCGGCAGCATTGAACGGACTCGTACCATACGGTGAACCCGTGGACGTGCATCTGCCCGGAGGATGGCTGAAGATCACCGTCGATAAGGATCTGAAGTACGTCCTGATGGAAGGACCGGCGGACCTCGTGTTCGAGGGTGACCTTCCCGAGGAATATTCGGAGTGACCACAATGACAAGTTACGAACAGGCCGAAAGGCTCCAGAAAATACCGCCTTACCTCTTCGTTAGGCTCGAGAAACTCTGGGCGGAGAAGAAGGCCCTTGGATGGGATATGATCAATTTCGGGATCGGGGACCCCGACCTCCCTGTGCCCGACGAGATAGTCGAGGAAATGAGCAAACAGGCCAAGATCAACAGCAACCAGAAGTACTCCTCCTCGGCAGGGGAGAAGGACCTCCGCGTGGCGGTCGCCCAGTGGTACAAGAAGAAGTACGGGCTGGACATCGATCCCGACACACAGGTCTGCATCACGATCGGTTCCAAGGAAGCGATATTCAACATCGCCCAGGCGTTCGTCAACGACGGCGAGACGATCATCGCGCCCTCGCCCGGATACCCCGTCTACTCCGGGGCATCCACGGTCTTCAACAACGCCAAGTGCGTCAAGGTCCCTCTGAAAGCAGAGAAGGATTGGCTTCTTGATGTGGACGAGTGTCCCAAGAACGCCAGGATGCTGTACCTCAACTACCCCAACAACCCTACCGGGGCGACCTGCGACGTCGCATACCTGAAGAAGGTGTACGACTGGTGTCAGGAGAACAACACCATCTTCTGCTACGATAACGCGTACAGTGAGATGGTGTACGACGGTTACCAGGCGCCCTCTGCGCTGCAGGCCGGACCCGACTGCATAGAGTTCGGATCGTTCTCCAAGACATTCAACATGACCGGGTTCAGGCTCGGATACGCGGTCGGACACCCCGACCTCGTCGCCGGACTGAAGAAGTGCAAGGGTCAGATGGACTCCGGAGCGCCCATCTTCATCCAGAAGGCAGGAATCAAGGCGCTGGGCCTCTACGGACCCAACGGAGAGAGGCCTGAGGCCATCGAGAAGAACATGGCGATCTACTCCGAGAGGAGGAAGGTCCTCGTGGACGGCCTCAGAGAGCTCGGATTCGACGTGAAGATGCCCAAGGGAACCTTCTACGTATGGTTCAACTGCGGAATGAAATCAGAGGACTTCGTCCAGAAGATGAACGAGATCGGAATCATCCTCACACCCGGAACCGGATTCGGCGAGAGCTGCGAAGGTTACATCAGGATGACCGTCACCGAACCTGTCGAGCGTATCCGTAAGGCACTCGAGAGGATGAAGCAGAACAAGTACATCGAATGAATTCCTACCGCCCCCGAAAGGGGGCCTAGGACCCCTTTATTTCTGCAGTTTTAACACAACTATCTAAGAACCCTAGGTACCGATTCCGAAAGTGCAAATTGGATATCTGGCACATCCTTTTTTGGCTTCCACTTTCGGCCACCCTCTTCTCAACTTTAAATAGTGAGCCGATGATGATGTTCTGAGGAATCACAATGGCCACAAAAACCCTTGAAGATATACCAGGAGTAGGACCAGCCATAGCAGAAAAACTCCGTGAAGCAGGATACAACGAATTGATGGCCATCGCAGTTGCTTCCCCGTCCGAACTTGCAGAGACTTGCGAGATCGGGGAGAAGAAGGCAATGGACATCATAGAGGGTGCCAAGCTTTGCGCGGACATTGGCGGTTTCGAGACAGGAGAAGACATCCTAGAGAGACGTAAATCGATCACCAAGCTCACGACCGGATCGAAAGCATTCGACGAGCTCCTCGCAGGAGGGCTCGAGACGCAGTCGATCGTCGAGCTGTTCGGAGAGTTCGGAAGCTGCAAGACGCAGGTCTGCTTCCAGCTGGCAGTCAACGCCACACTCCCCGAGGAGAAAGGCGGTTTCGACTCGGACGTCATCATCATCGATACAGAGAACACCTTCAGACCCGAGAGGATCATCCAGATGGCTAACTATTTGGGTGCCGATCCCGACGAGACGCTGAAGAGGATACATGTCGCAAGAGCGTTCAACTCACAGCACCAGGTGCTCCTGGTGGACAAGGCACTCGAGCTTGCCCAGACCATGAAGGTCAAGCTGCTGATAGTCGACTCGCTCACATCGCATTTCAGAGCAGAATATGTGGGAAGGGGAGCACTCGCCGAGAGGCAACAGATCCTCAACCGCCACATGCACGACCTGCTCAACTTCGCAACCCTGAACAACGCGGTTATCGCGGTCACCAACCAGGTCGCCGCGAAGCCCGATGCGTTCTTCGGAGACCCCACCAGGCCTATCGGAGGACACATCGTAGGACACACCGCCACCTTCCGTATCTATCTCAGGAAGGGTAAGGCCGGAAAGAGGATCGCAAGACTCATCGATTCTCCCAACCTGCCAGAGGGCGAAGCTGTCTTCATGGTCACCGAAGACGGTATTAAGGACTAAACACTAAACGGGGGCGTGAGCCCCCAATACTTCTTCGAACTGTCCGGCGAATCGAAGGACATGCCGCTGGCCGAGGTTATAGGATGCCTCAAGGCCGAGACCGACTCATGCGAGATCACTGCTAAAGGTCCGGGTTATGTCATCGCTTCCTTTGACGAGAAATATCTGGATTCCATCGCCGACAGGATCGCCATGTCTCACAGCATCGGCAGATATCTGGGAGAGTACACGCCGGAGGACATCTCTGGTTTGGCCGACATCGAACTCCCCGAGGGGACGTTCGCCATCCGCGCGAAGAGGTTCGAAGGCATGATGAAGGATGTGGATTCACAGAAACTGATCCGCAATGCAGGAGGTCTTCTCTCGAAGCACAACGATGTGAATCTGAAGGATCCCGACATAATCGTCAGGATGCAGATGTGCGACAAGGTTCATCTCTACATAGAGGACAAGGTCACCGAGAAGGACCTGCTGGAGAAGAGGAAGGTTGCTGAAAGACCGTTCTTCTCCCCCATTTCGATACACCCCAAATATGCAAGGGCGCTCATCAACATGGCAGAGGTAAAACGCGGGCAGACCGTCCTGGACCCGTTCTGCGGGACCGGCGGTATCGTCATCGAGGCAGCCGAGATGGGGATGAAAGCTGTCGCCTCCGATTTCGATGAGGATATGATCATCGGATGCCAGGAGAATCTCGATTTCTACGGCCTCAAGATGCATGATTTCGACGTGCTCGACATAGGTGACATAGCCGAGAGATTCCCCGAGATGGATGCCATATGCACCGATCCTCCTTACGGAAGGAGCACAAAGACGGGCGGAGAGAACATCACCAAACTCTACAACCGTGCGGGAGAGGTCATCCCCAAGTGCCTGAAGAAGGGTCATAAGGCAGGTATAGTCCTGCCGCAACCCCTGGAAATTCCGGGCATGACGCTGGAGCACATGTTCCTGCAAAGAGTCCACGGTACATTGACCAGGCATTACCACATCTTCCAGAATTGATTGTTGTCCGCATTGGAAAAAATATCCTCCATTGAAAAGTACATATCGTCAGGACCCATAGCATTCTCCGATGGGAGAGGAATACACCTACACATGCGCAGCGTGCGGAAACGAGATGACTCTGAGCGTCGGATTCTACGAATGCAAAGGATGGGGCGACAAAGAGACTCGCGCAGAGATACTGGCCGGCAAGTACGGGAAGAAGGCGAAGAAGGTTTTGGAAGACAACAAAGGGTGCAGCTACCACTTCCAGGCTGACATCTTCAGATGCAAGTGCGGATACACCAAGAGCTACGATTCGCTGGTCATCCACGACAAGGATGTCCTTGAGCCCACGGTGTTCTTCTCCACCGGCCACAGGTGCCCCAGGTGCAAGAAGGCTATGGAAAAGATGGATCATTTCCCAACAGGCATCCCCTGCCATAAGTGCGGGGAGAGATCAGACATATCCATCCACAGCCACGTTAGATGGTGACTCGCCTCACACCCTTTTTTATATAGAACGCGCATATTGCGCACAACCCGCCCGACTAGGGTGGAAGATGTGATTCACGATGACGGTCAAACAATACATGCTGGACAAGATCGCAAACGGCACCATCCATGCCGCCCTTATAGACCCCGACAAGCAGCCTGCTGAGAAAGCAGGTGAGATGGCAAAGGCTATGAAGGAAGCGGGATCGGACATAATATTCGTAGGCGGATCCAGCGGAATCACCATGGAGAACCTCTCGGCCACTGCCAAAGCGGTCAAGGAGGCTTCGGGACTTCCCGTCATCCTTTTCGGAGGAACACCCGACTCACTCAACAAGGAGTTGGACGCTGTGTTCTTCATGCAGATCGTCAACGCGGCAGACCCCAGATTCGTCACCTTCGGACAGGTCGCAGCTGCACCAATCATCATGAAACTCGGACTCGAATCCATCTCAATGGGATACGTCATCGTCGAGCCCGGAATGACCGTTGCAAGGGTCTCCAGCGCCAAGGTCGTCGGACAGGACGAGATCGAGAAGGCCGTCGCATACGCAATGGCCTGCAAGATGTTCGGATTCGAATTCATCTACTTCGAGGCCGGATCCGGAGCTGACAGACCCGTACCTCCGGCGATGATCAAAGCTATCAAGACCTACGTCGACCTCCCCCTTATCATCGGAGGAGGAATCAGGACACCTGAGGCCGCAGCAGCGGCAAGGGCAGCCGGAGCAGACATCATCGTGACCGGAACCCTCCTGGAGAACGGCACGGACATCTCCAAGGTCAAGGAAGTCATCACAGCAGCAAAGGGTAACTGAACATGTCATACGATCCCGACCAGCCCAGCTACAACACGCCCATCTCCCCCCGCCAGTTCATATGGAACACACCGGAGGAGAGGGCCGCAGGAATCAACAACGACCTGAAGGTAGCAGCGCGCAGGTACCTCTGCCCCAACTGCGGAAGGGAATTCAGCCTCTTCCAGTCGAGGGCGATCGCATGCAAGTACTGTCCTAAGGCTGATCAGAACTGCCCCAACGTCAGATGCCCATACTGCGACAAGGAATACCCCATCAGAGGATTCATCGTCCCAGACAACAACCCCGGAGCGAAAGCGGACCAGGTTCACATGACGAACTACGCACAGACTGTCTTCAACCGTTTCTCGGACAGTTACAACAGAAGATGAAATACGAAGAATTGCCTATTCTTTGTATTTACTTGAATCCAAACCAATTAAGATAACGTTAATTATTTCTGATTAATGAATTAAGATAACGTGAAGAATCTGCGATTTCTTTATTAAGATAACAGATAATCAGATTATCATGAGAAGGAAAATTTACGAACGCCTGATCGAATGGAAGAACGAGCGTAAAGGCAGTACTGCCCTTCTCATCGAGGGCGCACGTCGTGTTGGTAAGAGTTACATTGTCAAAGAATTCGGCGAGAAAGAATACGCTTCGTATGTATTGATTAATTTCAGCAAAACGACACCGCGTATCAAGAATCTATTCATCAACGACGTCCACGATATCCCCATGTTGCTTCAGAAACTCTCCAACCTTACATCTACGAAGTTCATTGAGCGCAATACCCTCATAATCTTTGACGAAGTGCAGAAATGGCCAAGGGCCAGAGAAGCTATAAAGTTCCTGGTGGAAGATGGCAGATATGATTACATAGAAACAGGCTCGCTTATATCCATACACGAGAACGTGAAGGACATAATCATCCCCTCTGAAGAAGAGAAGGTACAGATGTTCCCCATGGATTTCGAAGAATTCTGCTGGGCGATGGGCGACGAAGTCACTGTTCCCGCCATCAGAGAACAATTCATTACCATGAAGCCTTTCGGCGATGATGTTCATGCAACATTCATGGACACATTCAGGAAATATATGATCACAGGAGGGATGCCGAAAGCCATTTTGGAATATGTGACCACAAATGATTTTTCCAAAACAGAATTCATCAAAAGACAAATAATCAGCCTGTACAAAGAGGACATAGGTAAACGTGCGAAGGCGAATAAGAGGAAGACAACAGCGGTCTACGAATCCATACCCGCACAGTTATCGAAGCATGACAAAGTGTTCAATCTCGCAGATATCGATAAAAATGGCAGATTCGCCAACTATGAGGACCCCATCTATTGGCTGGAGGATTCGATGATTGTAAACACCTGTTACAATTCCAGTGAACCGAACATCGCATTAGGCTTGAACAAAGACCTAGCCACGATGAAAATGTACTCTGGAGATACGGGCCTCCTAGTAAGCATGGCGATAGACAGCGGCGAAGTCACCGAACATGAGGTATACATCGATATCCTACAGGACCGTCTCCATCTGAACGAGGGTATGTTCGCAGAAAACATAGTCGCTCAGATCCTCAGGGCCAACGGGCACAAGCTTTTCTTCTTTGCATTTTACAAGAAAAGGGGCGACGGGACAAAGGATAGAAACCGCTCGGAAGTAGATTTCCTAATAAAGGACGGAAGCAAGATCTCTGCAATCGAAGTGAAGACAGGTAACAGCAAGAAACACGCATCACTCGATAGTCTGATGAACACATATTCGAAATACCTTGGTCAGTGCTATGTCCTTCACATGGGCGACATCAAAAAAGACGGAAAACTGCTGTATCTGCCAATCTATATGGCCATATGCCTTTGACACCATGTTATTGCGTCAAGTGGGGGCAATCATCTCTTCTGGATCGCAAGCATCTGAGGATGCCTGTTCACGACCGAAGCCAGGTCTATCGCCCTTATCTGGGCGTGATGCATCCCGGAACCGTTGTCTGTGGAATCGTCCTCGGCCTTCATCATCGCTATGACGGATTCGCATACTTCCTTCATGCTCTTGGACCCGTCCATCAGATCCTTCATCATGGCCACGGCGTCAGATGCGGCATCGGTCTGCGAGATATCAAAGAAAGCGGCTGTGGGGACATGCACCTTGAACTCACCGATCTCGATCGTACGGATCTCCTGCGCATTCACATTCACATCCCTGTGGCCCTTCTGATACACGATGCCTTTGGACACGGGATGCCTTACGGCCGGTCTTGAGAATTGGGCATCTGATGCCTTCCTCTCCATTTCTGTCTTTGAGAGCCTGTGGTCTTTCATGACGAGGACAGTGTCCGCGGACCTTATCGCGGATTCGTCGCCGGAGATCATGATCATCGAGACCCCAGCCTCACCCATGGAATGTCCTAGGTCCGATAGCGGCGTGATCTTCTCATCTTCGGCCAGGAATCCCTTCCTCAACACGCATGGGTTGGAGAACTCCTCGTCTACCAATAACAGCTCAGAGCCCATCTCTACTGCTTCAGATACCGACAGCAGCTCTGACATAGGTGAGGAAACGAACTCCCTCTTCGCCGAGGCCGTATCCTCGAACTCGGGAGTCCCCTTCACAAAAGCGGAGATGTCCACCGAATCCGCAGGACGGTTAGGCTCCGAGATTATGAAAGCGGCATCGGGAGATGTGATGACATACTCCCTTCCGTCACCGGGGATGTGATCGTACACTCCGGCATAGACTGCATCCATGAGAGTGGATTTCCCGCTCCTGCTGTTACCGGAGATCACCGTGAATCCCTTCGGTATCCCTGCTCCCGCAATAGGCTCACCGTAAGGGACATCGAAGACGACTCTAAGGTCATCGGAGCATGAGAACGGGACGGCATCTATCATAGGTGCCAGATCGTCATCTCTTCTGGGAAGGACAGCCCCGTCCGCTATGAATGCGACCAATCCTTTGGATTTGAGATTCTCCCTGATGAACTCCGCATTCTCGTAGGTCTGAAGATGGTTATAGACCTTCGACTGCTTGTAAGCTGAGAAGTACATGGATTCGGAGACTATCCTGTCGATCCTCTCCAGAAGGAGGTTCATCGCCATAGCGCTGACCTTGTTCCCGTCTGCGGGAAGGTCCACGGTGAAGCGTACCTCCACGAAGTATTGGGTGATCGCTATGCTCCCTCTCTCCAGGATCTCCTGTCCCGGACGGGGTATGTACACCTCTCCTCCGGAGGTCTTCGGTATGGGCGACCTCGCATGGGTGCGCGCTGCCTCCCTGAAACGCCTGGCGATGAGGTCCCTAAGAGCGATCTCCCTCTTCTTGGTATCATACATGTCTGCCGGGAATCCGGCCTTCTTATGGGGCACCCTGACACGCATGGCGGTGTGTCCTGCCCTGTCGTTCTGGATGTCGTCGAAAATGATCTCGTAGTTCTCCAGCACGAAGTTGTTCTGGAGACCCTTGTATTTCTGGAAGGGTTTGCCGTCGGCATTCTTCAGGGTCTTTTGGAGTATCTCCTCGGAAGCCATGGGCATTACCCCTTTCAGCGGAACTTGCTGTACCTGTCAAGGAGTTTGCAGATTTTATCATACTCATCTTTAGTGAGGTCTCCCTCGTCGAGGTATGTCTTTGCGAACTCCTTCGCTGTCTTTGTGGAGATACGTGAAGCCTTTGCGATGACCGAGGCTAAGAACGATGATGCCTTGGCGGGGTCCATCCTCGATGCGGACAGGATCTCGTTCATGTCATACTTGAACGGGGCCAGTTTATGGGTGTTCAGCATCGACTGCTTCTTCGTGGACTCCTTGGTCCTCACAGGCTTGTTCTTCTTCGCTCCAGATTTCTCGCCGGAATATGAGTTGGCCTGCGATACGACCTTCTGGGGGACGGTCTTCGCGACAACCACTTTGGGGTTGGCAGGCTTAGGCGCCGCCGGTTTCGGTGCAGCCGGTTTGGGCGCTGCCGGTTTCGGTGCGGCTGCCTTGGGTGCAGCAGTCTTCTGAGGTGCAGTTTTCTGTTGCGTGGCCGGTTTCTGGGCGGTCTTCTGAACAGGCTTTGTCTTCTTTGTTTCACCAGGCAAGCGTATTACTCCGTTGGAATTTTGAATACCCTCATCCTATTAAAGACATTATATAAAACGAGCCTGACACGAGCGATTCTGCTTCATTTCGCCTCAGTTTTTGAATCTTTCGCCCCGACTGCCCTTTGATAGACCTTGTAGCTGAAATAACCGATCAGAGATGACACCACCAGTGCTATCGGAATTACTGCCAGACGAAGACCCATGGGCACATATTCCGGAACCAGAATCAGCGGATCGACCGTATAGAACGGTGCAATCACCATCTTGATGACGAAGGCATGCACGAGGATGATTGCCAACGTATGCTTCCCCAGCCCATCGAACACAGCGGACAGTCCCGGGATCTTCGAAAAGAAGAATCCGATATAGACGACCGGTACGAACATCAGCACCGCCTCGATGAAGAACGGGATGATGGATAACGAACCGTAATCCCCAAAGAACCTGTGGTCGAAACGAATGTCCGGCGGGAGGATGTAGCACATGACCAGCCCGGCGATCAGACATATGATTGGGAGGACCCAGTACCTCAATCTCTTCTTTTCTCCGTATTCGACATTCTCGATGAACTTGATCTTGGACAGGAGAGCCCCCACAAACATGAAAGCCGCGGCCAAGGGGGCCAGATCCAATTCGGCGGGAAGCTTTATCGTCAAGAACTCCTTGAGCAACATGGAGACCACCAGAAGACCGATGATTGTCACCGCCACCTTGCGGGCATCGTCCATCACGCGATCCGCCAAAGCATAGAAGACCAGGAATCCTCCCAACATCGCGAGGATGAAATACACTCCGACATCAACATTCGTAAGGGAGGTCATGACGTTCACTGAGGATGTATCTGTGAACACGCCGCTGAATCCGAGATAGTAAACAACCGAATCGAGGTAATCCGAGATCGGAAGGTCATATCCGTTGATGAGCAGCCAGATGTAAAGCACCAGCGGCAGGGTTATCGCACAGATAATCAATGGGACACCTATCTGCTTCAGTCTCTTCACCATATTGTTCTTGAACCCTCTGTTAGGACGATAGAAATAACCGGACAGGATGAAGAATGTCATAAGCCCGAGATATAATGCCTGGACAATCACCGGCATCCCGCCACCGCCGCCTCCCTCCGACCTCGTTGTGAATATCGCATGGCCGCAAACGACTATGACGATGATCATACCTTTGAGAACATCCAT
>JAEEGK010029418.1_pt1 | contig 10956 bp, 8 predicted proteins | sample 8958771 | NCBI WGS metagenome assembly JAEEGK01 (sample SAMN16246547, study PRJNA631951) | gut metagenome | biome: gut microbiome; feature: rumen; material: SC-attached | host: Bos | place: Iran: Karaj | collected 2018-10 | reverse complement strand
GGCGTCAACACTGCGGCGGGACACATGAAAAGAGAGAAGCTGATCGGAAGACAGCTTCAGCTTTTTCAGCAGGAGGGCCCGGAGGATGGAATCATCATATTCCAGCGGGACAGAAAGATTGGTGAGTCGGAGCATAAAACCCTCTAGATAATGCAGAATTCAGAATTCAGAATGCAGAATGGCGGAGAAATGGCTGCGCCATTCTTTCATTTGAGGAACAGTGAAGAGTTGATCCGGACTTTCAGTCCGGATCATGCCAGCGAAGCGAAGCGGGATCGGTGAAAGCCTGATCAGGATAACGGACCTGCGTCAGCTCGAGACCATGGGCAGGAGCGGTCATTCCCAGGGAAAGGCGGTCCAGTGATCTGAAAGCAGTTTCAAAGGCATCCGGCTTCAGCCTGCCAAGGCCGATCTCCGCAACGGTACCCGCGATGATGCGGACCATATTATAAAGGAAAGCATCGCCGCTGACGGTCAGGATCCATTCGTTTCCGTGAATCTCAAGATCGACAGAACGCAGAGTGCGGATGGTGGTTTTCGCTGTACCGCCGGCCGCCTGGAAAGCAGCAAAATCATGTTTTCCGGGCAGAGTTTCCAGAGCCCGGCGGACAGGATCCTCCGACAGCGGGACAGGAATATGCCAATGGGTGTTGCGCCGAAGGGCGCTTGCATGGCGGGCATTCCAGATACGGTAGGTGTAGGTTTTCCCGGAAGTCAGGAAGCGGGCGTGAAAATCCACGGGAACCTCCCGGCCTTCCAGCACCCTGATATCCGGCGGAAGCATCGTATTCAGCACAAAGGGATACTTTTCCGGCGGAATCGAACAGTCTGTATCAAAATGAACTTTCTGGTCCAGCGCGTGAACCCCCGCGTCTGTACGGGAAGCGCCGGTGACTGTGACCGGATGACCGCAGGCGGAAGAGAGCGCCTCCTCCAGTACCTGCTGGACAGCCAGACCGTTGATCTGGCGCTGCCAGCCGGCATAAGCGGTGCCGTCATATTCCACTGTCAGCAGGATCCGTTTCAAAAGATCATTCCCTCCAGTATAATCAGCGCAAGCAGCGCAGCCATCGCGCCGCAGGCAATCCAGTCGTTCCGGGTAAGCTTCAGGACGCGAAGGCGTGTGCGGCCTTCACCTCCGTGATAGCAGCGGCTTTCCATTGCCATGGCCAGATCACCTGCACGGCGGAAAGCACTGACAAACAGCGGTACTAGCAACGGCACCATTGCCTTTGCGCGGGAAAGCAGGTTGCCGCTTTCAAAATCCGCGCCGCGGGCCATCTGGGCCTTCATGATCTTGTCCGTTTCCTCCAGCAGAGTGGGGATGAAACGCAGCGCAATGGTCATCATCATGGCCAGCTCATGGGCCGGGAAATGAATGACTTTCAGTGGGGAAAGCAAAATTTCAATTCCGTCGGACAGGGAAACGGGGGAAGTGGTGAGGGTCAGCAGGCTGGTGCCGATAACCAGGAAGATCAGCCGCAGGGAGTAGAACGCAGCCTGCAGGAAGCCTTCCTTCGTAATACGTATGACCCAGAACTGCACCCAGACGGTTTCGCCTGTAGTGAAAAACAGATTCAGCAGGAAGGTCAGGATGATAATGATGCGCAAGGGCTTCAGCCCGCGCAGAAGCATACGGAAAGGGACATTGGCCAGACGGGCAGTAAGCCAGACAAAACCCAGAATGACCGCATAGCCAAGGAAGGTTTTAGCCATGAAAACAATGACGATGAACACAATGGTCAGAATCAGCTTGATCCTTGGATCCAGGCGATGGATTTTGCTGTCCACCGGATAGTACTGACCCATGGTGATATTGTTCAGCACGCGGATCACTCCTTCCAGATACGGAGCAGCTGTTCCTTTAGCTGTTCCGGGCGGAACAGATCAGCGGGCAGATCATACCCTTTAGCGCGGAGACGTGCACAAAGACGCGCGGCTTCCGGAATATCCAGGCCGATGGAGGTCATCATTTCTTCCTGCATGAAGATTTCACGGGGCGTTCCGTCAGCAACGACTTTTCCGTCGCTCATGACGATCAGTCGGCTGGCCAGGCGGGCCATATCATCCATGCTGTGGGAAACCATCAGGATGGTAACATTTTCCCGGGCGTGGAGTTCTTCCAGCATGCCCAGGATCCTGTCGCGGCCGCGGGGATCCAGGCCGGCGGTCGGCTCATCCAGAATCAGAACCGAAGGCTTCATGGCCAGAACTCCGGCAATGGCAACACGACGCATCTGGCCGCCGGACAGCTCAAAGGGGCTGCGCTCGGCATATTTCTGATAATCCAGATGGACGCAATCCATGGCATAACGAACCCGTTCATCAATTTCAGCAGCAGACAGCCCCTGGTTTTTCGGACCGAAAGCGATATCTTTCGCAACGGTCTCCTCAAAGAGCTGATATTCAGGATACTGGAAAACCAGGCCGATCCGTTGACGCAAGGCACGACGATTGACATGTTCACCGTTCAGATCCTCACCGTCGATCAGAACCTGGCCGGAAGTGGGCTTGAGCAGGCCGTTGAGATGCTGTACGAGGGTGGACTTGCCGCTGCCGGTATGGCCGATGATCCCGACAAACTCACCATTTTCGATCCGGAAAGAAACATCATCCAGGGCTACAGTCCGCAGGGCGCTTCCCTCGGAATAGCAATGGGTCAGGTGGCTGACTTCAATGGGCATAGTCTTTCCACCTCCTCAACAAACTCATCCACGGTCAGAATACCGGGTTTCAGGGGCATACCCTCCGCACGGAGTTCACCCGCGAGCGCTGTCATATGGGGAACGTCAAGATGCATTTCCCGCATCTCGTCCACCCGGTCGAAAACCTCTGCAGGAGTGCCGGAAAGACGGATCTTCCCGTCGGTTACGACCAGAACACGGTCAGCCAGGGCAGCCTCTTCCATGAAGTGGGTGATCCAGACAACAGTGATGCCCTTCTGGCGGTTCAGGGTGCGGATGGTTTCGAGCACTTCCTTACGGCCGGAAGGATCCAGCATTGCTGTTGCTTCATCTGCGATGATCACAGAAGGTTCCATCGCCAGGATGCCGGCGATGGCAACACGCTGCTTCTGGCCGCCGGACAGCAGATGCGGAGCCTTGTCCGCATATTTGCTCATGCGTACGGCGGAAAGGGCGCTCTCAATGCGGGGAAGCATATCCTCTGTGGGGACACCGAGATTCTCCAGGCCGAAGGCAACATCTTCCTTGACGACAGTGGCAACAATCTGGTTGTCAGGATTCTGGAAGATCATGCCTGCACGCTGGCGGATTTCCCAGACGTATTTTTCCTCACGGGTGTTGTAACCGCAGACCAGGACATTGCCTTCTGTCGGGATATACAACGCATTGAGAAGCTTGGCCATTGTGGATTTGCCGGAGCCGTTATGGCCCAGCACTGCGACGAATTCTCCCGGCTGAATGACCGCAGAGACGTCGGAAAGAGCAGGCGCAGCCTGCTCTTCGTAGGAATAGGATACATCGTTCAGTTGAACGCGGGTATCGGAGCGCATGTCAGTTCCTTTCTATCAATCAGAAATCAGTAAGTAAGCGTAATGCAGTGAATTGTCGGGAAGCAGAAAAGCCTGCCAGGGAAAACAGAGGTTCCGATACCGGGGGAAATCAGGAGATCCACCCGGTTTTCCTTCAGCCAGCCGCTGCGGTATCTGTCCGGAACATCTTCCGCAATATTCAGCACGGAAGAGAAGAAAGTCATCTGGCCGGCGTGCGTATGGCCGAAAAGCCCCAGATCAAACCAGCTGAGGTTTCCGGAAGCATCCACAGCAACCTGGGCTTCCTGAATAACGGAAGGGTTGTGGCAGAGCAGAATCACATAGTCACCGGCATTGACAGATTTGGCGATTCCTTTAATATCCGGCTTGCCGGTAATCTTATCATCCAGACCGGCAATGAAGATCTGCCGCCCTGCGATGTTTACAGGGGCGACTTTATTGACCAGCGGGACAACGCCGGCATTGGTCATGGCCTCTGTCAGCTGCTTACAGGTGGTGTCAGATTCTCCGCGGTCAGCTTCACCGATGACACCGTAGATGCCGTAACGGGAGTGTATAGTACCCTGTTTCTGCAAAGCGCGGAAGAATTTAATGGCAGTTTCGTTATCGGTGGCATAGTCTCCGCCAAAGAGCAGCAGGTCAGGACGGAGGGAATTGATCCGACCGATCAGACGGCTCAGATCCGCGTCAGAGAACCAGAAACCGTAATGAATATCACTGAGATAAACTACCCGGAGGTTGTTTGCTTCTATCGGGAAATCATCACTCTGAAGGGTTATGTTTTCCGTCTGGAGAAGACGTGCTTCCACCAAGGGATAACAGATCATCAGAACAAGCAGTATTAAAAGGAGGATCAGCCAGCGCCGGCGATGACGGTTTCGCACCTGATGACGGCCGCGGCGTAAGGAGGGACCGGTACGGCGGGAAGCGGAAGAAACATGTTTTCCACGGTACGCGTTCATCCCTCATCATCTCCTTCAGAAAAATTGACTGCATAACAGAAATATTATACACTAAATCCATGAATCTTCAAGGAGTGGAAAGAGATTATGGATAAGTACAGCTATCAGATTCTGCCGCCTTCCACACTGCTGAATCCTGCTCCTGTGGTGCTGGTCAGCTGTGGAGATCCGAAAAAGCCGGAAAACCGCAATATGATTACCGTTGCCTGGGCGGGAACGGTCAATTCCGATCCGCCGATGGTATCCGTCAGCATCCGGAAGGAACGTTATTCACATGGCCTGATCAGCGCATCCGGTGAATTTGTTGTGAATCTTGTGGATGAAAAAATGGCCCGTCCCGTGGATCTGTGCGGCGTTAAAAGCGGCAGGGACACGGACAAGGCAAAGGAAACCGGATTGAATTATATTCCGGCGGAAGGACTGGATATTGCTCCGGCAGTAGAAGGCGCACCGGTGAGCCTGTGCTGCAAGGTACGGCATACACTGGAACTGGGCAGCCACGATATGTTTGTAGGCGAGGTTGTTTCCGTTATGGTACGGGAGGATCTCCTGGACGCCGGCGGAAGCCTGCATCTGGAAAAGGCCGGGCTGATTGCGTACAGCCACGGCCTGTATCAGAAACTGGGTGAAGTGATGGGATTCTTCGGCTGGTCGGTAGCCAGGGAAGACGTCTTCAAGCGCCGGATGAGCGCTTACCGCTGACTCTTTTCCCAGTCTGAACGAAGAATGGAGTAAAGTGCGGTATCGATATATTCTCCTTTGTTCATAATGCGGCCCCGCAGGACACCCTCCTGTGTGAGGCCGCATTTCTGCATTACCCGGCCGCTGGCCGGATTGCGGACATCATGCTGGGCTTCCAGACGGTTCAGGGGCAGGGAAGAAAAGAGACAATCTATCACGGCATGCAGGGCCTGGGTGGCATAGCCTTGATTCCAGTATTCCCGGGAGAAACTGTAGCCCAGTTCTGCCGCATTGTTATCGGTGGAATACCAGACGAAACCGATAGTGCCGATGACAAGGCCGGTTTCCCGAAGAGAGACAACCCAGGAAGAAGGGTAGCCCGCACGGATCCGGACGCGCAGATCCCGGACAAATGAAGCGGTTTCGGAGACACTGCGGTGAGGCTCCCAAAGGACATAACGCGCCACTTCCGGGTCCGAGGCATAACGAAAGATATCCTTCGCGTCCCGCATACGAGGCTTGCGGAGGATCAGATCTTCAGTTTCCAACTCAGGCAGACGGTAAAAGAAGGCCGGCGGAGACATAAAACCATCAGGATTCTTCGGCACTGCCAGGAAGCGGCTCCATAAAAAACTCATGCAAATAAACCCCTTCGGGAATGAAACGAACGGACGTTCCGTTTCTATAATTGGTTACGTCCTTCTTCTTTCGACGGTTCCCGCAGCTTTTCCTTCCGGAGAGCAAAGCGGCCAACGGCGCCCGGTTTCATTGACATGGCAGACTGACGGCAGTACAATATCCGGGAGCTGTTACATTCATCACATACAATTCAGGAGGACCGGATTATGACGATCAAGCATCAATGGATCCTGAAAAGAGCGACAGCACTGCTGGCAGCTCTGCTGCTGGCACTTTCCGCACTGCCCATGGCATCAGCTGCAAGTGATGACTGGGCGGCACTGCAGATCAGCCTCAGCTGGTATGACAGCATGGGTGTTTTGCAGAGTGCTGCTGCCTTCCCGGCCACAGAAACTGAGGCAGGCGAAGGCTGCTTCTGGGTGCTGCTTCCCGCGGATGCCCCGCTGGACGGACTCGCTTTTTCAGCAATCCATCCTGCGCATGAATATCAGTACTCTCCCGAACCCGGCACCATACTGACCGGTGTAACGGACGCAGGAGAATATATGGATGGCGTCAGCTACATTCCTGTATCCGCAACGGATCCGGAAACCGGCATGACGGAAGTGTTCTATCTGTATATTTCCACAGTAACCGCCCAGCCGATGCCGGCACCGGAAGAACCGGAACCGTATACAGCGCCCGAACCTGAACCCTATACCGAGCCGCAGCCTGAACCGGAACCCTACACCGAGCCGCAGCCCGAACCGGAACCCTATACGGAGCCACAGCCCGAACCGGAACCCTACACCGAGCCGCAGCCCGAACCGGAACCCGAAGTGCAGACAGGAGTGCCTACAGAAGCGCCTGTTATGCCGATCGGGGAAATCATTAACCGTTACGGCAAGACGACTGCCAAGGTCAATTATCGCCAGGAACCGAGCAAAAATGCCGGGAAATACGGAGAACTTGCTCCGGATACGATCATTTACCTGATCTATACCGACGTCAACAGCGCCGGAGAAGCATGGACGCTGGTTGAAGCAGAAGGTCATACCGGCTATCTGATGAGCGAATTCATCACTGTGCTGACGAATGAGGACAGTGACGCATATAACAATGCCCAGCCGATTCCGGCACACATCTATACATACGAGGAAGTATTCCCCACGCCGGCCGCTGAACCGGAACCCGCCGCGGAACCTGCTCCCGCAGCTGAACCGGAACCGGCTGCAGAGCCTGTGCCTGCTGCTGAACCGGAACCTGCTGCAGAGCCTGCTCCCGCAGCTGAACCGGAACCTGCCGCAGAGCCTGCTCCCGCAGCTGAACCGGAACCGGCCGCAGAGCCTGCTCCCGCAGCTGAACCGGAACCGGCCGCAGAGCCTGTGCCTGCTGCTGAACCCGAACCGGCTGCAGAGCCCGTTCCCGCAGCTGAACCGGAACCTGCTGCTGAGCCTGCTCCCGCAGCTGAACCGGAAAAGGAAACTTCCACAGTTACAGAAGCGCCTGTGATCACAGACGGCGAGATGATTAATCGCTACGGCATCACTAACGTCGGGAAGCTTGCGCTTCGTGAACAGCCCAATAAGAAAGGCAGAGAACTCACACGCCTGGACAGGGGCGTTCACGTGTATATGTACCGCGCGGATCAGAACAGTGCCGGCGAAAGCTGGACATATGTTGAAGCGAACGGGCGGAGAGGGTACATCAAAACTGAGTTCCTGGATCCGTTGACACAGGAAGACAGTGACGCCTGGGACAATTCTCAGCCGACGCGCGTTCCTGTGCTGACTGAAGAAGAACTGTTCCCGCGGACTGAAGAACCTGCCGCGGAGCCTGCTCCCGCTTCTGAACCGGAACCCGCCGCGGAGCCTGCTCCCGCTGCTGAACCGGAACCGGCCGCAGAGCCTGCTCCTGCTGCCGAACCGGAACCTGCCGCGGAGCCTGCTCCTGCTGCTGAACCGGCACCTGCTGCGGAACCTGCTCCTGCTGATAAACCGGAACCCGCCGGACCTGACACCAACAATCCTGAAACCGAAAAATCCGAAACTGACCAGCCTGCTGCCAGCCAGCCCGATGTGGAAACACCTGCTCCGGAAATCCCTGTGGGCGAGATGATGAACCGTTACGGCAAGACAAACAGCAAGGTGTTCTTCCGCAAGGATCCCAGCACAAAATCCAGCAAGCTGAGCCAGCTGGGCAAAAACACTTATGTGTATATGATCCATACCAAAGAGTATGACAATAATGAAGTCTGGACATACGCACAGGTGAACGGGAAAACCGGATACATTATGACAGAGTACCTTGATGCGCTGACTGAAGAAGACAGTGCAGCATGGGATAAAGCACAATCCAGTCCTGCTCCCATTTATTCAGGAGAGGAATTCTTCGCGACGGCCACACCTACCACGGCGCCGACAGCGACACCTACCACGGCACCGACAGCTACGCCGACTACTGCTCCGACGCCTACGCCTACTACAGCACCGACAGCTACGCCGACTACTGCTCCGACAGATACGCCGACCACAGCGCCGACAGCTACACCGACTACAGCTCCGACCGATACGCCTACCACGGCCCCGACAGCAACGCCGTATGTAGCGACCGATACCCCTGCGCCCGCTCCTACACCGGTTGAGCCGACACAGGAGCCTCCGCAGCGCAGCGGATATGGAATCACCATCGGTGACGGTATCCCGGTACGTGAAAGGCCGACAGCCGCAAGCGCAATCAAGGAAGAGCTTCCGGTCAACAAGATCGTGTATGTGTACGGCCAGATCTACCAGGATGGTATTGCATGGCACGAAATCGAACATGACGGACGCTGGGGATTTGTCCGGGCAGACCTGATCCGGATTATGTCTTACGGAGAAATGGCCGCTTACGAAGAAAAACTGCAGCCACAGGACACGCCGATTCCCAATGTGACTATTGCACCCTATACATATGATCCGAATGAGCTGAGCTGCTACGGTTATGTGACAACAGATGCGGTGAATTTCCGTACGGAACCCAGCTCCAGTTCCAGAAGGATCCGCCTGATGAAACGCTACGCGACATTCATTGTCTATGGTTCTGTACAGGCCGACGGCGAAACCTGGTACAAAGTCTCCTATGACGGCCAGATGGGTTACCTGAACGGCAAGTACTTCAAACAGATGACTGTCAGCGAAGCTGAACAGTTCCTCCAGTCTGACAAGTACAGAGAGGGACTGACCAACAACAGCACCCAGAGTACAACAAACAATAATACAGGATCTTCACCGACTACAACCGGAAGTCCCACAGGTATCGTAACCGCTGAAGACCAGAAGGTCAGTGAATGGGTGAATCCTGCCGCGGGAGCTGCTGTAAGCTATAAACCATTTGATCCTTTTGCCACTCCCGAACCGCTGCCGGAAAACGAGTTTGAGAACAATGAATTTGTCAACTCCCTGATCGATCAGGTGAAGGCAGGAACTATGAAGCAGGAAGAGCTGAAGATGGAACTGGAGAAGTTCTATAAAGACGCTGCTGATCCTGCTGCGGTTGTGGACAGGGCCATGGCCTATATTGAAGGCAAGACAGGGCTGGCTACTGAAGAGCCTTCCCAGTCTCCTGAACCGCTGGCAACAGAAGAAATCACCGAATTCCCACAGGAACAGAGCACAGGCGGCGGAGCCGGATGGGTTGCTGCCGGTCTGGTGCTGGCTGCCGGCGCAGGCGGCGGATACTACTGGTATCTGCAGCGTGAACGCAAACGGAAAGCAGCCCAGAGAATGGCCCAGAAGCGTGTTGCACAACAGAACAGGGCAGCACAGCAGAACAAGCCCAGAACGGCGGCACAGCCCGGTACCGGAAACGGAACAGGAACAGGTAATGCTGCTTCCGCACAGAATGCTGCCAGGGTACGGACCGGAAACTATACGGGCAGCGCGGGCACAACAAAGCCCAGAGTAACGCCGACAACGCCTTCTTCCGGAACGGGTAACGGAAAGACTTACGGAACCGGTACAAAGAATCCGTACGGACGTTATACCAGATCCGGATCGGATGAAGAATCGGCTTACACAGCCAGTTTCAAACCGGAAGGCGGAGAACCCAGACCCCGCCGCAGCAGAAGCGGTGATTCTGACCAGACACCCGAAGCATAAACGGGAACCGGTTTAAGCCGGTATTCAATAAGGGGAGGAGACCGCGGAAAACGGTCTCCTCTTTCCCTTTTCAGGGTGTCATGATATAATCGTTGCAACTGCTGCAGACAGGAAGGAGCATATATCACCATGACGAACAAAAAGCAGAGTACAAGAACCAGGATGGCCAGAATTGTAGCCCTTGCGACAGCAGGCGTGCTGCTTTTTTCCATTATCCTGACGTATGTGCTGAGATAAGGATACATTGATATTGACATCAGATCATTGACCGATACGAGGAAAGGAGGGACAGGACATGGGACGCGGACAGATACAAAAACGGAAGTTTTCAGCAGGTACCAAATTCATGGTTGGACTGCTGGCAGTTGTACTCCTGGGCTCCGCGGCTGTTCTGGGAAGACTATCCTCCGGCGCAACGGTGGATCTGAGCAAGCTTCAGATGAGTGTTCTGGAACTCCAGGAGACATTTTCACGTGACGACGGGATGAAAACAACGGAGACCAGAAAGCCTGAGCAGGAAAACAGCGTACAGACCGCAACAGTGACAGTAAAACCTGCGACTGAGGAGAAAACGGTATCTGAAAACGCAAACGCATCCTGCACCATGACGTTCGGCGGAAGCATATCGCTGTCCGGCGAGGTTCGGAAAAACAGCTGGAACGCAGACGCAAAGATGACCGACTATTCAGATGTGATGATGCTGTTGAGACCGTATGTAACGGCAGACATCAACTGTGTTTTCCTGGAAAATATTCTCAGTGACGAGCATAAAGCCAATGACAATGTGGCGCCGGACTCGGCAGTATCCCTGCTGAAGGAAGCCGGGTTCGGAATTGCTGCCTGCGGATTTTCACAGGCATATGCCGCCGGAAAAAGCGGCATGGAAGCCACACTGAAGGTGCTGGATGAACAGCAGATCCAGGCAACCGGTATCGGCAGGACAGAGGACAGCATCTTTACGACAACAAACGCAGGCGGCGTGAAAGCGGCATTTCTGCAATATACGGATACGATAGCCTCCAAGACGCGGAAAAGCATGGCC